>Ga0114968_10000688_pt1 | contig 25338 bp, 17 predicted proteins | sample M_130807_EF_Meta_FD_87020 | JGI IMG/M metagenome (GOLD analysis project Ga0114968, IMG submission 87020) | Freshwater microbial communities from Lake Montjoie, Canada to study carbon cycling - M_130807_EF_MetaG | ecosystem: Environmental > Aquatic > Freshwater > Lake | place: Lake Montjoie... | reverse complement strand
TGCGAGGTCGTAAAGTTACGCAGCAGTCTGGTAGTTTTAAGGCGGTTTTGATCCGAATGAAAGAGTGGTTTATGCATTGAATTGGCGTCATCCGACGCCAAACAGATGGGCAACTTGCTGGATGTTGCCGGTCTGCTAGAGAGGCGTTTCAAACTCGGTGCGGATGCAATCGGCAGCGTGTTTGAAACGATTTCTAAATAACGTAGTTGGGGACTTTTAGAAACGTTTTGTAGTTACGACTTGAGGGAGTCAATCATGATGTTTGAAATGTTAGATAACGCAAAAAAATCCACAGTGATCAAGGTGGTAGGTGTGGGCGGTGCGGGCGGTAATGCCGTCTCGCATATGATCCGTTCGGGTGTGCAAGGGGTCGATTTCATTTGCTGCAATACTGATGCGCAAGCATTAGCTGCAACGAATGCGCCCGTGCAGATTCGCTTGGGTAACTCGGGTCTTGGTGCAGGGGCTAAGCCTGACCAAGGTCGCGCGGCAGCTGAATCGGCGCGCGAAGAGATTCGCTCGGCGCTTGCTGGTGCGCATATGGTGTTCATCACGGCCGGTATGGGTGGTGGGACAGGCACTGGAGCGGGGCCAATTGTTGCCGAAGTTGCAAAAGATCTTGGTATTTTGACCGTAGGTGTGGTGACCAAGCCCTTTTCGTTCGAAGGCAATCGGCGCATGAAAATGTCTGAAGAAGGCATCGACGAGCTCTCAAAACATGTGCATTCGCTCATCGTGGTGCTCAACGAGAACCTGTATGAGTTGATGGACGAAGATGCCACGCAGGCTGATTGTTTCAAGGCCGCGGATGATGTGTTGCACAATGCCTGCGCGGGTATTGCTGAGATCATCAACGTCGAGGGTAATGTCAACGTTGACTTCCAAGACGTTAAAACGATTATGGGTGAGCAGGGTCAGGCCATGATGGGTACCGCGATTGCCAGCGGACCTGATCGCGCCAGGATTGCAGCTGAGCAAGCCGTTGCGTGCCCACTGCTTGAAGGTGTGGATCTGAACGGTGTGCGCGGTGTGTTGGTGAATATCACTGCAAGCAGTTCGCTCAAAATGAAAGAGACCCGCACAGTGATGGATCATATCCAGAGCTTTGCTTCGGCCGATGCCACCGTTATTTTCGGTACGGCGTACGACGAGTCAATGGGCGATAATCTACGCGTGACGGTGGTGGCCACTGGTTTGGGTCGTGCTAAGCCTAAATTGGTGCAGGTGCCTGAGGCCGCAGTAGGTTTGCGTAATGGGACCGATGGCTTGACGATGGCGACTGGCACAGAGATGAACGCGCCGACTGTCATGCGCGGTCGCGGTGGTGCAAATGCTCAGGCTCAGGTGCGTGCCCTCGAAACTTCTGGTATGGAACATTACGATATACCGGCGTTTTTGCGCCGTCAGGCTGATTAAGTCAGGATTGAAGCGAACTAAAGAAGGCATTTAAATAGTTTGACTTAGTTCGTTTGCATCGCTCCCTCTGTCAGGCGCCCCATTGGGGTGGCTGAGTGCGTACCTGTGTCCCCCGACGCAGGTACGTTTTTGCCTGCGGCTGTGGCGCAGCTATGGCTAAAGGCGCTACAATTGCTTAAGTTTTATTGAGATTTTCGCCCGCTATGTTTCGTCAACGCACCATCAAACAGCTTGTTAAAACCACTGGGGTTGGCCTGCATTCAGGTCGGCGGGTTGAGCTGACTTTGCGCCCCGCGGCACCAAACACCGGAATCGTCTTCCACCGCATCGATTTGCCCGAGGTTGTCGATTTGCCGGCCCAGGCGGCCATGGTAAAAGACACGCGTATGGCGTCCGTGCTGTCCAATGGTCAGGCGCGGGTATCTACCGTCGAGCATTTGATGTCAGCCCTCGCAGGGCTAGGCATCGATAATCTGCATGTTGACCTCACGGCCGAAGAAGTCCCCATCATGGACGGCAGTGCTGCAACCTTTGTGTATCTGTTGCGTTCGGCCGGTATCCAAGAACAAGCCAGTGCGAAACAGTTTTTACGTGTCCTGAAGCCCATCGAAGTCCGCGAGGGTGAAGGGGCAGACGCCAAGTGGGCTCGTCTTGAGCCACACGAAGGCTTTGCGGTCGCCTTTTCGATTGATTTTCGTCATCCCGCGATCGATTCGACTGCAAGCTTTGCAGAAATCGACTTCGCAACCGACTCGTATGTCAAGCAAATCGCCCGAGCGCGTACCTTTGGTTTTGTGAATGAGGTTGAGGCTTTGCGTTCAGCCGGTCTGGCGCGCGGTGGCAGTTTTGATAACGCGATCGTGATGGATGAATATCGAGTCTTAAACTCAGACGGCTTGCGTTATGACGATGAGTTCGTCAAACATAAGATTCTTGATGCAGTGGGCGACCTGTATTTGATCGGCAAACCTTTGGTGGCGCGTTATGTTGCCTGCAAGTCGGGGCATGCCTTAAACAATCAACTGGCCCTTAAGCTGCTGGCTCAGCCAGACGCTTTTGAAATCATTACTTACGCTTCTGCGGCGCAGGCGCCGTTGGCGTTTCGCCAAGAGTGGAAGCTGGCCTGAGCGGCTGGGCTTCACGCGGCTGATGGTGCGCTAATAATCGCGCGACAGCATCGGCCAAAGGGCCAGGACGCAATTGCTGGTTCAACGCTTCAAACGTTTTAAGGTCTTGTTGGTCAAGTGCACGCGCTTCTCTTGGGGGTGGTGCCGCAACCGGGATCCCTAGCCCACCCTGCACCCGCAGTTTGATTTCTATAAGATTCCAGCCTGCAGCCTGTATGTGAGCAGTCACTCTGGGAGCTAGCTGCCGAAATTTTGCGGCGAAGGCTGCGCTGGTCACCATTAAAGTCAGCGTGCTTTGTTCGATTTTCAAAACGTCAAAGGCGCCGCGCATTGTGGTGGGTAGGGCCTGTTCAACCACGGCACGTAGTTTGAGATGCAGTTGAGCCGTCGCCAGCACACTCGCCGCTTGCGCATCGTGACCTAGCCATCCGATCAGATGGGCTCCCTTGGTTGGATTGCCGGATGGCCTGCGAGGAATCGTAACCATATGGGATAAAGGTTGTTATGAAGGTCATCATTATGCCTCGCGATCGGGCCGTCAACGGTATTTTCTCGCTGAGTTTAAGCAAGTGCCTGCTTTGTGGCCTGGCGCTCGTTGTGATGGTCTTGTACACGGGGGGGCGTCTACAGCGCACCCTCGCCTCCAGCGTGGCTGACCCATCGGGCGGTGTCGAGGGGTTGCGTTCAACTTCGATACGCGTGCCACCGTCTGCGGATAAACAGACTGTTGACGCGTTGTTCACACAGCTCGGTGTGCTGCAGGCAAACTACCAACGCCTTGAAACACTGAGCCGTCGGGTCGCTGGCCTGGCGGGCTTTTCTGCAAGCGATTTGCACATTGTGGACGAACACGCCGCCAAAGCAGCCCCTAGGGCAGGTAGCGACTCCAAAACCTTGTCGCTCGGGGGCCAACAACTGCTTGCCTTACAGGCAGATCTCGCCAAAAAGACAGAGCAATTTACGCTGCTTGATCTCGTCTTGACCAAGCGTGCGGCGACGCTTGCTCGACAGCCAACGGCGATGCCGATCGCATCTGTCGCGCAACTCAGCTCAACGTATGGCTGGCGTCGGCATCCGTTTCATACCGAGCCCAGCGTACACGAGGGCTTAGACTTCGCGGCACCAACCGGCACCCCAATTTTGGCGGCTTCTGGGGGCGTCGTGCGCACTGCTGCTTATCACGGGGGCTTTGGTAATTTAATTGAAATTGACCACGGCGACGGCCTGCTCACGCGCTATGCCCATGCCAAGGTGCTTTTGGTCAAAAAAGGAGACCTTGTGACCCGAGGGCAACTGATCGCGCGCGTCGGTTCTACTGGCCTGTCGACGGGGCCACACCTGCACTTTGAAGTTCGAAAGCACGACAAACCGTTGGATCCTAGGGCTTATCTGACCGGAAGCCCTGTCGTGCCGCCCTCGGTGGGGGGCGGCTCTGGTCGCTGAACAATTTTGACGGTTGACGCTTGCTGAGCGGGGCAGGGCGCGGCTTGGGCCGAACCCTGACGAGAAAGCCTCGCCTGCGTTAAACTGCGAGGCTTACTGGCAGCAATTTGCCTTAACTCTTATAGGCGCTGACCGGTGTGTAGTTTGCACGGGTCTGTGTGGGTCTGACGCGAATGTTTTCACTACTTAAAAAAATCTTTGGTAGTAGCAATGATCGGTTGCTCAAGCAGCTACGCCGCCATGTTGTGCAAATTAATGCGCTCGAGCCGCAAATGCAGTCGCTGTCTGACGAGCAATTGCAGGCTAAAACCGGTGCCTTCAAAGAGCGACTGGTGGCAGGTGAAACCCTCGAGCAACTGCTGCCCGAGGCCTTTGCTGTCGTTCGCGAGGCCGGTGTGCGCGTATTTGGGATGCGCCACTTCGATGTCCAGCTGCTAGGTGGCATGGTGTTGCATCACGGCCAAATTGCCGAAATGCGGACAGGCGAGGGTAAGACCCTGATGGCCACCTTGCCGGTTTATCTCAATGCCCTCCAAGGAAGGGGTGTACATGTTGTCACGGTCAACGATTATCTGGCCAGGCGTGATGCCCAGTGGATGGGCCGTTTGTATGGGTTTTTGGGGTTGACCGTTGGGGTCGTCGTGCCCCAACAAGATAATGCCGAAAAAATCCAAGCCTATCGCGCCGATATTACCTACGGCACAAATAATGAGTTTGGCTTTGACTACCTGCGCGACAATATGGAACACCGCGTTGAAGACCGACGTCAGCGTTCGCTGGTTTTTGCGATTGTCGATGAGGTGGATTCAATTTTGATCGACGAGGCGCGGACACCCTTGATCATCTCAGGGCAGGCTGAAGATCACACCGAGTTGTACGTACGGATGAATGCGGTGCCCGCGTTACTCACGCGCATGACAACAGAGCCAAAGCCCACCGAGCCTGAGCCCGAAGGCGACTACTGGGTGGATGAGAAAAATCACACAGTCTATCTTTCAGAGGCGGGGCATGAAAAATCTGAGGGCATACTGACGCGCTTACAGTTGCTGCCAGAGGGCCAGTCTTTATACGAACCCCGCAACATTGCGTTGATGCATCATTTGATGGCCGCCTTGCGCGGTCATACCTTGTTTTTTCGTGATCAGCACTATGTTGTACAAGACGACGAAGTCGTCATCGTGGATGAATTCACGGGTCGCATGATGGTTGGGCGCCGTTGGTCCGATGGCCTGCATCAGGCCGTTGAGGCCAAAGAGGGCGTCAAGATTCAACTTGAAAACCAAACGCTTGCTTCGATTACGTTTCAAAACTTTTTTAGAATGTACGAAAAGCTTGCCGGCATGACGGGTACCGCTGATACCGAGGCCTACGAGTTTCAAGAGATTTATGGCCTGCAAACCGTGATTGTGCCTACCAACCGACCAATGGTGCGCGCTGATCAAAACGATCAAATCTTCAAGTCGGCGCCTGAAAAATTTAATGCGATTTTGGCTGACATTCGCGACTGCCAAGAGCGCGGGCAGCCCGTTTTGGTCGGCACGACCAGTATTGAAAACTCTGAACTGTTGTCGGGCATGCTAGACAAGGCCAAGCTTGTGCACGAAGTGCTCAACGCCAAGCAGCACGCGCGCGAGGCCGAGATCGTGGCTGAGGCCGGGCGTCCGGGTCACATTACGATCGCGACCAATATGGCGGGGCGTGGTACCGATATCGTGCTGGGTGGCAGCATTGAAAAACAAGTTGAGCTGATTCGCGCAAAGGCAGAACTGTCAGAAGCTGAAAAAGTGACGCATATCGAAAAAATCCGTCACGAATGGCAACCGCTAAACGATCAGGTCAAAGCCGCGGGTGGCTTGCGAATTATCGGAACCGAGCGTCACGAGTCACGCCGTATCGATAACCAGTTGCGCGGTCGCGCGGGTCGCCAGGGTGACCCGGGTTCTTCGCGTTTCTATTTATCTCTAGAAGATCCGCTCATGCGAATCTTCGCGGGCGAGCGCGTGCGCTCGATCATGGAGAGGCTCAAACTGCCAGAGGGTGAACCAATCGAAGCAGGCATGGTATCGCGCTCAATCGAATCTGCACAGCGCAAGGTCGAAGGCCGTAACTTTGACGTGCGCAAGCAGTTGCTCGAATACGATGACGTTGCCAATGATCAGCGTAAAGTGCTTTATGCACAACGCAACGAGGTGCTTGAGGCACAGGCGATTACTGAGACAGTCGATAGCTTGCGCGATGGCACCTTTACCGATTTAGTCCACAAATTTGTGCCCGAAAATTCAGTCGAAGAGCAGTGGGATATTGATGCCCTGCAACTTTCGCTTGAGTCGGATTGGCAGTTGAGCGTAGGATTGAGTGAGTTAGTGAAGCAGTCAAAGAGCTTTACCGATGAAGATGTGCTCGAGCACGTATTGACCGCGGCGCGCGAGGCGTATCAACAAAAAGCTGAAGTCGTGGGTGCAGAGTCGTGGGCTAATTTTGAGCGCTCGATCATGTTGCAGGTGATCGATTCACAGTGGCGCGAACATCTGTCTGCACTCGATCATTTGCGTCAAGGTATTCACTTGCGCGGGTATGCCCAAAAAAATCCTAAGCAAGAATACAAACGCGAGGCGTTTGAGTTGTTTTCAGACATGCTTGACCGCGTGCGTGACGATGCCATTAAGGTCTTGATGACGGTCCGTATTCAATCCGCCGAAGAAGTCCAGCAGGCAGAAGAGGCCGCGGCCTTAGCCGCGCAAAATCAACAGGTGCAATACCAACACTCAGAATATCAAGAAGGTGGTGAGCAGGCTGCAGCGATTCCTGCGCCGGCGTCAGACCATCCCGGCACCGTTCGTCACATCATGCCTAAGGTGGGCCGCAACGAGCCCTGCCCGTGCGGAAGCGGTAAAAAATACAAGCAGTGTCACGGCCAACTTAAATAGAACTATTCGCGGCGAATATCTAACAAGGAAAATCGCTGTGTTTAAATCTTTTTTTGCGTCAAGACGCTATATGTTCTGGGCTTGGCCGGGTATCGTGTTGATTGTGTCTGGCATCGCCGGTCAAGTGCAAATCGATGTTTCCCTAAACTCAGGAATCGGCGAGCTGTTTGATGTCATGCAACAGAGCTTGTCGCAGCCCGGTTCGGTTGAGTTAGCCGCTTTCGAGTCGATCGTTTGGGCGCTGACCAAACTAGTGCTGTTGTACGTGGTGCTTGTTGTTGCGCTAGGGTTTTATATCAAGCACTGGGTCTTTAGATGGCGGCAAGCCATGAATGACTACTACATGTTGTACTGGCCCGTGCTCAGAACGGTCGAGGGTGCCAGTCAGCGCGTGCAAGAAGATACCAAACGTTTTGCCGTGACAGTCGAGTTGATTGGTGCTAGCGTTGTTGAAGCAGTTTTGACTTTGTTTGCGTTTTTGCCGATCCTTTGGGTGATATCAAAGAATGTTCACCATATTCCATTTTTTGGTCAGGTGGATCATGCGTTAGTCTATGCCGCGGTTGTGTACGCTCTGGCAGGCACCGTCATTTTGGCCCTGGTCGGGATTAAATTGCCCGGACTCGAGTTTGACAATCAAAAGGCGGAAGCGGCTTACCGCAAAGAGTTGGTCTATGCCGAGGATGATAGCCAGCGCGCGCCGCCCTCGGTCGTCACACAGTTATTTAGCGTGTTGAAAAAAAGCTACTACCGTTTATTTTTTCATTATCTGTACTTTGATGCCGCTAAGTTGACGTACTTACAGTTTGGGATTGTGGTGCCATTTTTAGTGTTAGGGCCAACGGTGATTGCTGGCACACTGACCTTGGGTATGTTTGCGCAGACCATACGCTCGTTTGAGCGTATTCAAACATCGTTTCAGGTTTTAGTGCGTAACTGGGCCTCGATGGTCGAGTTGATGTCTGTGTTTAAACGTCTGCGAACATTCGAGGCAAATATTAAAGCCTCAGGTCAACACTAAAGCTGGTCATGGGATTTGGCTTGAACGATGACACAAATTGGTCATCACTTAAATTTACAATTAACTAGCCTTAAGGTTGGAGAGACATCGATGCATCACGATTTAACGCGTAACACGCTCGCCGTCTTTTGTATCGTGGGGTTGATTGCCTTGTCGCTTTGGGTGCTTCGCCCTTTTTTAGCCGCGACTGTCTGGTCGACGATGCTGGTGGTGGCAACGTGGCCGTGGCTGATCTCATTGCAAAAGACTTTTGGTGGGCGACGGGCGCCCGCAGTGCTCGTTATGACTGTGGGGATGCTGCTGTTATTGGTTGCGCCGCTTTGGTGGGCGATCAGTACGATTACACAGAAGTCAGATCAGTTTATGGTGTTGGGCAAAAGTCTTGCCAGTAACGGTTTACCTGCCCTGCCTGATTGGGTTGAACATATCCCTTTTATTGGTGAAAAAATCAATACTGCCTGGACCGATCTCATTGCGGGTGGAGCAGCAGGCTTTATGGACCACGTTGCGCCTTATGCTGCGTCGACCGGCAAGTGGGTACTCTCGCAGTTTGGTGGTTTGGGCGGCATGCTGATTCAGTTTTTACTCGTGGTCACGATCTCGGCGATCTTGTATTCGGCGGGTGAAGATGCGGCGAAAATCGTTCGTAGCTTTGGCCGGCGTCTTGCGGGCGAACGTGGTGAGGGTGCGATGGTGTTGGCGGGGCAAGCTATTCGCGCCGTCGCGTTAGGCGTGGGCGTAACTGCCGTTGTGCAAACTGTACTGGGCGGCGTTGGTCTGGTGATCGCGGGCGTGCCCTTTGCGGCAATACTCTCAGCCCTGATGTTAATGCTGTGTATTGCACAAATCGGCCCAAGTCTGGTGCTTTTTCCGGCGGTTGGCTGGATGTTTTGGCAAGGCGACACCGGTTGGGCAATGTTCTTATTAATCTGGAGCCTAGTCGTGGTGAGCATTGATAATTTCTTACGACCGATGCTGATTAAACGGGGGGCAGACTTGCCCTTGCTACTGATTTTTGCGGGTGTGATTGGCGGCTTGTTGAGCTTTGGGTTGATTGGTATTTTTGTGGGGCCTGTAGCCCTCGCGGTGACCTACACGCTAGCGCAAGCGTGGGTATCTGAGTCGATGGCGAGCGAAGCCGACTCTTGAAGCGCGCAGCGTGTGACGGCGGGCTGATCGACTGCTTTTAGTCGTCTTTTGTCACGTCGCTCGACGCTACTCGGCATAATCAAGCGGCAAAGCTGTTGTGCACTTGATCGTTTCCATCACGAAGGCCGAGCTGACGTCTAACAAGTCAACAGTGCGGATGAGTCGCTTATATACGCTGTCATAGCGACTGATATCTGGCACAACAATTTTAAGTAAATAGTCAGCATTACCGCTGAGTCGATAAATTTCGACGATCTCCGGAATGCTCGTCGCGCCCGCCACAAAACGTTGCATCCACTGCTCGTTGTGCTGACTGGTGCGAATGGTCACAAACGTGGTGAGCCCCAGGTTGAGCTTTTTGGCATCGCACAGTGCCACTTGCTTTTGAATCACGCCATCGGCTTGTAGTTTTTGAATGCGTCGCCAACACGGCGTTTGGGTCAGATTGACCGCGCTCGCAATCTCAGCCAAAGATACGCTGGCATCGGCCTGCAATTGCTGCAGGATTTCTCGGTCTTTTTTATCAATCGTCATCACGTGTTGAGACCCATTTGACATTTTTAGCAAGCGCGTCAGAGAACTCTAAAACACACCATGCGTTTAAAATAGAAATTACTTTCTACATTTTGATAATAAAAAAGAAAATAATACCCTTTATAGTGGATTTAAACAAAAAAAAGCAAGCAATTGCTCGAGTGTCTTCTCTAACATAGTGTCATGGCACACACCTCACACTCCCCCTCGTTGACTGCGCGCGCTCAGGCGTTGCGTTACCCCCATCAGATCGAGTCACGGCTTGATCAACTGCTACCCGGGTGCTCGGTCGCGCTCGTGCAGGCTTGCCGCGAGGCGCCTGATCTGGTGCCCTACCGGGTTCGACAGGCGCTAAACCGTGCCTTGACGCCAGCACTTGTCCCCGGTGTCGTAGAGGCCTTGTTGAATCTGCCCCGGGCCGAGCAAACCTACTCTCGTCACGTCTTGCATGCCGACCCCCAAGGGCGTTTTACGGTGGTGGCGCTCGTTTGGGCAGCGGGGCAATTTAGCCCCGTACACGCGCATTACACGTGGTGCGCGTATCGCGTATTGAGTGGTGTCTTAACTGAAACCCATTACGCTTGGGATACAGCAGCCGGGCACGCGTACCCCTTTAATAGTATCGCGCGCACTGCTGGGCAAAGTGTGTGCGGCCATGCTGGGCTCGAAGTGATTCACCGTCTGGGTAATACCTCGCCCGACGATCCCTTGCCCGCCGTGTCTCTGCACGTCTATGGTGTTGATTCTGAGCGCGTGAGCACGCACGTCAATCGCGTGTTGGCCTCAATGCAGCGTGTGAGCTAGCAAAGCACGAACAGACGCTAGGTCTATACCGCCGTGCAGGTGGACGGCTGAAAAACACAGGCCAAGTCCTGCCTGGCAACGATCAAATCAAAAATATCGTTGCCAGGCCCAAGAAGATAAAGAAACCTAGCGAATCGGTCGCAAAGGTGAGCAAAACCGACGAGCCCATTGCAGGGTCTTTGCCAAAGCGCGTCCGTACGACGGGTACAAGCACGCCAATCGTGGCGCCAATCAGCATGTTGCAAATCATTGCAGCCATCATCACCAGCGCAATCGGAAACGAGTTTGAAATGACCCAGGCAAATACTGCCGCAACGGTGCTGCCTACCAAGCCAACCAAGAAGGTCACCAGCATCTCGCGTTTGACCAACTGCCAAACATTTTTGTCAGTGATGCGGCCCACCGCGAGCGCACGAATAATCAAGGTCATGGTTTGATTGCCCGAGTTACCACCGATACCCGCCACAATCGACATTAAAAAAGCGAGCATGACGATTGTGCTGACGGTGTCCTCAAAGCGCGAGGCTACAAACGACGCAATCGCTGCCGTACACAAGTTCAATAACAACCAAGGTGCCCGGTTGCGTAAGGCCATTGAAACGGGCGCGAAGATGTCTTCTTCTTGCATACCGGCCCGTGACAAGGCCTGTTCGTCAGAGTCTTCGCGAATGACGTCGACGACCTCTGCGATGGTGACGCGACCGACCAAACGGCCTAGTTCGTCTACCACGGGCGCAGAGACCAGATCGTAGCGCTCGAACGCGCCGGCGGCCTCAGAGTCAGAGTCGAGTGGGCTTAACGAGAGGTAATCCGGGCTCATCACCGACGACACATCGACCTCGGGCTCGTTGACCAACAGCGCCGATAAGGTCAAGGTGCCCAGAAGTTTGTCTTGCCGATCGACAACAAAAATCTGGTCGGTGTGGTCGGGAAGTTCGGGCAGACGTCTGAGGTAGCGTAAAACGACTTCAAGTGACACGTCTTCGCGTACGCGCACCATTTCAAAATCCATGATGCTACCCACGCTATCGTCGGGGTAGCCCATGGCTTCAATGAGGCGAGCACGCTCTTCAACGGTGAGGCCCTTTTGCACTTCGGCCACCACATCGGGCGGCAGATCAGGTGCCAGGTCGGCCAGCTCATCGGCGTCCATGGTTCCGGTAGCGGCCACCAGATCTTGACGATCCATCGCCTCGATCAGCGATTCGCGGACCCAGTCTGCGACTTCGAGTAGAACGTCGGCATCGTGCTCTGAGCCGACCAATCGCCAGATCAACAAGCGATCATCGCCCGGCAAAGACTCGAGGATAAAGGCAATATCGGCGGGGTGCAGACTGTTAACCAGTGTCGAGAGTTCGGCTTCGTGCTGGCGGTGCAGCAAGCCCTCGACTAGATCAGAGCGCGCATCATTTTGCTCTTGCCGGTGCACCAGATTTTCGACCAGTTCGTGACGGTGCAACACTTCTTGCACAGTTGCAAGTGCAAGCTGTGCGTCTTCGGGGTCGAGTCGACCAACCGGTGTTGTGGCGTCAGGGGTAGTCTGGGTCATGAGTCGTGGCCGGGCAAACGTACTATTCAAACTAACGTGCAAGGCTAGAGCTGCTAAGTGCGATCAAGCAATAAGCTTGACGAGCGCGTAACCACCCAACCCCAATAGTATAAACAAGATCACGCCTAAGACCATGACACGCGGGCCTGCTTTGCGTAGATTCGCAAAGCGGGTCTCGATACCCAAGGCAGTCATTGCCATGGTGAGCATAAAGATGTCAAGGGTGCGCAGCGCTTGAAGGACTGGTGCCGGAATAATATGCGCCGAGTTGATCAGGGCCAGCACCAAAAAGCCAATGGCAAACCAAGGGATGGGCAGCTTGGGTTTGGCGCCGCTGGAGTTTGCCAGCGTGGCTCCCGAGCGCTGTAGCCAAAAGCCAAGTACGAGCAGTACGGGCACAAGTAATGCGACCCGTGTCATTTTAACGATGGTGGCGACTTCGGTGGTAGCGGCATCGATGTTGCTGGCTGACGCCACGACCTGAGCGACTTCATGCACGGTACCCCCCAAAAAGATACCGAAGGCGCGCGGGTCGAGGTGGATCCAGCCGGCCTGATACAACAGAGGGTATACAAACATCGAAATGGTGCCAAACAAAACGACTGTGGCGACAGCAACCGCACTTTTATGCGGCTCGGCCTTAAGGGTGGATTCAAAGGCAAGTACGGCGGCAGCCCCACAAATGGCGCTGCCCGCGGCCGTTAGCATGGCCGTATCGCGATCAATTTTGAGTACCCTTGTGCCAATCAGCGTGCCCAGTATGAGTACGCTTAAGACGATCACGAACGACATCAAAATGCCAGGCAAGCCGACTTCGATAATTTGCTGGACGCTGATATTTAAACCATAAAACGCGACCGCTACCCGCAGTACGCGGCGCGCTGTGAAATGTACGCCGACGCCCCATTCGGCGGGCATGGTGCCACGTAAAAAGTTGCCGTACAACATGCCACAGACAATACCAACCACCAGGGGGCTAAAGCCCATGGCCCTGATCGCGGGCGTTGTCGCCAGTTGCACGACAGCGGCTGCCAGCAAGCCAACAAACAGCACGCCATTGATTTTGTCGCGCCAGGGCGAAGTGCTGATGAGATTGGGCTGAGACATACGATGAGCTTGCTGTAAAGGATGGTCAAAGGGCTGCGAGTCAGGCTTGCCGAGATACTACCCTGAAATGCCTGAGCGAGCGCGGACGCCTTCACATTTGACAGCGCCTCGCCGGATAGAGGCCGGGTTTTGGTTCAATTCCGGTAAAGTCGCACAATGAGCTTTCAGATATGAACACGCAAAATACTTTCGTGGCGCAGCGCGCGCAGGCACTCAGGCTCCTCGACCTGCCTCAAGCATGGGCGGGTCGTGCGTCTTACACCCTGTTGGATCTGGATGACGACTACGGGCTGCGTTTTGTGACGCTTTGGAGCCAATGGCGCAGCGATCTCAAGCGCTGTGCGAGAGTGCATGTGGTACTGGTGGTCCAGGCGCTTGCCTTACCCGGTACCGTGTATCGCCACTTGATCAGCGCGTTGCCCGAGCAGGACCATACGCTTGCCGAACAGCTGCTCAAGCAATGGCCCTTAAATCTCCCGGGGGTGCATCGACTTGAGTTCGATGCGCTGCATGTGACGTTGACTATCGCGGTAGGCCCCGTGACCGTGATGCTCGAGCGCTTGACGCTTGTGGCCGATGCCGTGCTGCTTTCAGAGGCGCGGCTAGTTAAACCGACGCCTGGGCAGGCGGGGTGGGCTGTTGCCCTAGGGCGCTTAACTCGGGCGAATACCGTGTTGTTGGCGCGCGTAACGACAGCCGCGTGGCCCGCTGACTTTGAACGCAGTTTCATTGTTCATGAGCAAGCGGTTTATCGAATTGAAGGGGGACTGGACGATTTCGAGCAAAACGCCTGGCGTCCCGGAATCATCCAGGCCACAGCTCAGTCAGCACTGCTGCCTAGTGGGGGGCGTGTCGTAGCAGCGGGTGCTGAGTTTGTCGGCGCATGTAGCGCTTCCCAGTATTTGTTACGACTATGTGTATCGCCTCGAGCGCCCGCCTGTGTAAGCGCTGGCGTACCTGGTGCTTCGACTTCGGCGCCGCGGCACCTGGTTGTCGTTGGGGGCGGGCTAGCAGGCTTGCATGTGGCTCAGGCCCTTGCGCTGCGCGGTTGGCGCATCACGGTGCTTGAACCCGCTGCCGTTCGGGGGCACGTCCCGTCGAGTCACCTTGCGGCGGCACTGACCCCAGTGGTTTCGCGTCAAGATGAACTGTACGCGCGTCTGTCGCGCGCCGGAAGTTTGCGTGCGCAGGCGCGCTGGACGCAGATGTCTGATGCAATCGTGACGCCTTGCGGCGCGCTTCAGTTGCAGCGCGCTAGCGGGCGCATTGTGGATTTAAAAAGAATCGTCGAGGGGTTGGAGTTTCCGGAGTCGTTTGTGCGCTTCGTAGACGCTGAGCAGGCGAGTGAATTAGCGGGCTTGTTGCTGACGCGCGGTGGTCTGTATTTTTCGACCGCGCGCAGGGTACAGCCTCAGCCTTTATTGGCGCAGTTGGCACACACAGGCGGTATCACGTGCGTGAGCGCACAAGCCTTTCGTGTCCAGCGTGCCACACGCGGCGTTGGGCCTTGGCGTGTGCTCGATCGTACGGGTACCGTGCTAGCCGAGGCCGAGCAAGTCGTGTTGGCCGCGGGCCTGGCCACGCAGCAACTTCTGGCGGCCAGTAACTTGCTTGAGGCGGATTCGCGCCTGGCCTCTATGTATGGGTTAGGGGGCGAACTGACTTATGTGGATCAGGCGCTGCTTGCGGGCGGGCCGCGCTGCATTGTGTCAGGCGATGGTTATGTATTGCCCGCGGTGCAGGGGCAGTGCGTGTTGGGCGGAAGTTATCTAAACGAGGGAGGCTCAGCCGAGGCCTCGGCCCGAGCAAGACAAGACAACCTAGCGCGCGGCGCGCAATTATTGAATATGGACCTGCCGCGTGGCGCGCACGCGCAGTCGCCGTTAAAAGGATGGGGCGGACAGAGAGCCGTTGTACCCGATCGGTTTCCGGTTGTTGGGCCTTTGTTGGGCTCGTCCGGACTGTGGGCGGCAACAGGCTTTGCTTCGCGGGGGCTGACCTGGGCTAGTTTAGTGGGCGATCTCATCGCCGCGAGCCTGACGAACGAGCCGTTACCCTTAGAAAACGATATAATTGCAAGAATTAGTAAAAATTAGCAGTTTTTTGGTGAATAAAGAGCAATTTTAATGATTCATCCATACTGCGATCCGATGATAGACCCGTATTTTGAGTTGCTTTAAATCGCTCCCACACAAGATTTAAATCCGCATTTTTACGGTTTGAGTTTATTAAAGTGGCTAAATCCGTCAGAATAGCGCCTTTGGTCGCTTAAACCTTCGCGCTAAACATGTATCTAGATACCCTAAAGCTTGTCGAGATGCTGCCTACTAAGGCGAGCTTTGACGTGGGTGCTGCGTTTAGGCTTGCCGTTGAGCCGCACGCGCCTGGCGTGTACAGAATTCGGTGTGGTCGCCCCGAGGCGCTCGCGGCTGATATTTTGCCTGGCGGTCGGGGTCGTGCGCACGCTGAGGTATTGTTGGCGCGTCCTGAAGCCATCGGTGAGTCGGCACTTGAGTCACTCACAGGCGAAATCAAGGGTTGGCAACTGACGCAAGGTGACTCGACCCTTGAGCTGCAGGCAAACCCCTTTCAGTTGATCTTGAAGCGTCACGGCAAACCTGTGTTGGTGTTGTCTGCGGCTGGTATACAGGGCGCTGAAAATTTTTGGACGCTCGGCTTTGAGCTTCAGCCAGCAGAAAAAATCTTTGGCTTAGGCGAAACCCATGGCGACCTCGATCGCCGCGGCGAAACGATTTTGTCCGACGATCCTGAGCATCGTGCGTTGCCGTTGGCCTGGAGCCCAAATGGGTGGGGTGTTTATATCAATTCACTCGGTCGCGTTGAGCACGACCTTGGTCATGAAAACGCTGACGAGTACGCAATCGCGCTTGAAGACGCCACGTTAGATTTTTTTCTGTTCGCCGCTGAGCCCGCTGAAATCCTCAACCAATACACCCAACTCACCGGTCGTGCGGGGCAACCCGCATTGTGGTCAATGGGGGTTTGGGTTGAACAGCCGCTTGGTCATAGTGCGACACAAACCGCCGAAATGATCGCAGACTTTCGTGCGCAGCACGTCGCAGTTGACGGGGTGTTGATGTTGCCACCTGCTGCCTGGACATACCAAGACTCAAAGCTGCTACCTGACTGGGATAGCGAGCGGTTTCCTGACCCAAAGCAAATCATGGGTGTCTTTGGTAAGCATGCCGTGCATCTGTGTTTGCATACAATTCCGGCGTCGCTGGCTGGCACAACGAACTTCACCGAGCTTGAAGACCGCGGCTGGTTGTTAGCGAATGAAAGTGGCGATGCACATGTGTTTGAAGGCGTGATCGCGACCGGCGGCAAGCCTTTCGGCTTATTAGATCTGACGCACCGTGATGTTTTAAATATGTGGTCAGAGCGTCACCGTCATCTCATCGAAGACGGCGTCGGCGCCACAGCCTGTGATGTGCAATTTGATATTCCAGATTCTGTGGTGGCCCGAGGCGGTGAAACGGGCGCGGTACTGCGTTCGATCTACCCGGCCCTAGCGCGTCGTGCGTTGTTTGAGGCGGCTGCCGGTCAGCGCGTCCCGCCTGAAGGCGTTGTCTTTAGTTCAGACTTGTTTGCAGGTGCACAGCGCCTGCTTTGGCAAAGTGCACCACGTGTGCCAAACACTTGGGCTGGTCTTCAGCATACCTTGCGCACTGCGCTCTCGATTGGCGCGAGCGGCGTGCCCGTGCAAATGCATGCCTTGGGTAATGCGCTGGCGCCCACCGACGACATGACGCCAGAGTTGTACTTACGCTGGCTTGCGATGGCTGTTTTTTCGGCCAATTTTGCGTTTCAGTCGAACGCACAATTGATCCCAACCAGTTTTGACGATGCCACTCGTGCGCATGTGCAGACGTGGTTGCATTGGCGTTACCGTTTAATTCCGTATGTCTTAGGTGCGATCGAAGATGCTGCGCGCACCGGCCTGCCAGTGCAGCGTTCAATGGCGCTGTCGTTTCCTGCAGATGCTGAGGCGCAACGCTGGGATACGCAATATATGTTGGGCCCCGCAGTATTAGTAGCGCCAGCCATGCAGCCTGGCACCGAGCTTCAGGTCTATCTGCCGAAAGGCGAGGCCTGGTGGGATTTAAATACCGGTTGGCGGTACGAGGGCGGTACGGTCTGGACAATGTCCTGTGGTCTTGGAACGATTCCGGCTTTCGGTCGCGAGGGGCACATGTTGTGCTTAGGCCCCACGGCTAAGCACACCGGTGAATTCAACTCTGCGCGCATTCTAGACGAGGTCTGGATGTTTGGGATGCCCGTGCACAACCCTGTCGTCATGCGTAATAAAATTCGCGTGATGCAAATGCAAGGTTCAAGCTATATCAAAGGGCTTGAGGGCTTGCGGATTTCGCCGAGCGAAGGGCTTGAGGTCAAGCGCCGCGGCGCTGAAGTGCGCATTTCACGCGCAAGATAAGCCGGCGCATTTCACGCGCAAGATAAGCCGCACGAATAATTGTTTTGTGCGCGCCAAGCCTGACCCTAAACCTCAGCCTGAGCGCCGTGTAAAGCAGCTACGCTGTCTTTCAGCAAAGGCAGAGGTTAAACCTTACGCCACATCTCTCAGTTCACGTCGCAAAATTTTGCCGACGTTTGATTTGGGTAACTCTGTTCGAAAGATAATCTGCTTAGGGCGTTTGTAATTGGTCAACTGCTCTTTGCAGTAGACCTGAATCTGTTGTTCGGTCAAGGTGGGATCCTTTTTAACCACAAACAGTTTGACGGCCTCGCCTGTATGCTCATCGGGGACACCGATTACGGCGCACTCTAAAACGCCCGGTAAGAGCGCAATTACTTCTTCAAGCTCGGTCGGAAACACCTTGAAGCCTGAGACCACAATCATGTCTTTTTTGCGATCGATTATTTTGACGTAGCCGCCTTGATTCATAAAACCGATATCACCCGTTTTAAAAAATCCATCTGAGGTCATCGCTGCAGCGGTATCTTGCGGTTTATTCCAGTAGCCTGCCATCACTTGTGGGCCCCGGATCGCAATTTCTCCGGGTGAACCAAGCGCGACTGCTGTGCCATCGTCAGCCAGGATCCGCACCTCGGTGCTTGAAACCGGCAAGCCGATGGTGCCCGTGTATTGCTCGATGATGGTTGTATTGACGCAAGCCACGGGAGACGTTTCTGACAGCCCATAGCCTTCGACAATCGGCGTGCCTGTCAAGGCTTGCCAGCTGTCGGCCACTTGTTTTTGCACGGCCATTCCGCCGCCGATGGTGACAAGCAAGTTGGGAAGTTTGACGTTGGCAAAGTCGGGGTGGTGAATGAGGGCGTTGAACAGAGTATTGACCCCGGGAAAAATGTGGATCTCAGGGTGTTGCCCCAAAAGCTTGATGAAGCCGGCGATATCTTTGGGGTTGGGCACTAAAATATTCATACCACCTTCGCGAAGCCCCACCATGGCGCATGAGGTGAGTGCGAAGATATGATAAAGCGGCAGCGCGCACAGAAAAACCAACTGTTCAATAGGGCGACGCGTCAGGGCGGGTGCCAGCCACACGTCAACCTGTTCGAGATTTGCCAAAATATTTCGGTGGAGCAAGACAGCGCCTTTTGACACCCCCGTCGTGCCCCCTGTGTATTGCAAAAAGGCAATACTGTCATGCGTTAAGGTGACAGCCCGAGGTTGCTGCATTTTGCCAATAGAGAGCGCCTGCGTAAAAGTGGCATGACCAGAAATCACCCACTTTGGCACGAGTTTCTTTACGTGGCGCACTACCAAGTCGACGATTTTTCCTTTTAGCCCAAGGTGCTCGCCCAAACTTGTGACTACGACGTGCTTGACTTGCGTTTTACCCTTTAGACTTTGAAAGATGTGTGCAAAGTTTTCTAAAACAATTAAAACGGTGGCGCCGCTGTCGTTCAGTTGGTGTTCAAGTTCGCGGGCGGTGTAAAGAGGATTGGTGTTGACGACCACGCAGCCGGCGCGGAGCGCCCCAATCATGACAATCGGAAACTGTATGACGTTGGGCAGCATGATCGCGACTCTGGCGCCGGGCGCTAACCCGAGTGTCTGCAGGTAATTTGCAAAGTGGCGAGATTGAACATCTAGCTGCGCAAAGGTGAGCGCCTGGCCCATGTACAGATAAGCCTTGCGCTCGGCGAAGCGCTGAAACGAATCTTCAAACAAGCTAACCAAAGAGGCGTGTGCCGAAATATCAATGTTTTCAGGTACGCCTTTTGGGTAATTTTTGAGCCAAGGCTTGTTGTGTTGAATCGCTTCGGTCATATCTGTCCTTCAGCCTTGATCAGTTTTGAAAAGGTTCGCTATTTGGTCAATATAGCCCCAGACACTCGGTAAGCACCATTGGCGTTTTAACTAGTAGACGAAACGAAAATAGTATAAAAAAATACGAACGATCGTGCTATTATTAATCGAAATCTTGAAATCTTGAAATCTTGAAATCTTGAAATCTTGAAATCTTGAAATCTTGAAATCTTGAAATCTTGAAATCTTGAAATACAAGATCGCTATTCTTTATTTCACGACTGAAATCCCGATTGTTAATTGACCTTGCCGGTGATCACTTTGACCCAAGCCGCCATGAACGACATCGCACTCACGGGCACGCCTCAGGCGGCTGTGGCTGCGCCGTCAAAGGGTGCCCTGACCAAGGCAATGATTGTTGACCGGGCTTTGCAAATCGCTAGCCACCGAGGACTCGAAGGCTTAACTGTTGGTCTGTTGGCCGAAGCGCTCGCCATGAGTAAAAGTGGTGTGTTCGCCCACTTTGGTTCGCGCGAAGAGCTGCAGCTCGCGGTGGTACGAGAGTATTACCAACGGTTTGAGGCTCGGGTATTTCAGCCTGCCCTACAAGAACCCAAAGGGTTGGCGCGGTTGCAAAAAATGATTAACCTTTGGATGCAGACCAGTATTCAAGAATTGAGCGCTGGCTGCATTTTTATCTCGGGCGCGGTTGAGTTTGACGATCGACCGGGCCCCGTGCGAGACGAACTCGTGCGTAGTGTGCAAATCTGGCGCGCTGCGCTCAAACGCGCCATTGAGCAAGCTGTTGAAGTGGGTGATCTTAAAAAAGACTGTACGCCCGAAGCCATGCTGTTTCAAATTTACAGCTATGTACAGGGCTTACACCACGACGCGCGCTTTTTACAAATTTCTCGAAGCGTTGACATCGCGACGCAATCGATCCAGCAAGCTATCGACCAAAACAGGAGCCACCGTGCCTAGTTACACCGCACCGCTACGTGATATGCAGTTTGTGATGCATGAAGTGTTAGGCGTCACAGACGTCTATAAAACCTTACCGGCACACAAAGAGATTGACTCAGACACGGTCAATCAAATCCTCGAAGAGGCCGCCAAGTTTGCGCAAGAGGTGATTCAGCCTCTCAATCAAAATGGCGATAAGCAAGGCTGCACCCGCCACCCCGATGGCACGGTGACGACGCCCGATGGTTTTAAACAGGCTTATGACCAGTATGTCGAGGCAGGCTGGCCTGCTTTAGCCTGCAATCCTGAGCACGATGGTCAAGGACTGCCAGTATTACTAAATACAGTACTGTACGAGATGTTGAACTCAGCTAACCAAGCCTGGACGATGTATCCAGGGCTGTCGCATGGGGCCTACGAATGCCTGCAAGCGCACGGCACACCCGAGCAAAAAGCACTCTACTTAAAAAAACTGGTGTCGGGCGAGTGGCTGGGTACCATGTGCTTGACCGAGCCGCAATGCGGTACCGATTTAGGCATACTCAAAACAAAAGCTGAGCCACAAGCCGATGGTACGTATGCCATCACGGGTACAAAAATATTCATCTCAAGCGGTGAGCATGACTTGGGCAAAAATATTATCCACCTGGTGTTGGCACGCTTACCCGACTCGCCCGCTGGCACTAAAGGGATTTCGTTATTTGTGGTGCCAAAGTACCTGCCCAATGCAACGGGTGATATCAGTGACCACAACCAAAACACCCTAAGCTGCGGCTCGCTTGAAGACAAAATGGGGATTCACGGCAACGCGACTTGCGTCATGAACTTTGACGGTGCGCGTGGCACCTTAGTCGGCGAGCCACACAAGGGTTTGCGCGCCATGTTCATCATGATGAATGCTGCGCGCCTGGGTGTCGGCATGCAGAGTGTTGGCTTGACAGAGGTTGCGTACCAAAACTCAGCCGCTTATGCGAAAGAGCGTTTGCAAATGCGCAGCCTGAAAGGCGCGCAGGCCCCCGAAAAGGTGGCCGACCCCATCATCGTTCACCCCGATGTGCGTCGAATGCTCTTGACCCAGCGTGCCTATGCTGAGGGTGCGCGCGCCTTTGCGTATTGGATTGCCTTGATGATTGACGTTGAGCAAAATCATCCCGACAAGGCCGAGCGCGAGGCGCACGCCGATTTAGTGACCTTGTTAACCCCGATCGTGAAGGCCTTCATTACGGATAATGCTTTTGAGGCCACCAACGAAGGTTTGCAAGTATTCGGTGGGCACGGTTACATCGCCGACTGGGGCATGGAGCAGTTTGTGCGCGACTCGCGTATCAATATGATTTACGAGGGTACGAACACGATTCAGTCGCTCGATCTACTCGGCCGTAAGGTCTTGTCGGATATGGGCGCTAAGCTTAAAAAGTTTGGCAAAATCGTTGAGGCCTTTATCGAAGCCGAAGGTGTGCGCAAAGAGATGGCAGAATTCATCGACCCGCTCGCAGAGTTAGCGAAGCAAGTCGAGAAGCTGACAAAAGAAATCGGCCTAAAGGCGATGTTCAATCACAATGAGGTAGGTGCGGCTGCCGTGCCGTATTTGCGCGTGATGGGACACCTTGTTTACGCATATCTGTTTGCACGCATGGCCAAAGTAGCACTGGCGAACAAAAAAAGTAGCGATACGTTTTATCAGGCTAAGCTAGCCACCGCACGCTTTTATTTTGCGCGTATGTTGCCCGAAGCAGCCTATCAAATGCAGTTAGTACGTGCGGGTGAGGCCAGTTTGATGAGCTTGGACGCCGCGTTGTTTTAACAAAGCGGCTGCGCGAACCCCACGTAGCCGCAGTCTGACGCTTGGTTCCGAAAGGCTCGTTAACCCTTAACGTGCCAAGAGTTTGTCCTTATGATGTATCAAAATGATGGCCCTCAGGCATTACAGTAGAGCTGAGCGCATCCACTTAATAAATATTCGTAGCAAAGAGGATTGGATCCATGCAAAAGAATCGACCAATACGTAAAGTGGCAGTTTTAGGGGCCGGAGTGATGGGGGCGCAAATCGCCGCCCATTGCGTCAATGTGGGCGTGCCCGTGATTTTGTTTGATCTGGCCGCTCCGTTAACAAAAGAGGGCAAACCGCAAAATCACAATACGATTGCGCTAAAGGCCATCGACAATTTAAAAAAATTAAGCCCCGCACCTTTGGCAGTCGCGGCAAGTGCCGACTTAATTCAGGCGGCTAATTACGACGATGACTTGGCACGTTTAGCCGAGTGCGATCTGGTGATTGAGGCGATTGCCGAGCGTTTAGACTGGAAGCACGCGCTTTACGAAAAAGTTGCGCCACACATTGCCGCGCATACGATTTTTGCGACCAATACTTCGGGCTTGTCCATTACTGAATTGTCGGCCGGTTTCTCAGGCGATCTGAAAAAACGCTTTTGCGGCGTGCATTTTTTTAACCCGCCTCGCTACATGCACTTGCTTGAACTCATTCCATTGCCGGCGACTGATCCTTTGATTCTGGATCAACTCGAAACCTTTATGACTTCGACCATGGGTAAGGGTGTCGTACGTGCAAAAGATACACCTAACTTTGTCGGTAATCGTGTCGGCGTGTTTGCGATCTTGGCAGTTTTTGCCGAGGCTGAAAAATACAAGCTAGGTTTTGATGTGGTGGATTCCCTCACAGGCAGCAAGCTTGGTCGTGCAAAGTCAGCGACCTTTCGCACCAGCGATGTGGTCGGTCTTGATACTCTGGCGAATGTGATTCGCACAATGGAAAACGGCCTGAAGCAAGATCCCTTTGCTGCGTTATTTAAAGTGCCTGACGTACTGGCGTCTTTAATCTCGTTAGGGCGCTTAGGTCAAAAGACCAAGGCAGGCTTCTTTAAAAAAGAAGGCAAAGCCGTCTTGGTGTTGAACGCAACAACCAAAGAGTACGAGCCCTCCACCGCAACCATCTCCCCAATTGTCGATCGGATACTCAAAAAACCGGTAGCCGAGCGTTTCGCGCTGTTACGTGAAACCGATGATCCGCAGGCGCAGTTTTTATGGGCGATATTTCGGGATATCTTTCATTACATTGCTGTACATCTCGAGTCAATTGCTGATTCAGCACGCGAAATTGATTTTGCGATGCGCTGGGGCTATGGCTGGGCGCGCGGCCCGTTCGAGGATTGGCAAGATGCGGGCTGGGCGCAAGTGGCACAGTGGGTCAAAGAGGATGTCGAGCAAGGCAAAGCCTTAAGCTCAGCCCCTTTGCCAGAGTGGGTTTTTGCAGGCCCCGTGGCTGAGCGTCAAGCCGTTCATACGCCAGAGGGCTCTTGGTCTGCTGCTGAACAAACTTATTTGCCACGCTCAGGTTTGCCTGTTTATCAAAAGCAAGTGTTCAGGGCCGCTTTGCTGGGCGACGGTTCGCCTGATCCCCGCAAGGCAGGTCAAACTATTTTCGAGAACACCGATTTGCGCGCTTGGGTAGATGCCGGGCAACCCGAAGTGTTGGTGGTTTCGTTTCGCTCAAAAATGAATACCTTCAGTTCAGACGTTTTGAACGGGATCCAGCAAGCGATTGACTTGGCTGAACAGCAATACGCGGGTGTGGTGATCTGGCAAACGAGCTCTCTACAATCAGGCGTGCCGGGCGGTCCGTTTTCAGCCGGTGCCAATTTAGAAGCCGCCATGCCGTTAGTGATGAAAGGGGGCCCGCAAGGGGTTGAGCCTTTTGTTCAGTTGTTTCAAGACACGATGATGCGCGTGAAGTATGCGCACGTACCGGTGGTCTGCGCGGTATCCGGGATTGCGCTTGGAGGCGGTTGCGAGCTGGTGTTGCAAGCGGCAAGACGTGTCGCCACGCTTGAGAGTTATATCGGGCTCGTAGAAATTGGCGTGGGCTTGTTGCCGGCCGGTGGTGGCCTCAAAGAAGCCGCGCTTCGGGCGGCGCGTAGCGTCGAAAAACTTGGGCAAGCACCTGCCGCAGCAAATTTTTTAAACTTCATCACAGCATCGTTTGAAAACGCTGCGATGGCAAAAGTCTCGGGCTCGGCGCTCGAGGCCGTAAAGATGGATTACCTTAAAGCAGACGACATCATTGTGGCCAACGTGTATGAGTTGTTGGCGCAAGCGCAGGCACAGGTCAAGGCAATGCACTATGCAGGCTATCGACCGCCTGTGCAAGCGCCGTTCGCGGTGGCGGGTCGGTCAGTGGCCGCAACCGTGATGGGGCAGCTTGTGAATATGCGAGATGGCGGGTTTATATCAGAGCACGATTGCTTCATCGCTAAAAAAATCATCGATGTCATCACGGGTGGCGATGTAGAGGCGGGCACGTTGGTGACTGAAGAGTGGCTGCTGAAGCTTGAGCGCAAGGCGTTTATCGAGCTGATCGCACATCCAAAATCAATCGAGCGCGTGATGGGCCTGCTGCAAGACGGTAAGCCTGTGCGTAATTAGTAAAAATAGTCATTGACCTAGGTGCCGTCGCAGTTGAAATGGTAAATGCTCGGCCCAAGTCCGAAATAATCGAGAAAGGAAAGCACTAATGAAAGCTCTTCAAGATGCCTACATCGTCGCCGCAACCCGAGCCCCAGTCGGTAAGTCGGGGCGTGGGTCGTTGCGCACCACACGGCCCGACGATCTCTTTGCACAAACGCTTAAACACTTGCTCTCGCAGGCGCCAAGCTTAGATCCAACAGCGATCGAAGATGTAATCGTGGGTTGCGCCATGCCCGAGGCGCAGCAAGGTTTGAATGTCGCGCGCATCGCGCTGCTGTTGGCCGGGTTACCTAATACCGTGGGTGGTATCACGGTGAATCGGTTTTGCTCTTCGGGGCTGAATGCAATCGCCATGGCTGCCGACCGAATCCGTGTCGGCGAAGCTGACGTCATGATTGCCGGCGGCGTTGAGTCGATGAGTATGGTGCCCATGAGTGGTAATACTCCATCCTTATCGCCTGATATCTTTAAAGATGAAAACATTGGCATTGCCTACGGCATGGGCTTAACCGCCGAAAAAGTCGCCCAGCAATGGAAAGTCAGTCGTGAAGTGCAAGATG
>Ga0114968_10000686_pt1 | contig 25356 bp, 22 predicted proteins | sample M_130807_EF_Meta_FD_87020 | JGI IMG/M metagenome (GOLD analysis project Ga0114968, IMG submission 87020) | Freshwater microbial communities from Lake Montjoie, Canada to study carbon cycling - M_130807_EF_MetaG | ecosystem: Environmental > Aquatic > Freshwater > Lake | place: Lake Montjoie... | reverse complement strand
CCCGGAACAAAAGAGCAGATGCCCCGCCTGCAGCGATCAATCGTCTGCGGATTACTTGAAAAGATCTAACGGTAAGCTCTGTCATGCCACGTCAGCGCGTCACAAAATTGGATCGGACATAGTAAGTTAATATTTACTTTAGATGCTCTGTTCCTCAGAGCCCACACACACCTTTCGCCCCGATCTCTCGTACCAGCATGCTTGTTTACCCTTGTTTCAAGTTCAACGCCGCACTGCTGTCATGAGCTTCGTTTCGCCAGAGTTTGCGCTCATTGCCCTGCTTTTCTTCCCAGTTTACTGGTCACTGAGCCGTCACCGTTCAATTCAGCTGGGTTTTTTAACAGTTTCAGGCTACGCGCTCTACGCAACCTGGTCGCTGCAGTTTGCCTGTATCTTGCTGGTTTTTAGCACCTATATTTGGCTGGCGGGTCACTGGGTGCAATCCTGTCGCACCAACCCCGGTCGCAAACTCTGGTTTGCGATCAGCGTACTGGTCAGCCTGGTCTTACTGCTCACCAGTAAATATTACGAGTTTGTACGCCAGATGTTGGGGGCCCTCATGCCCAACATGGGTCTGCAGGCTTTGCTGCCCGTTATTGATATCGTGGCACCCGCGGGGATTTCTTTTTTTACCTTCCAGGCAGTGACTTATCTGGTTTGGCAGTATGAAAGCAAACCGCCTCGTACCTCTTTCACTCATTTGCTTTTGTTTTTATCTTTTTGGCCGACCTTGTTTGCTGGGCCAATCATGCGTGCGCGTGATTTTTTTGCACAACTTGACGGCCCAGAAATCAGACTACCGCGCCAAACACAAAAGGCGATTTACTACCTCTTGCTGGGGCTATTTCAAAAAATGGTCTTTGCCTCGTGGCTCGCTGGTACGTTTGTCGACGAAGCGTTTAAGTATCCCGACGCTCAAACATTTGTGACGTCACTTGCAGCCATCGCAGGCTATTCGTTACAGATTTTTTTAGACTTTGCGGGCTACACCTTGATCGTGACCGGGCTGGCATTGCTGCTTGGGTTCACCCTTCCGGTCAATTTTAAGCAGCCTTATTTAGCCATCAATCTACAAGAGTTTTGGCGGCACTGGCACATGTCGCTCTCAAGCTTTATTCGTGATTACATCTATATCCCGTTGGGTGGCAACCGACACGGCTTTTCTCGCACGCAATTCAACATTCTGCTGGCGATGGTGATCAGCGGGCTGTGGCATGGCGCAAACTCTACCTTTATTGTTTGGGGCGCTTTACATGGGCTAGGCGTCGTATTCGTCAACCTTTACGACAAAGCGCTGGGTAAAGATCACGCAATGCCAGTCGCCGTCGCGCGACTCTTTACGCTGTCTTATATTGCCTTGGCCTGGGTATTTTTTAGAGCTGACAATAATGAATCTGCCTTTCAACTGCTAGCAGGTCTGGCGAATGGCTTGGGCAAACCGGCGCTTCAACATGGCTTACTGGCGGCCTTCATTATTATTTTCTTTGTTTTAAGCGCGCGGGCCCAGCGTATTGAGCAAGCCTGCGTGCAGCGACTCACTGCACTCAATTGGATGGCACAGACGTTTTTAGTGAGCACGCTGACCTTTATGGCAATTTTGTTTGGCCCAAGCGGCGTGCCCAGCTTTATCTATTATCGGTTTTGAAATGAGCAAAGCCCAGCGTCCGTTTTACCTTTTATTAGTCGTAGTGGTGTTGCTTAACACTCTGCTGTGGCTTGATTCGTTCGATCGATATCTGAGCTCTCGCTATCACATCACCCTAAGCGCTGTGCTGCCAGAGGATGCCTTCGCCGTGTCGCATCAAGTACAAGCTATGATCACCCATGTGCAACAATTCGGCGCTGCCAAGCTGGCGCAGCGTCAAGAATCTGCTCAGCGCCACGCTGAACTTGATTCACCGCAGCGCACCGCAAAAGTGAGTGCGGCCACACCGGCGGCTGCGCCAAAAGGCACCAGTACACGCGCACCTGACACAGTGCCCGCTGCGACACCTACGTCTGTTGCTCCTGTTGCTCCTGTTGCTCCTGTTGCTCCTGTTGCTGCTGTTGCTGCTGTTGCGCCTGTTGCGCCTGTTGCGCCTGTTGCTGCTGTTGCTGCTGTTGCAACAGTCTCTGCTACGGCTAACACCACACCGGTTTCTGGTGTTTCTACTCAGACTGCACCCGCTCCTGTTACACCCGCCATTGTTGCCGCTCCCGCCCAGGCCCTGCCCGTAAAGGTTGCTCCGCCTCTGCCCCCGACCCCGACTCAGACTCAGACTCAGACTCAGACTCAGACTCAGACTCAGACCCTAGCCCAAGCTGCGAGGGCGCCTGCGAAAATTTCTACTACTCCCGTCGTGGCGGTCTCGAGCGCGGCCACCTCAACAAGCAAAGAGGCTGTCACCAACCTCGCCGCTGCACCGACAACTTTCCCTAAAGTGCTATTCGCTGGCGATTCAATGATGCAAGGTGTTGCACCACTGGTTATCAATCAATTACGCAAAGAAAACCCTAAAGGTGTCTTTGTTGACTTAAGCGCTCAAAGCACGGGTCTGACCGTGCGTCGCTATTTTGATTGGCCCACAAAAATCAAAGACGAAACGCTCAGTCGCGGGTTCGAACTGATTGCGGTTTTTTTAGGGCCCAATGACCCTTGGGATATTTATGAAGGTGCAAAACGGTATGCGTTTGGTACGCCCGAGTGGGAAGAAAAATACCGCGACCGCGTCATCGAAGTGATGCAATTTGCACAAGACAAACAAGTGCACGTCATTTGGATTGGCTTGCCAAATATGAAAGAAGATCGCGTGAAACGCGGTGCCATCATACAAAACAAAATCTTCAGAGAGCAGGCCAGTCTCTTTAATTTTGATTATCTTTCAACAGAGGATTTGCTAGGTGGTCTGGATGAGCCTTTTAAAAAGTTTATCGATGAACCTGGCAAAGGACAAGTCATGCTTCGGGCAGACGACGGCATCCACTTCACCCAAGCTGGTTTACGCTTAATTAGTGCCCGTTTATATGAGTTAATTAAGAAGCAAACCAAGCCGCTGGCGAGCTCGCCTTAAAGAATGGCGCTTATAGCGAAAACTCTGATGCAGAGAACGTACTCAAGCGGATGCACAACACCGCACACTTGTTTAATCGCCAAGTGTCTGAGCGTGCTTTTATTAAGTATTGCAACCAACCTGCCCGCGCAAAGTCTCACCTTCCAGGCAGGGCCGACCGCACCAGACCTGCAGTGCCTAACTAGCAAGCCCGCACCGCGCCCTGCGGCAATCCCGACGCCACTCGAAGAGCTATACGAAATCCCCGAAGAGGATCTCTTACTTGAGCTGATTAAATCCCTACCCCACGCGCCCACACTGCCCGAGGGCTCACGTGGTGTTTTTTCGAAGCTACCTCAATCGCGTCCGCTGCATATCGGACTTTGGGGTGATAGCCATGCCGCAGCCAACTTTTTTACCGAAGAGTTGATGCAATCGGTCAACCTGCCAAAAGATAAGGTACTACCGCTTTTCATTCCACCAACGCTCGCACGCGGTGGGGTGCGCTTGCCACTTCGAAAGCAATGTCAAGGACCAGGCTGGAAATACGATCTGGCTTATGTCGGTGCCCAAGAGGGCGTAAAGTTTTCACGCGGGATGTCGCGCCTCAACACAGCCGTCAACAACAGCTACCAGTGGGTGGACTTTAGAACACAAGGGCAACAACCTAATTTACGTGGACTCGATATTCTTTATGCCGCCAGCGCGACTTCGACCACGCTCGGCATCACGGTTGATCAGTTGCCTGAGCAGTTGGTGGATCTTAAACTCAATGAAAGAGGCGCCCTGAACATTCAAGTCGAAGGGGGATTGATGTCAACCCTGAAGTTACGGCTAGTGAAGGGTTCGCTTAGCCTTGAAGGCTTTGTACCTGCATATGCTGAACAAGCGCGTTTGTATTTTGACACTCTTGCGATCCCAGGGGCCACCGCGCGTAGCTGGAAGCTTGTTGAACCTGAATACTTTAAGGCGCTCGGCAATCAAACGCCCTATGACGTGGTTTTACTTCAATACGGCACGAACGAAGGTAATCAAAAACCCTTTGATCCCGTGACTTACGAAAATGATTTGACTGCCAGCCTACAAAACTTACGACGCATTTACCCCGATGCTGTCTGCGTGTTACTCGGCCCGACAGATCGCGGCACATTGATTGCCCGGTCTAAAAACGCAAGACCACGTGTCAATACCCAAACAGATCCATCGCAGGGCCCACACACTTCTACACTGGCAAAAGAGCTACTCGTTTACGCACGGATTCATGAGCAAATCAGCCACATTCAACAAATTGTTGCCACTCAGCATCGCTGCAGTTTTTGGGACTGGCAGCGAGCGATGGGCGGACCCGGCGGCTCGTACGCCTGGCTTAAGCAAAGTCCGCCACGGATGGCGCGCGATTTAATACACCTGACTGTCGCGGGGTATCAAGCGAGCGCGCGACTGTTCAGCCAAGAGATGCAGTTTGAAGAAGCGTTCAAGTAACGCGTTTCAATTCAATCACGGTCATGCATTCTTTTCATTCAAGACCGTTGAGTGGCTTCATTGACAGTCGCTGAATCTTTGAGATTCAAGCAACTGAACAGTTTGACTTAAGGCAGCTGAATCGTTTTGAAATCGCCAGGTAAGATTAATTCAAGCGTTTCAAAATCGTCAGAGTGTTCAATTTCGCGATGGCGAATGCCAGGAGCCTGATGCACACAGGTGCCCGCCTCAAGCTTGTGGGTGCCGTGGCCTTCGTATTCAAAAATAGCCCAGCCTTTTAAAACAAACACAAACTGAAACTCAACCTCATGGCAATGCCAGTCACCGTGCGCGTTGCTACCTTTACTGGCCTTTATCACATGAGCGACCACCTTTTTATCGGTCGAGTCATAAATACCTAAGTCGCGATAATCAAAATATTCGCGCAAACCGTCGTGCGAAAAGGGCTTGTCTTTTGCGTGTTGAATACTAAATCTCATGGGAAGTCTCCGTAGGTTTTATGTGAGCAATCAGAGGGCAGAGGCGCGCAGCACACAAGGGCAAGGCAAATGTCCCCCTCTTGATATGCCCTACGATACTCAATTTAAACGCTTTCTCAAAGCCATATTTTGGGCCAACGAGGCGAGGCCTCAACCTAGTTCAAGCGTGCAGCAATCAAGTCCATCGACCTGTTGAGCCATTTTGAGCTGTTTCGCTGTGTCTGACACGACACGCCATTGGCCGTGAGACACAGGACTTCCGTGCAACACGACTGGCAAAGAGTGCGTTTTCAAACGGATGACCGGAGGACTGTGCAAATAAGACGCCTCGCCCTGACCAGTGATTGCACTCGCAATCGCTTGCGCCTGCTTTGAGATCGGCTCGATGAAGCGACAAGGCATGCCATGGATACTGACACAATCCCCAAGGGCGTACACATCTTCTGCACTGGTTTGCAACGTCAAGGGGTCGACAACGATCCCTCGATTGATGTTCAGCTTTGCGCCGACCGCCAAGCGTGTGTCGGTGACCAATCCCGTGGCAGCAACGACTTCGTCGCACTCGATCGCTGGTGCACCAACCAGTGCAACAGACCTCATACCGTCGGCGAGTTGAGTGACACCTGCAACTTGCGTTGCACCCATAAATTTCACGCCGGCACCCTCAAGTGCCGTGCGCAAACGCTCTGAAGCCTGTTCGGGCAATAACGCCGCCAGAGGTGCTTTTTGCAGATCAAGCAAGGTCACCTGATGCCCCGCGGTCATAAAATCATCTGCCAATTCGCAACCGACCATCCCTGCCCCGATGATCACAATATGCTTTGGTGTATCACCTAACTGCCGCTTGAGCCTGACCCAAGCGTCTAGATCATTGATTCTCCAGCACAGGTGTGCCGGCAATACCTCGGGCAGTGCGGGTCGCGCACCTTGCGCCAAGATAAGTGAGGTGTATTGCAGATTGCCGCGCGTGGTGCGCAACTGATGCAATGCTGGTGATAAGCCCACCGCAAAAGTCTCGCTCATGAGCCGCACACGAAGGCGTTCTGCGCTGACCAAGCCCGTTTCGCGTACGAGTGATTCGCGACTTGAATGACGGCGCAGCGCAATCGATAGTTCAGGCTTCAGGTAGCGATCGCCCTCACACGCCGTCACCAGCGTAATCGGCACCAAGGCATCCTGGGCACGTACTGCTTCGGCTGCGGCCCAGCCGGCATGACCCGCACCAACAATGACGACACCGACGCCGCGTGCGAGCTTCAGCGGCGCGTCGCCAGGCATCGGCGCGACACTGACTACCTCATACAGTTCAAAGTCTGCTTTCACGACGCCGCACAAGGGGCACACCCAGTCATCGGGGATATCTGCAAACCGTGTACCCGCGGCGATCCCACTGTCGGGATCACCGAGCTGCTCATCGTAGATCAGACCGCAGGCGCGACAAATAAACTGCTTCCAGTCTTGGGCTTGCGTCATGCAGGTAACACTTGCTTAGACAGACGCGCCATTTCCCAACGTAAGTGCTTAATGGCAGGTGTCACGATTGCTACGAAGTGAGCCTCACGAATACGGCGTTGCGGGGCTGTGTTCATCATGTAGCCACGCGCACCCTGATGCAATAACCCAGACTGCGAGGCACGCAGTGAAAGCTCGGCACTCTGCGCACGCGCATCCAGCACGCTGATCACATAATCGGTGCTGCCATCATAGGGAGTCAAGGCAAGCGTTTGAATACGCTGACTTAAGTCATCAAGTTCGGCCTGTAATTCGTCAGGGCGATTATCTAAAAATTTATTGACGTGGCCTAGCAGCGGCTCAACCTCAAGCATCGATTCAATACTGCCTTGTGTGACCCCAAGTGCCCAACCCGTCTGAAGCAACACGAACGCCGCGCGCACTCGAGCAATAAAAGGCTTGGCCGGGTCGGCGATCAACGCGTCTTCGCTGACAAAATAATTTTCTAAACGAATACCCCAGGTGCTCGTGCCTTCCATGCCAGAAAATTCTGGGCATTGTCTCAGCACTACGTCATCGTCGCAACGTAGCAAGAACATGATTTCGTGCGAAGTACTGCCATCATCCAAATACACTCCAGCAATCGCGCCACAATATTGCCCGCGACCGATGTGACTGACCCAGGGCAAAGCGCCACTGACACGATAGCCGCCCGCTACGCGTTTAGCTCGCAACAACATTTTTTCAATGCCAGCAAAAGTTTTCATTGGATTGGAGAGTGCTGTGCCGCCTAAAGTATTCGCACAGACATGTTCATCCAAGCGAGCCCCCATCAACGCAGGGTTACCGGACTGTTCCATGTACAAGCCACAGACGTCATGGCACCAAGATAAAAATCCAGTTGAACCGCAGTTGCGTGCAATTTCGCGCATCGCGTCGATGGCAACGCCAAACCGTTGACCGTTGCGGTCGAGATGCGCACCGAAGGCACCCGCTTGACCTAAAGTCTGCATAATGCCGGCAGGGTAAAAGCCTTCATGGTCGATCTTATAGGCGGCACCGGCCAACTCTCCACTCGCAATATGTTTGACCCGATCAAGCAAAGCGCTTGACGAATTATTTAGCAGTACAGGGCTTGCATCTATAGGATTCATCGTGCGAACTCAAAGTGACTTTGTTTCTCTCGCTTCATTCTGTTTGAATTGAAGCTCGTTATCTTGTGACTCTCGCCTCACTGACCCTAACTGTAAAGAGCAAGAAAAGCGAGAGTCAGTCATGCTCAGGCTAGACCGATTTCAAACCCAATCGGATTACGCATGGAATTCGCAACGGGCGAATACATATTGGCGTGGCGCACGATTTCATCAAGTTGCTCGCGCGGTGCATCACCCTCGATCACCACTTTGACGCGTATGGCCTGAAACCCCATTTGAGGCGGCGCCATTTCTGCACCGCCTGCGCCCCACGCCGCGGGGTTACCGATATCGCCCTCTAAAAACAACTCGAGCTTTGAAAGTTTGACTTGCTTCCAGGTTGCCACGGCAGTGATGCCCACCGCCAAACAGCCGCCGAGTGCTGACAGCACAACTTCACCGGGTGCCGGCGCTGTATCTTGCCCAAATAAATGAGGCGGTTCGTCGACCACAACTGGCTGATGATTGCCAACGTAACTTAAGGTGCGATATTGACCATCGCACACTGTGTGCACTTTATTGGTGCCTTTACGTGTTGGGTCTGCACGACCTTTTTCAGCGAAGCCTAACAAACCGTCGCGATCAATCGGTCGCAAGTAGGCTTTAACGGTTGAAGGGGCATTGTCGTTGCTCATTGAAGGGCTCCAAATAACTCAATAGAAGAAAAAAAGACAAGCCAAATGATACGGCTAAGCGCGCATCGATCACTACGTTTGGATATACCACTTGGCTATAAGCAAATGCCGTGCCAAGCATGAAGACAGTGGTTGGGGTTGACTCACGCGCCGGAGGCATCAAAGCAACCTAAACAACCTAAACAACCTAAGCAACCTAACCCACCCAGGTCCCACGTCACGTCGCAAAGCCCCTGTCCATCAAAAGGAGCATTCAACCCCCGCCTCGTGCGCCACGCGCACTAGGTCGGTAATGGTTTCGCTCGCAAGCAACAAACCCTTTGCTCGGTTTTCAGCGTCTGCTTGCTTTTCAAGCTCGCCCGGGTAATACACCTGCGAATGACCGGCGGCCAGCGGCACATCTTTTAATGACCGAACATACTGGTCGATTCGTTGATGAAACTCTGTTAATGGTTGAAATGCGGCCACATTGAGCGCCACCATCAAATGCCCTGCACCGCTGGGGTTCACAGGGTCATAGGGGCCGTGCACGCGATCCAGAAACTGGCTACCCGACAAGACACCTGACAAGATATCGATCATGACCCCCATCACGTAACCTTTGTGCCCCGCCATTGGCAAGATAAACCCTTCAATGGCCGCCTTCGGATCAGTAGTTGGACGCCCCGCCGAGTCAACCGCCCAGTGCGAAGGGATCTCTTCATTGCGATTGCTCGCCAGATAGATTTTGCCGCGCGCCACCCCCGAGTTCGCCATATCCATGACGATGGGGCCGTACGCACCACCGGGCACTGCAATCGACCAGGGGTTCGTGCCAATTTTCTTTTTGAGTCCACCCCAAGGTGCCATGTTTGGCCCAGCATTACTCATCAACAGCATCACGCAGCCCTGCTCGGCTGCGATCCGCGTGTAATACATACAGGTACCGAAATGGTTTGAGTTGCGAATCGACACCACACCAACGCCGTGCAACTTGGCACGTGTCACGGCTTGGTCGACAGCTTGGCGAGTAATCACTTGCCCAATGCCATCATGACCATCCATCACACAAATTGCACCTGCGTCGACCGCTAACGAGGTTTGCGTCACAGCCTTCATGGCACCAGACTTAAGCCTTGCGTAGTACCAACCTAAACGCAAGAGCCCGTGTGACTGATGCCCCCACAGGTCAGCCTGCACCAAGGTGTCGGCGGCCAACTGTGCGTCTTGCGCTGGCACGCCGATACTTTGATACACCTCAGTCGCAATCTGCCGTAAGCGGGTCGGATCAAGACGCCGAGGTGTTTCTTGCTGTGATGTGGCAACTGACATGTTATTTAATCAAAGCCCCATAAACCAGATTTTTGTACAACATACGGGTGTGGGTGCGATTCGAGGGCCCTTGCGCCATGATGACAGCCGCAAGTTTTTCTTTAGGATCAATCCAAAAGCTGGTGCCCCAAGCACCGGCCCACATCGCGTCACCCTTTGAACCAGGCACCCAAGCCATGCCCTCATCTAAACGCACGGCAAAGCCCAAGCCAAAGCCGTAACCGGGGCCTGTGCTGGCGATCGTGCTGCCACCCATCCCGACTGTGTGCTGCGACAACATGAACTCAACGCCCTTGCGTGACAGATACCGCTTGCCGTCTAGTTCACCACCATTAACCATCATTTGTAAAAACTTCAGGTAATCGTTTGCCGTGCCCACCAAGCCCGCACCGCCTTTAAAGTAACTTTTACCGAGCGGGTTATAGGTCTGACGATACGACTTCAGCATCTCAACTTTCAATCGATCTGAATCAAGTGTCTCGGCCATGCGGCCAAGCTGATCGGCCTGCACCCACCAAGTCGTATCTTTCATCCCTAAGGGGCCAAGTAACAATTCATTCAAAATCGCGTCTAACGGCTTTTGAGCAACGCGCTCAAGCAACAACCCTAAAACATCGACTGAAATTGAATATTCCCAAACAGTGCCAGGTTGATTGGCCAAAGGGATTTGACCCAAATTTTTTAACATTTCATCAGTCGTGATGTCTGTTTCACGCGCTTCGATGTTGAGATCGTCATACATTTTTTTAATACGTGGCGATTTTGTGCCACCGGCATAAACAAAACCTGCAGTGTGACGCATCACGTCTTGCACCCAAATCGGGCGGTTCAACGGGACATCGCCGCTGGCAGTTTCAACTTTCAAATCCTTTAATTCTGGCATCCATTTGGTCAACGGATCGTTCAAACCCATTTTGCCTTGCTCGACCATCATCATGGCTGCCACAGTGACCAAGGGCTTCGTCATTGATGCCAGACGAAACAACGCATCTTTTGCCATTGGTTTAGATTTAGCCGCATCCAAAAATCCGTGCGCTTCGTTATGCACCACAACGCCGTTACGCGCCACCATTGTCACGGCACCTGGAAACATGCCCAAGCGCACTTGCTCTTGCATCGAGGGGGCAATCCGTGCCAACCGTTCGCTTGAAAACCCTTGAATCACAGTCCCGGCTGCGGCAGTTGCCGCGGGCGACGCGGCCGCTGACTGTGCATGCGCACCGGAAGTCGTGAATAGCAAACTTACCGTCAGCGCCAAGCCAACGTTTTGCACAGTACTACGGAAAGATTGTTTTTTAAAAATTTTCATGTTGTCTCTCTATCGTTTAATTGAATGATCATTTACCCAATACAACTTAAAACATTTGACTTTTGACGTCGAACTTCGCACCTAGTCAGCGACCAGAGCCCCATACACTAAATTTTTAAACAGCATACGTGTGTGCGTCTTGTGCGTGGGGCCTTGCGCCATAATGACTGCGGCAAGTTGCTCTTTGGGATCAAGCCAAAAGCTCGTGCCCCAAACGCCGGCCCACATTGCATCGTTGGTCGATCCAGGCACCCAGCCCATGCCTTGCCCTTGTCTGATCGCAAAGCCTAGGCCAAAGCCGTAGCCAGGGCCCGTATTCGCGATCGTTGTGCCCGCCATGCCAACAGTGTGTTGCGAAAGCATCAATTCAACCGACTTACGAGAAAGATAACGCTTACCTTCAAATTCACCTTTGTTGATCATCATTTGCAAGTAACGCAAATAATCAGCAGTTGAACCGATTAAGCCCCCCCCACCTTTGAAATAACTTTTACCGGCAGGGTTGTAATGCTGCCGATAGGACTTGAGCATAGCAATCTTTAAGGGGTCATCATCAAGCGTTTGTGCCAGCTTTTTTTCTTGCTCAGGCGTCACCCACCAACGCGTATCTTTCATGCCAAGCGGTTCAAGCAATGCTTGCGCTACGATCACGTCTAGTGGCTGACCCAATACCCGCTCGAGCAAGAGCCCCAAAACATCAACCGAAATCGAATACTCCCAAAACGTGCCTGGTTGGTTCGCCAAGGGGATTTTGCCTAAGTTGCGCAGCATCTCGTCAGCGCTGATGTCATCGACACGCGATTCAATGTTGAATTGCTCGTACAAGGCTTTGATGCGTGGCGATTGCGCTGTTCCCGCATACACAAAACCCGAAGTATGACGCATCAAATCCTGCACCCAAATCGGGCGAGCCAACGGCACATCGCCCGTAGGTGTTTCAACCACTAAGTCCTTGAGCTCGGGTAGCCACCGAGTGATTGGATCTTGAAGGCTAAACACGCCTTGCTCGACCATCATCATCGCCACGGTCGTCACTAAAGGTTTCGTCATCGAAGCTAAACGAAACAACGCATCCTTTGTCATCGGCTGACTACGGGCAGCATCCAGATACCCATGCGCTTCAAAGTGCACGAGTTGATTGCGATGCAAAATGGCCGTCACCGCCCCCGGAAACATGCCCGCCTCAACCTGCGACTGCATGACGGTCGTTAAATGAGCAAGTCGAGTGCTTGAAAAGCCTTGCACCAGACGGTCGTTCGCCATCAAGGTCGGGATGGGTATCTTTTTATTTGAAGAAGGCAACACTTTTTAATCCTTAGCAAGGTCATGCATAATCACGGTTTGGCTGCGCTTCCGATCAAAAAAGTCGCGCAACAGGTTCATCCCCACAAAGTACACGTTTTTTTTCACTTTTCACAAGAGATTCGTAAGATGTCAAAGCTTCGCCCCGAAATGACCGTCACTGAACTTAACAAGCGCAGCGGTGAAAACCTGCCAGGGCTCATGGGCGTTGAGGCGCTTGAAATCTCAGAAAACACGTTAAAAAGCCGCATGGTTTTACGCAAGGTGCACTTCGCCCCGAATACATACTTACATGCAGCAAGTGTGATTGCCTTAGCCGACACCACCTGTGGCTACGCAACCATGGCCCACCTACCTAAAGGTGCGCTGTCCTTTACAACCATTGAGCTCAAAAGCAATCATTTAGGCACTGTGCGGGGCGAAGGTGAAGTGGTTTTGTGCACTGCAACGGCACAACACCTAGGCGGTAACACCCAAGTTTGGGATGCCGTTGTCAGCGATCAGGCAACGGGGAAAAAAATTGCCTTGTTTCGCTGTACGCAAATGATCTTGTGGCCAAAAGAAGCGCCATAATTTTTGGGGGCTAAACCATGGGCCTGAGCCTACACCACCACAGACCAAACCTCATCACAGGGCCGATCTGAGAAGACTGCTCAGGCCTCAAGCGACAAACCGCGCTGACGGCGCAGCAGTAACAGCGCAACAACGCCCACAATCGCCAGCGCCCAAACAATCAGCGGGCCCGTGGGCAGGTCGAACAAAGCCGAACCCACCAAGCCCAACACATAACCAGCCGCCGCAACCAGGTAGGTCACCCAAAGCCGCACCCACTTGCCTTGAAGCGTGATCGTCGCAAGTGCAGGAATGATCAGGGTCGCAAAAACAAGATAGACCCCAACGAGTTGCACCGAAACAGTAATCGCCACGGCAAACAAGCTGTAGAACCAAACACGCTTACCCTGCAATAAAAATATCGCAGCTAATAGCAAAAAAGTCACCAGAGCAGAATAAAAAATCTGCCCCCAACCGATCCATAAGATTTGACCTGCCAGTAACTCAGACAAATGTTGGCCGCCATGCGGATCATTGGCCAACAGCAACACAACCGCCGTGGCCGCCAAGACAAACACAATCCCAATCACAGGTTCTTGATAGCGTGTCGTCACGCGCTCGGTCGCCACCAGCAACCAGGCGGCCACTAGGGCCATTCCCATCGCACCGACCTGCACCCACACCACGGGCGCCTCACTGCCCAACACCATCGTGACCAAATACGCACCCAGCCCTGCTACCTGCGCAATGGCCAAATCAATAAAAATGATGCCGCGCTGCAAAACCTGCACCCCTAACGGAACATGGGTCGCAATCACGAGCAAACCCGCACAAAAGGCGGGCAACAAAATCGACCAAGACAGGTCATGAAACGCGACTAACAGGGAACTCATGATTTTTTCCTGGCGAGGTGTTCAACGCGGCCAAAACTGCAAATGATTGGCCAAGAAACGAAGATTTATCTTACTCTAGCCCACGTAACAGATCGCACTAGCGACTATTGCGGTCAAGCACGGTCGAGTTGCTTCTCTAATGGCGTCGACATATCAGCATATGATGTGGGTTAACGGATAGATGTAACGTGACATGACGACCGATACAATCATTATTACCGCGCTCGCCAATGAGTTAGATGCCAGTCTGCTCCCTAAAGGAGTGAAGATTTTCTATTCTGGTATCGGCAAACTCAATGCGGCCATGACAACATTCAAGGCCATTGAGCACAGCCGCCCAAAGCGTATTTTCAATTTTGGTACGGTCGGTGCTGTTGCGCCGCACGCCAGTGGGCTCATCGAAATTCACCGCGTGGTGCAGCGCGACATGATTGCCGAGCCTTTGGCGCCGCGAGGTCAAGTGCCCTTTTGCACACGCCCCCACGAATATCTTTCAGGCTCAGGGCAGTACACCTGCGGCACCGGAGACAGCTTTGTGATGGCCAAAGACCCTTGGTTTGCGGCAAACAACGTCGATGTCGTTGACATGGAGCTTTTTGCAATCGCTGCGATTGCCCACGATCACCATATCGCGTGGCGTTCGTTTAAATATGTTACTGATCACACCAACGAAGACTCGGGCCAAGACTGGCAACAAAAAGTTCGCCACGGTGAGCACCTATTTCTCGATCTATTAAAAGAGGTACTTTGATGAGCAGTTATTTCAAATCTTTCGGTTCTCATTTTTTCACTTTTACTTTTATATTGTTCAATCTTTTAACGGCTTACTCAATGGCTCAGACCACGCACACTCCCAAGCAAGCAACCTGGGTGGCTAAAGATTTTAAATTTCACACCGGTGAAGTCTTCAGCGAAGTCAAGCTCGGCTACACCACGCTGGGCGACCCAACAGGCATACCGGTTCTCATTTTGCATGGCACGGCGGGTACCGGCGCTGGCATGCTAAACCCTGCCTTTGGCGGTCAGTTGTTTGGGCCGGGTCAGGTGCTTGATGCCAACAAATATTTTATTATTTTGCCCGATGCCATCGGGATGGGCGCCTCAAGCAAACCATCCGATGGGTTGCGCGCAAAATTTCCGCAATACAACTACGACGACATGGTGTCAGGCCAGTATCGCCTTGTTACCGAAGGCTTAGGCCTCAAGCATCTGCATCTAGTCTTAGGCAACTCAATGGGTGGCATGCAAACCTGGCTGTGGGGCATCACGCACCCCACCTTTATGGATGCGCTCGTACCGATGGCATCAATGCCAGCGGCGATGTCAGGGCGCAACTGGATGACGCGCCGTCTGATTATTGATTCGATCCGCAACGACCCTGCCTGGCAAAACGGCAATTACGCACAACAGCCGCCTAGCTTGCAGTTTGCTTCGGTGTTCTTTCAAATCAGTACAAGCGGCGGCAACGAAGGTTTGCAAAAGCTTGCCCCAAGCCGCGAACTCGCTGATAAGTTGCTCGATCAACGTTTAAAAGCTGCATCGAAAGCCGACGCCAACGACAACCTCTATCAATGGGATTCATCACGCGACTACGATCCGTCGCGTGGTCTCGAAAAAATTCAGGCGCGAGTGCTGGTCATCAATTCGGCCGATGACGAACGCAACCCCCCAGAGTTTGGTGTAATCGAAGCCGCCTTAAAGCGTATCCCTAACAGCCAATTGTTATTGATCCCAGCCAGCCCGGATACCTCGGGCCACGGCACGACCGGGCAGGCTAAGTGGTGGAACAAGCAGCTAGCCGCGTTTTTGCAAACGGTTTCGGTTAAAAAACAGTAGCACCGCTTCATGACTGCTTCAACTGCGTCGTCGTCCGCCGAGAGCAGTCAGCGGCTGACGTCCTTACAGCAGCCACGGGTACACCAATAAGACACGCATCAAACATCACAAGCGCAATAACGACCGCAACTGTAAAAACACACTGAGACAACATGAAAACAAGTCACGTCGTGCACAACAAGGTATCCTCTGCCACCAAGCGCTTTAGCGAGCGAAGGTTTTGGCCTACAACTCAACACCTGCTGCTGACCATCACTGCAAGCCTACTCATGTGCACCAGCGCGCAAGCGCGTGTCACAAAAATTGTGATTGATGAAACGCTTGCAATGGCGCCTGCAACGAACTCAACACCCGTGCCATCCACTGGCGCCCAAACCTTTGTCAACGGCTCGCCAATCCCTTACGAAATCATTGCAGGCCGAGCCTTTGGCGAGCTTGATCCAAAACTGCCGCAAAACGCGTTGATTCAAGATATCGAGCTCGCCAAAGACGCTGACGGTAAAGTACGTTATGTGGCCTCGTTCGTGCTGTACAAACCAATCGATGCAAAACAGGCGAGTGGCATGCTTTGGCACGACGTACCTAACCGTGGTCGCGTGTTTCCGTTTGCACCACAAGAGCAAGCCCTGGGCGACATTTTGTTAGCAAGCGCCTGGCAAGGTGACAACAGCGGCGCAACCACTGTACGGCCTACCGCAAGCGTAAAGGGCATGCAATTTCTACAAGTACCCGTGGCACGTCTCGCAAAGGGCGAGGCGGTCACAGGTGAAGTGTTTGGTCGCATTGTGAATCGCTCGGGGATGGCTTCACAGCCCTTACTGGTGCAAACGAATCCAGTTCCTTACAAACCCGCCTCACTCGACACGACAAAGGCGACACTTGTGTCTCGTGGTGGCGAGACCATGCAAGGAACAGCCATCGACGAAGTGTCTATCCCAGCTACAGATTGGGCTTGGGCAAAGTGTGATGAAAAAACGCAGTTTCCGGGTACACCCGACGCCACGCAGATTTGTTTGAAAAACGGTTTCGATGCCAAGCGCCTGTATCAAGTGGTCTTTACCGCTCAAGATCCCTATGTCTTGGGGATTGGCCTAGCCGCTTGGCGCGATGTTGGTCACTTCTTCAAACATTCAGTCAAAGACGATGAAGGCACCGCCAACCCGGTTGCGAATCTTGTCAAACACAGTATTGGTCGCGGCATTTCGCAATCGGGTAATTTTTTGCGTGGCTGGTTGCACTTAGGATTCAATCAGGCAGAACAAGGTGGCCTCGTGCACGAAGGTGCCTGGCCCATCATTACCGGGCGGCGCATCGCCTTAAACTTTAGATGGGCACAGCCTGACGGCGTGCTTGAGCTGTATCAGGCGGGCAGCGAAGGGCCGCAATGGTGGCTACCTCATCCCGATCCTGTGCGCGGGTTGCCTGCTGCCGGTATTTTAGATCGTTGCTTGGCGACTAATACCTGCCCAAAGGTCGTTGAACACTTCGGCTCAGCAGAGGTCTGGGCCTTGAAGCTCACACCAGAATGGGTGGGCACAGATGCAAAAGCCGACTTACCCCTTCCTGAGAACGTTAGACGGTATTACATTGCGAGTAGCACGCACGGCGGCGGTGTAGGCGGGTTTGATACCAGCTTGCCTGGCGTTGGCCTACCCAAGGCAGGGCCAATATGCCCCGGCAACAACTTTGGAGTCGGTGTCTTGCCTGCCAACCCCGTGCCGCATACCGAAACCGTCAATGCCATTCGCCTGCATTTTCGTGACTGGGTGATCACGGGCAAAACGCCGCCACCCAGTCGGTTTCCGACCTTGGCGCCAGCCGTAGGGCAAAGCAGCGGCACCCTTGCGCTCGCCAATAAAAAAGATTTGGGTTTCCCAACGCTGCCAGGATTGCGCCCCACGATCCCTGAAGCAGATTTCATAATGCCGGTCTTTGATTACGACTGGGGCCCACAGTTCAACGCGTTGGATGCCTCGGGGGTGCCTTCCAATGCACCACCAAAAATCAAACAAATCTTAAAGATGTACGCACCCAAGGTTGACCAGGATGGCAACGAATTAGGCGGCGTGCCGGTAGCCCTCTTAGACGCACCACTTGGTACCTATCTTGGTTGGAACATCACCGCGGGGGGAGACAAACCTTTTCACCAGGATCAGATCTGCGATTACGTGGGTGGGATGATTCCGTTTGCCCGCACCGCCGCTGAACGCGCGTCGAATCAGGATCCGAGGTTGTCGTTACAAGAACGCTACCAGGATCACGCCGGCTATGTCGCTGCGGTCAAAAAAGCTACTGAGCGGGCACTGAAAGAGGGTTTTCTGTTAACAGAAGATGCAGGCAAGTTAGTCGCTCAGGCGCAAGCGAGCGCGGTGCTCAAGTAAGACGACGGTGACACGACGACCCTGCTGGCAGGGTTCTGTCGTGTCAAGGTTCTTCGCTGACTATCAGCGACTCAAGCCTGGTCTCACACCACTTGAAAGTGGTGCGTGCCATCAACGCCTAATTGCGCGACCAAGCCGAACTCCCAGTCAAGATAAGCCTGCATCGCCTCACGCGGCGCGTCGGTACCTTCATACGGGCGTTTGTAGCGATCAATCGGTTCTGACAGCAAAGCAGTCGCGCCTTTTTCTAACGCCAACCCTGCGGTTTTCCAAGCTTGTATACCGCCTGCCAGCACCGACACGGGCGCGCTTAACAATGCAGCAATCTCAGCGTGCGCATACGCTGACAGCAAACCGTCTGGGCATACCAAGACATAGGCCGAAGCCTGCGGCAGTTGGCTCAGTGCCTGCCTGAACTGTGAGCGCAACACATACTGGGCGCCCGGTATGTGAGCTTGCACATACTGAGCGTGCTTGCTCAAATCAATCACGACCATTTTTTTGGCCGCTTCATCAGGCACTGCATCATGCGCTACATCCTCCGCTAATGCAGCCGCTAAATCTGCTACTGCAATCGCCGGAACAATCGGCAGCTTTGCGCACTCAGCGACCCAAGGGCCGGTCTGGGCAAAGGCCCCTGCTGGCAACTCGATCAAAACATAAACATCCCACGCCATCTGAGCCAACCACGAGGCAGTCATATTGGCGCGTACACCGTCTGTATCAACCAAAACGATTCGTGCGCCACGCACCGGGGCAACCATTTCTGTCTCTTGCACGAGTTGTCCGCCGGGTGTTGAGCGAAACCCAGCGATGTGGCCCGCTGCAAATTCTTCAGGCGTACGCGCATCAAAAAAATAGGTTGTACGCTCGGCCTGCGCTTGCCAGGCCTTTGCCTCTGACCACGTTATAGATTTAACGCCCGCACGCTCTGCAACACTGCGCGCACGTGCCGCTGCGTTCTGCATCGTTTGCTCAGAGACGTCTTTAAACCTTCGCGTTTCGCCTTTGTCTAGCACCTGACCCGCGAGCGTCCAGCCAATCGTGCCGTTACGCAAGGCCGACACTTTATTCGGGATACCAGCATTAATCAAAGACTGGGTACCAATAATGCTGCGCGTGCGGCCCGCGCAGTTGACGATGACTTGCGTTTCTGGACGTGGTGCCAACTCAGCGATACGCAATACCAATTCAGCACCGGGGCAACTGGTGGCGGTTGGGATACTCATGGTGTTGTACTCATCGTAACGACGCGCATCAACAATCACAACATCGGCTTGTTGATCGATCAGGGCCTTCACCTCGGGCGCTGAGAGTGAAGGGGTGTGCCTCTTGGCCTCAACCAGCTCGCCAAAAGACTTACTTGGCACATTCACATCGCGAAACAACTCACCACCGGCCGCTTGCCAGGCGCGCACTCCCCCTGCAAACACCGCAACGCGACTGAAGCCCAGCGCCACTAAGCGGCGAGCCGCGAGCATTGCGTCTGACTCTAACAAATCGACATCGCCTTCATCAAGCGTCACAACTTGCACGTCGCGACGCGGCAACTTTGAGTAAGCATCAAGCTCTACGCGCGACAGAGGAAAATTTGCCGCAAACAAAGGGTGGGACTGCGCGTGCGGGTCTTCTTCACGCACATCTAAAAACGCAATCTCACGTTTTTCAAGCAAGGCGCTACGAACATCTTGGTATTCGCACACCTGTACAGCATCGATTGGACTAGGTTTAAACACGGTGATTAATTCCAGAGATTCGGGACAACATCGCTGTTGTAGCCAGAGATAAAGGTTTTGGCAGCGCCTGTAGTCGGATCAAATACATGTCTGCTGATACGACCAATGTTGCCGCCATAGACATGGATACTGATTGAGGTCTGGTCTGCGTAAAAATTAGCGACCTCGTGCACATCATGCGTAGCAGGTGATACGCTGCACACATTACCCGGTTTAAGCACATGACTCTCACCTCGCAGATAACTGCCATCGGCTTGCTTAAAGTAGTGTGTGTCGACCTCTTGACCGCGCAGCATCCCAATCAGGCCCCAAGTCATATGGTCATGTACAGGGGTCTTCTGCCCAGCACCCCACACGAAGCTCACCACTGAAAACCGCTCAAGCGGATCGGCGTATAGCAAATACTGACGATAAAACTCAGGATGCGGCACCGTGAATTGTTCTGGTAGCCAGTCGTCTTGCGCAACCAGCGTCTCCAACAAGTCAGCCCCTTGTTTTAACAACTCCGGTTCAGCACGCTCGCGCTCAAGCAAACCACTCAGGTCTCGCACAAACGTTAGTAATTTTTGATTTTTCAAGTGATCGCTCTGCAAGAAAATGATTGATTAGGCATAAGCCTGCGTTCTTAGTGTCGCAACCGAGCTTATGGCTCCGTAGCTATCCCCTGATTAAGCCTTGAAGTGCAGCCGGCTTCCGCTTCCGATTCGGCTTCCGCTTCCGATTCGGCTTCGGCTTCGACTTCGGCTAGGGCTACGGCTTCGACTTCGATTTAGCCTCGGAGTCAGTTTTAACTTTCGAGTACAAGCTTAACAACCTTCACTCACTTCTGTCTTAAAAGCCTCTCCTGGGGGCAGACCTGCGTTGACAGTACCTAAGCAAGTTTCTACTATCGTAAGCGATTAGGAGACATTAATGCGGATCGTTGACTTACATTCACACTGGGGTACAGAGCGTGGCTACGTGCTACGTTCGGCCGACGCCCTGGCACAACAAAAAAGCACCTGGAACTCAACCCCCAAGTACGACACCGAAGAACAAATGGCAGCCTACCTGCGCGCCAATCAGGTCAAAACTATTTTGGATTTTGGCTTTACCAAAAATCTATCCATTGAAGAGGTCAAACCTCTGCACGACTATGCCATCGAGACTCAGGCAAAGTTTTCGGATTGTATTTTTGGCAATTGGCTGCAGATGGATCCACGTCTAGGTCAAGCCGCTGCCGATGAGCTTGACCGCTGCATCAAGTTGAGCCAAGGCTTTGTAGGGTTTTGCGTTTCAGGCTCGGGCACAGGCTTTGCCGCCAGCGATCCCATCTATCACCCTATTTACGAAGTCTTGCAAGCGCACAACCGCCCAGCACTCGTATTGGTCGGTCACACTGGTGCGGGCGCTGGCTTGCGCGGTGGGGCGGGCATCAAGCTCGATCTGTGCCACCCGCGTTATATCGACGAATTGGCGATTGATTTTCCGGATTTGCAAATTATTAGTGGTCGCCCTGCCTGGCCTTGGCAAGATGACATGATTTCAATCATGATCCATAAGCCCAACGTCTGGAGTGAAGTGCACGGCTGGTCGCCTAAATACTTTACCGATCCGTTTAAAAAAGAAATTCGTTCGCGCCTAAAAGATCGGGTGATGTTTGGTGCGGATTACCCTCTGTTTCGCTACGAACGTTTGGTGCAAGACTGGAAAGACCTGGGCTATACCGATGACATTCTTGAACGCGTGTTTCATCGCAATGCCGAGCGTTTGTTTGGTATCACCGAGGCTAACTAATGGATTTATCACTGAGCGGAAAAATTGCTTTAATCGGCGGCGCAAGCCAAGGGATCGGCTATGCCATCGCGCATTTGCTGGCCTCAGAGGGGGCTACTGTTGCCATGGTGGCACGCAAAGAAGAACCGCTGAACGAGGCCTGCGCAAGGATCACAGCCGAAACCGGAGCCAGCACGTTCGCTATTGCCGCTGACATCCGCAAGGGTGCTGATTGCGAAAGAATCATTTCCGAGGCCTTAGGCAAATTTAAACAGATCGATATTTTGGTCAATAACGATGGCGCGCCCCCCTTGGGCGAACTTGAGAGTTTTGATGATGTTGCCTGGCAAAAGGCGATTGAGCAAAACCTCATGAGTGTGGTGCGACTGTGTCGCGGCGCCCTGCCGTCCATGCAACAACAAGGCTGGGGACGTATCGTCAATATCACGGCACTATCGGCGATACAGCCTATCGCACGCTTTGGGCTCTCAGTCGCAACTTGGGCGGGGGTACTAGGCTATGCAAAAACGCTTTCCCTTGAAATCGCAGCACAAGGTATCACCATCAACACCATCTGCCCCGGCCGCATCGCAACCGGGCGACTCGCTACGGTATTTGGCGGCGGCACGCCCGGTCAACTTGAACAAGATCAAATGGCGCAAATTACCAAACTGATCCCGATGGGACGGGTGGGCGAGCCCAATGAGATCGCAGGCCTTGTTGCATTTTTGTGTTCGCCTTGGGGGGCCTACATGACGGGTACCGTGCAACATATTGATGGCGGTCGGCTAGGCAGCCTGATTTGAAAACAAAGAGATCCTCCTTAACTATTTGACTCTTTGACTCTTTAACTCTTTGATTACTCTTGTCCTTCAATATATAGACACCTCAGAATGTCGCGACCGCCGTTGAAACTAAAACCATCTGTACAAAATTAGAAAAAAATGAACTCAAACAACTTAGACAACACCAATTTGCCCGACTCACCAGATTTCGTGCCTTGGTATTTTCGCTCGCTTGATTTTGAACAACTGTGGCGCGACTATCCCCCGCCCCCCACCTACTTTCAGACCACTGCAAAGTTATCCCGCGACGAAATGCGTGCGCTACAAGAGCAACGATTTTTGAAAACCGTCGCACGCGGTTGGGAAATCGAATTCTTTAAGCGGCACTGGACTGCACACGGCTTAGTCCCCACCGACATCCGTACGCTTGACGATCTGACCAAGATACCTGTGTACGACGTCAACGATATCCGCAAAAGCATTGAGCGCAATCCGCCTTTCGGCGACTTCATGGGCATCTCACCTGAAAGCGGCAAACACATGCCCTTGGTCTTGCAAACCAGCGGCGGCACGACCGGTTTGCCGCGCCCAATGCTGTACTCGCCTCAAGACCGCGAGACCATGGCCATTTTGGGCGGACGACGTATGGCGATGCACGGGATTCGACCGGGTGACATGGTATTGGTGACCTTATCCCTCGGTTTGGGCAACGGCGGTATGGCGCCGCGCGAAGCGCTCTGGCGTTATACCGGCGCGGTCCCCGTCATGACAGGCAGTGGCGCCAATACACCCACCCGCCGTCAGATCGAGATCATCAAAGCCTGGGGCATCAAAGTTATTTTGGGCTTTCCGGCCTATCTGCGTCATATGGCCATCGTTGCACGAGACGAGCTTGGTATCGATCCAAAATCTTTAGGAATTCGCTTGTTAGGCACCCACCTTGGGATGGAAAACCGCGAACTGCTCGAAGACTTATGGGGCGCCAAGGCCTTTGACATGTACGGCACGCACGAAAGCGGCATGCTTGCAGCAGAGTGCGAACACCAAACGGGCATGCATGTGATGGAAGACGCCTTCATCCTAGAGATGGCAGACCCAGAGACCGGAAAGATTTTGCCTGATGGCGAAAAAGGCACCACGTACATCACGACTTTATATAAGTATGGCGCGCCGCAGATTCGTTTTAATGTCAATGATATTTCGGCCTTTCACACGACCACCTGCCCCTGTGGCAATACCTCGCGACGGCTAAAGCGTATTTTTGGTCGCAACGACAACATGGTGAAATTGCGTGGGGTCAATGTGTTTCCTGAGGCCGTGGGCGCGGCAGTACTTGAAGATAAACGCCTGAACGGTGAGTACTTTTGCTTTGTCGACAGGGTTGGCGAAGCGTTGACTGACCACATGGATGTCTGGGTCGAGGTCATCGATCCAAACGCCGACTTAGCGAGCTTGCGCGAAGATCTTGAACGGCGCATGAAAGAGGTGCTCAGTCTGAAAGTTCAAATCACACCGGTTAAAAAAGGCGATCTAGACAAATACACCATGACCTCACAGAGCTCGAAGGTTAAGCGCTTGCTAGATCGCAGGCACTAACGGGCCTCAGCGCTTTGCGCTTGGGTGAGCGCCGAGAGCTAAGCGTGCAGCGCAGTGGCTTTTGCACGATGGTTTTAAAATGTCGGTATCGTTTGCGCTACGGTATTAGAATAATTGCTAGCTTTTGTACTACAGTGTTTAGATAGTCGGTATGATCATCGGAGTCACATAGTTGAATCAGACAACCAACAGAACCATTTCAAAGGGGTCACTCTATGCGCATCATTCTCTCGCTGCTCGCTCTGCTGGCCTTGCAACTGCAACCTGCCTGGGCGGCTGAACCGATGAAATGGGTCACCAGTTGGGCAGCATCCATACAAGGCCCTTACCCTACCGGCAACCCCTCGGCACAGCCAAACATGCATGTGGTGTTTCCAACGCCTGCCACGGGCGCGCGTAATCAATCGTTTCGCTTGATGGTCAAACCAGGCGTTTGGGGTGAGCAAACCCGTATCCGTTTGTCGAATGCGCTTGGTACACAACCCGTCACGTTTTCTGACGTCTATGTGGGTCTGCAACTCGGTAGCGCCGAACTCGTCCGCGGCACGAACAAAGCCGTTACCTTTTCAGGCAATCAGGCTGTCACGGTTCAACCCGGCGACTCGGTCTGGAGCGATTCGGTCACCTTACCCTTTGTGACCGCCAATAATCACGATCTGTTAGATGGTCGCAAGCTCGCGGTCAGTTTTCATATCCCAGAAGCCAGCGGCCCGATGACCTGGCACGCCAAGGCGCTGCAGACCTCGTACGTCACCCTGCCCGGTTCGGGGTCGCAAACACACGATGAACGCGAAACAAATTTTCCGTACTCCACCGCCTCTTGGTTTTTCTTAGACGCTGTTGATATGCGGGCGCCCGCCGATACTAAGGTGGTCGTAGCATTTGGCGATTCCATTTCAGACGGTACGTTCTCGACCATGAACGGCGACGATCGCTGGCCTGACGTCTTAGCCCGACGCCTGCGCCATCAATACGGCAACAAAGTTGTGGTGCTCAATGCCGGTATTGGCGGCAACCAGATCGCCGGGCCCGCTGAATATTCGCCCATTAAACCGTTTGCGGGCGGCCCTTCGTCTTCGATGCGCCTCGAGCGTGATGTGATGCAGTTGTCGGGCGTCACCAGCATGATTTGGCTTGAAGGCATCAACGACTTCAGCAAAAATGGCATGGCCTCTACTGCCAGAGTCATTGCGCAAATGAGTGATGGGGTCAAACGCCTCAATGCTGCTGGGATTCGTGTGATTGGCGCCACGGTTGGTACTGCGTTAGGCAGCACCAGTGCCGCACACGGGTTTCCTGAGCAAGATGAAAAGCGCAAAGTCTTAAACACTTTCATCCGGTCTTCGCCCATTTTTGCCGGAGTGATCGACTTTGACGTCGTGACACTTAACATCGAAACTGGGCAAATGAAGACCGAATATGTGCCAGACAGCACTGTCGGCGGGCCCGGCGACCGCTTACACCCCAATCGGGCGGGTTATCACGCCATGGGTGATGCCATCGATCTCACCCTGTTGATCGCGACCAATCGCTCAAAACCACGTAACTGACCGATCGCGAAGTCTGAGCCCGCGTTGGCGTCAACGCGAGAGCCTAGGTTCAGGGCTTGGGGGTAGTGGCTCTTGACGTT
>Ga0114968_10000685_pt1 | contig 25382 bp, 26 predicted proteins | sample M_130807_EF_Meta_FD_87020 | JGI IMG/M metagenome (GOLD analysis project Ga0114968, IMG submission 87020) | Freshwater microbial communities from Lake Montjoie, Canada to study carbon cycling - M_130807_EF_MetaG | ecosystem: Environmental > Aquatic > Freshwater > Lake | place: Lake Montjoie... | reverse complement strand
TACTTCGTTCAATGCAATATCAATATTATCGGGTCCAATGCCTGTGCTCATCACTGAAATACGTTTTGTGCCAATATATCCTGTATGGGTAATAAACTCTCTATGCGCAGATTGATGTTCAATATGATCAAAGTATTGACTAACGTTGGCCACTCGGTCTGGATCACCCACAGTAATGATGGTATCTGCAAGCTCTTCTGGGCGAAGATCTAAATGGTATACGGCCCCTCTAGGATTAATGATTAATTCGGAAGCGCCAATGGGCTGTTGCATAAGCAGGTTTTAGACTACAAATGTCGCTTAATTCGATTTAGTGGTAAAATTCTTTTATAATTAAGTTCTTTACGTTATTTTTGTTTCCCAAAATGGTCCTGTGGCCGAGTGGTTAGGCAAAGCTCTGCAAAAGCTTCTACAGCGGTTCGAACCCGCTCGGGACCTCGATACAAAGCCTCTCACGAAAGTGAGAGGCTTTTTTGGTTCAAGGCAGCGTCAAGAGCATGCCACGAAGTGGATGGGTGAGTGGAGGATTTGGTTGAAGCTTGCTTCAAAACAAAGACGACACATAGCCCATAATGAGCGTAGCGAATATGCATGAGTAAGCTAGCGAGCATTAAAAAAGCCAAAAGGATGCGAAGCATTCTTTTGAAAGGATTTGGGTTTACCGAGATAGCCGAAGCGGGTGACAGCGATTGCAATGAGCTGGCAACCAGAATTATTAACTTTGGGTAAGACGAGATAGCCGAGGCGGTTGACAGCGAATGAAATGAGCTGGCAATCAGAAATAAGCTTTAATTATTTTTTGAGTATTTTTACACCCATGAAACATTCTCAAACCATTGGCATCCTCCTTACATTATTGTTATTCTTTTGCACCACACAACCATTAGTGATTATTGAAAGCAGAAACTGGGTGGTAACAGGATGGGATGCAGGTGCAACCAATTTTGGGCAATCAGGTAAATTCTTATTCTATATAGGCATACTAGCGATTGTATTTTTTGCTTTACCATCATTAAGTGCAAAGCGATTCAATATGGCATGGGCAGCATTGTTAGTTGCATGGAGTTTTAGAAACTATTTAGTGCTATCTACATGTGCAATGGGGGAGTGTCCTCAAAAACAATGGGCACTATACGCTTGTATAATTTTAAGTTTTGGAATTTTAATCATGACTTTTTTGCCTAAGCTTAAAACAAAATAACCCTCTTTTGGAGGGCTATTTATTATTGTATTTCAAAGTTGTTATTTCGCTAATTGCTCAAGTCCTTTTCCAATCAATTGAACCGCTTCTTTAATTTGCGCTTCAGTAATAATTAATGGTGGAGCAAATCTAATTTTATCTCCATGGGTTGGCTTTGCTAGTATTCCTAATTCTTTTAAGTATAAACATAAGTCCCAAGCAGCTTCAGGATTTTCATGTTTGATTACAATGGCATTTAACAATCCTCGTCCTCTTATTGACGCGATAAATGGAGAATTTAATTTGGCTAATTCTGCTCTCAAAATTTCACCCATTTTAAAAGAGTTCTCTACCATTTTTTCTGACTTAATCACTTCCAACGCTTTCATTGCGACTGCGCAAGCCAATGGATTTCCTCCATAAGTAGAGCCATGTTCGCCTGGCTTAATTTGCAACATCACAATATCATCTGCAAGTACAGCAGCAACAGGAATAGTTCCGCCACTCAATGCTTTTCCTAAAATTAAAATATCAGGACGCACATTTTCATGATCACATGCAAGTAATGTACCTGTTCTTGCCAATCCAGTTTGAATTTCATCTGCAATAAATAATACATTGTATTTAGTACATAAATCTCTAACGCCTTTTAAGTATCCGTCAGAAGGAATGACCACACCTGCTTCACCTTGGATAGGCTCCACCATATAGGCTGCTACATTTGGATCTTGCAATGCTGTTTCTAATGCAGCTAAATCGTTGTAGGGCACCAAACCAAATCCTGGCATAAAAGGGCCAAAGCCATTGTAGCTACTTGGATCAGTAGAAGACGAAATTGCGGCTAAAGTTCTGCCCCAAAAATTACCTTGTGCAAAAATTACTTTTGCTTGATTTTCTGGAATGCCTTTTACTGCATAGCCCCATCTTCTTGCTAATTTAATAGCGGTCTCTCCACCTTCAACTCCCGTATTCATAGGTAATACCTTATCGTATCCAAAGTATTCCGTAATGTATTTTTCGTATTCCCCAAGTAGGTTATTGTAAAACGCTCTAGAGGTGAGTGTTAATTTTTGTGCTTGATCTGTCAATGCTTTAATGATGGCTGGATGGCAGTGTCCTTGGTTGACAGCGGAATAGCCGCTTAAAAAATCAAAGTATCTTTTTCCATCTACATCATATAAAAAAACGCCTTCGCCTTTTTCAAGTACAACAGGAACTGGATGATAATTGTGTGCGCCGAATTGATCTTCAAGGGCAATATACTTTGCAGTATTTGCACTCGATTGTAATGGAGTAGACATGCAATATTTTTTTGAATAAAATGATAAAAACAGGAAACGTCAAGTTCAGATAAACTTGAAAAAAACAAAATCTATGGGCTTAATATTACCCAATGGGATGATTGAGAAAATCTAAATTAGAAACTAAGAATTTTGCCTTTACCATGCAGCTAAGATAGGGTTTTTGGCTAATTTTCCCATATTTGGCCTTACATTCGCATAAATACATCTGTTTTGGAACCGCTCGTATCAATCGTTATTTTAAATTTTAATGGAGCTAATTATCTGAAGACTTTTTTGCCTTCGGTGTTGGCGACGTCCTACCAAAACAAAGAAATTGTGGTGGCAGATAATGGTTCAAAAGACAATTCTTTAGAAATACTTGCGAAATATTTTCCTACTGTTACAGTGATTCAAAATCCAACGAACGAAGGTTTTGCAGGAGGATACAATTGGGCACTCCAACAAGTGCATGCCGATTATTATATTTTATTAAATTCAGATGTGCAAGTGGATCCGGATTGGGTGACACCGATGGTACAATTAATGGAATCAAATCCTACCATTGGAGCTTGTCAACCAAAAATATTGGCACAAAAAAATCCAACCAATTTTGAATATGCTGGTGCAAGTGGTGGATGGATAGATGCCCTTGGTTACCCTTTCTCAAGAGGCAGGATCTTTGATGTATGTGAGCAAGATAAAGGTCAGTATGATAGCGTGGAGCCAATTTTTTGGGCATCTGGTGCTGCTATGATGATTCGATCAAAGTTGTTTCATGCATTGGGTGGATTTGATGCCAGTTTTTTTGCGCATCAAGAGGAAATTGATCTTTGTTGGAGAATGCAATTAGAAGGCCATGCATTGTATGCTTGTCCAAGTGCAGTGATATACCATGTTGGAGCTGGCACTCTACCTAGAGGCGGAAGAAAAGTGTTTTTAAACTTTAGGAATAACTTGATCATGTTAAGTAAGCATCTACCTCTCCAAGAATTAGTATGGAAAATGCCATTGCGTTTTGCACTAGATGGGATATCTGCTTGGAAAGGCTTACTAAGTGGAGATGGATACTTTTTTACGGCCATCTTTAAGGCACATTTAGCAGTAATGGTGTATTGGTTGACAGGTAAAGTCAACAGGAGCAAGGCATGTAAACCAATGGCTGAAATAAGCGGTGTTTACAATGGCTCAGTCGTTTTTCAATACTTTGTGAAAAACAGGCAAAAATTTGATAAAATTGTCACCAAACTCGTTCATAATTAAGAACTTGTTGTTATTTTTGCATCCGTAATTAAACACTATGTCACAAGAAATACAAGAAACAGCTACCAATAAAGATATTGCCAAGAACTGGGTAAGTTCTTCAAAATTCATCTTTTACATATCAGTTTTCGCATTATTAGCGTTGGCTTTGGGGAATTGTACTAAGTTATTCAACGGTCGATACAAAAAGTCTGTAGTGGAAGTGAATCCAAGTTCACAGTACAAGCCGGAATATAAGTAGAAAAAAATTTTGTTGGTGTGCGTTGATTCCTTATTTTCGCAGTCCAAAAATTAGTTCTTATTCAAGCGAAAGTAGCTCATTTGGTAGAGCACGACCTTGCCAAGGTCGGGGTGGCCAGTTCGAGCCTGGTCTTTCGCTCAAAATCCCGTTCTTCGGACGGGATTTTTTTTAGGTCAGCAATGACGCCCTGGTGGTGGAACTGGTAGACACGCAGGACTTAAAATCCTGTTCGCCGCAACGCGAGTGCGGGTTCGATTCCCGCCTGGGGCACACAGCCTCTCACGAAAGTGAGAGGCTTTTTTTATGCGAGCAGTGTCAAGAGCTTGCTCTTGTAAGCGAGCGAGTATAAAAAAAGCCAACTGAACGCGAAGCGTTTAGTTGAAAGGCTTTGGGTAAGTCCGATTTACGAGGAAGACGATGAACGAAGTGAATCGTCAGTCCCGAAGTAAAAAAGCCAACTGAACGCGAAGCGTTTAGTTGAAAGGCTTTGGGTAAGTCCGATTTACGAGGAAGACGATGAACGAAGTGAATCGTCAGTCCCGAAGATTGTTTATCTTCATGTTAATTATTTAATCATGCCTCAAGAAAATTTATCAAAATCATTTTTAGAACTTGTTGACATCATGGATACCCTTCGTGAAAAATGTCCATGGGATAAAAAGCAAACTATACATAGTTTAAGAAGCAATACGATCGAAGAACTGTATGAACTTGCAGATGCTATAATCGATGAAGATTGGGAAGGAATAAAAGAAGAGCTTGGAGATATACTATTACATGTATTGTTTTATGCTAAGATTGGAACAGAGCAGGGACATTTTACTTTACAAGATTCGATCGAAGCTATTTCTAAAAAATTAATCCATCGACATCCGCATATTTACTGAAATGTGCAGGTGCAGGATGAAGAAGATGTAAAACGCAATTGGGAGCAACTTAAATTAAAAGAGGGGGATGGTACTAAAACCTTATTAAGTGGAGTGCCTAATAGTTTGCCAGCAATGGTTAAAGCATTTAGAATTCAGCAAAAAGTAAAGCAAGTTGGTTTTGAATGGGAAAATAAAGAACAGGTTTGGGAGAAAGTGGAAGAGGAGATTGGAGAATTAAAAGTAGAAATAGCAGCGAATAACCAAGAAAAAATGGAAGCTGAATTTGGAGATGTTTTATTTAGTCTAATCAACTATGCAAGATTCTTACAAATTGATCCAGAGTCTGCATTAGAAAAAACGAATAAGAAATTTAAGCATCGTTTTGAATTAATGGAAACCTATGCTAAAGAAAATGGATTGGATTTAGCCAAACTAAGTCTTGAAGAAAAAGAAGCCATTTGGCAGTCAATCAAATTAAAATAAGGTACAATATAAAAAAGGCACTCAATTGAGTGCCTTTTTTTATAAAGTATATAGAAGATTATTCATTCAAATTCAACATGAAAGCATAGTTCCCAAAGAACCCTGGATAAACCCCTGAAAGTTTTACTGTACCGCCAGTTAATTTCTTTAAAGCTTCATAAAACTCCTCTGTATTTTTTACAGGCTGATCATTCACATGGGTTATTACAAATCCTTTTTCAACCTTGCTCTTTCCTAAAATACCAGTCCCTAATTCTTTTACCATTACACCGCCTTCGACATCATTTTTTTCTGCAGTGGCTTTATCAATGGTTTCTAATTTACCACCTAGTTTTTCGGCTGCTTTACTGCTACTTGCTAAATCGGTATTACCTAGTTTCGCTTTCAAAGTGGCATTGAGTGTAAGGTCTTTATTATCTCTTTTTACTGTGATGCTAATTTTATCATTAGGTTTATATTTCGCAATTTGCTCTTGTAATTCTGGTGAGGAAGTTACTGCAGTGCCATTTATTTTAGTCAATATATCACCCACTTTGATACCAGCTGCTTTCGCTGCACCTCCCTCTAAAACATCCGTTACAACAATACCTTGTACATCTCCAATTTTTACTTTATAGTCGGATTCTAATTTCTTAATTTGTTCTTCACTTAATTCTTGTTGAGGATAAGAGATGCCTAAGTAGGCACGTTGTACGGTACCATATTTTACAATATCTGTCACTACTTTTTTTACCATATTCACAGGGATGGCATAAGAATAGCCTGCATAAGAACCAGTAGGAGAGGCAATGGCAGAGTTAATGCCCACTAATTCACCACTGGTGTTCACTAAGGCACCACCGCTATTGCCTTGGTTCACTGCTGCATCTGTTTGTAAAAAAGATTCAACAGGTCTATCGCTCTGTCTTGAATTAATATCAATGGATCTATTTTTTGCACTTATAATACCTGCTGTAATAGTTACATCTAAGCTTAAAGGATATCCAATTGCTAAAACCCATTGTCCTAATTTAATTTCATCACTGTTGCCGTATACTAAATAAGGTAGGCTAGAAGCATCAATTTTAATGACAGCAATATCGCTGCTTGCATCGGTGCCAATTACTTTTGCTTTGTAGGTTTTCTTATTGGTTAAGGTCACATTAATTTCATCGGCGCCATTCACCACATGATTATTGGTAACGATATATCCGTCTGCTGTAATCAATACACCACTGCCACTTGCTCTTTGTTCTGGTTGCATTCTTGGGCCTCCAAAATAATCGCCTAACATATCCTCGTCTCCAAAAAAATCGAAGAATGGATTTCTTTGTCTTTTTTGTACGTTAGCTTCTACTTTTTTTGCGTTGGTCTTTGTTTTAATATGCACCACAGCAGGGGAAGCTGCATTGGCAGCAGGCGTAAAGTCGACAGTAGTTGCCGGGGCGCTACCATTAAAAAAACTGGCATAATTTGCTGGCAGTTTACCATCTGTTTCAAAACTTGAATTGGATGTTGAAATTTTACCATAAGCCCACATACTTGCTATGGTAGTCACTGCGCTAATACCAATCACGGCTGCTACATTTTTTAAATTCATATTCATACTTTTATTTTTAATGTAAAAGAATCAGTTCATTGTATTTTTTACAAAATCTGTACCAATTTAGTTGCAATTTAGTGCAGCTGAAATTATGGCACAAATTCCATCAATGAGTTTAACAAAAATTAAAGAAAAGAGTTGATTCATCGTGACAATTTTACAAAATCAACAAAGCATAACTCAATAGTTTACGGGTTATTTCAAGCCTGATAAAAAGGCTAAACTATCTACTCCGTCTGCATATTGGGCTAAAATGGGTTTTTGTAAACTGCCAAAAGGAAGCTGGTTTTTACCCACCACACATTGAATTTCATCCATATTAAATGTAGGGATGGAGCCCAATGGATACTGTTGGTAATGAATTTGGCTAATGGCTGCAAATGGGGAAGGGTTTTCGCTCATCAATATACCTCCAGAATCCATATACAATTGTTTACGCATCATCAATAAAGCCAATTGATAATCATAATTGTGCTTGTATTTATGTTGGTCTTGTAAGTAGTTGTATTTTTTTAAGGCATTCAAAAATGGGATAAAATCATAGCCTTCAGGTACCCATATTTGGGTCACATTTCGGCATCCCATTCCGTAATATAGCATACAATCATCTGCTAAGGAAGCCAATTCTGCCAAAGTTTCAGTCCCATCTAAAATGGCAATTGAAGTTTTATTCTTACGGATGATATGTGGAAATTTACCAAAATAGTATTCAAAATAGTTGCCTGCGGTATTACCCCCAGTGGCGATATAGGCGTCGCAATTTTTTAGCTGTTCTTGCACCAAAATTTGAGCTTCAAATGCAGGGTTAATTTTGATTAAACTAGCAATGATAAAGTCCATCAATACCTGGTCTTTAGAAGACCTTTTTACAACAGCCGTATGTCCTGCAATGAGCGTACTTAGTAAATCATGAAAACCTACTAAAGGGATATTTCCAGCCATGACGATACCTACTTTTATATGGGTGGCTTGGTCTGAAATAGATGGATATGCAGCAGTCCATTCTTCCAGGGCTGTTTGCTGTAAAAACTGTTCCCTTATTTGCTGAATCGCTTGGTCAATGAATTCGGGCAAAAACCACGCATTTTGTTGATAAGCAGCCGATTTTGCTTCAATTAATTGGGTATTATTTGTATCAGATAATTGTTGTCCAAGGGTGACAAAACCTTTAATTCTTGCTTGTAAGTTCATGCTTGTGTTATATCTTTGTAAGCAAAAGTACGTTACTAAAATTTAAATATTTTTTATGGCAATCAAAATTACAGATGAATGTATTAATTGTGGCGCATGCGAGCCAGAATGTCCAAATAACGCAATCTATGAAGGTGGAGTAGAATGGGCGATGGCCGATGGCACTTCATTGAAAGGTGCTTACACTTTAATGGATGGTACCGCTGTGGATGCTGGTGCAAGAATCACCCCTGTGGCAATGGATACCTATTACATCACACATAATAAATGTACAGAATGTCAAGGTTTTCATGAAGAACCTCAGTGTGCTGCTGTTTGCCCGGTTGATTGTTGTGTACCTGATGAGTTGTACAAAGAAACTGTGGATGAGTTATTAGCTAAGAAAGAAAAGTTACATTTATAATTGAATGGTTTAAAAAGGGAATCATTTCCCTTTTTTTATTGTCATAATTTTTGGTTTTTTATCAAACCAATATAAAGTGGGTCCTATGAAAATAAAAGTGGCATTGGTAACAGGAGGATATAGCTCCGAATCCGAGATAAGTTATAAAAGTGCAAAGACGGTGTTCAATGCATTGGATAAATCAAAATTCGAAGTCTATCAAATAGACATTCATCCTACGGGTTGGTGGTATGAAAATGCAGTAGGGGAAGAAGTAGCTGTTGACAAAGCGGATTTTAGCATTGCAGAAGGCACAGAGAAAATTAAATTCGATGTGGCGCTAATGTGCATTCATGGCACACCAGGGGAAGATGGAAAATTACAAGGCTATTTTGATATGATTGGCTTGCCTTATACTAGTTCTGATACCGCTACCTCTGCATTGACTTTTAATAAAAGGTATACGGTTGCTGTGGCTGGATTTGGCGGAATAGGCGTGGCAAAATCATTGCATTTATTTAAAGAACAAGCTTTAAGCCCTAACCAAATATTATCCAATCTCTCACTCCCTGTTTTTGTGAAACCAAACAATGGTGGTAGTAGTTTTGGGATTAGCAAAGTAAATCAAGCAAGTGAATTACCTACAGCATTAGAAAAAGCATTTAAAGAGGATACGCAAATTTTAGTAGAAGAATTTATAAGTGGAAGGGAGTTCACCATTGGCGTATTTAAATCCAAAGGTAAGATCACGGTATTGCCCATTACAGAAATCAAGACAGAGAATGAGTTTTTTGATTATGAGGCAAAATACCAGGGTAAGAGTCAAGAGATTACGCCTGCCGACATTACTACAAAAATGTTTGATAGTTTAACTAGTGCCGCACAAAAAGTATATGCCATATTAAATTGTAGAGGCGTGGTTAGAATTGATTTCATTTATGATGAAGCTGCAGAAAAAGCCTACATGCTAGAAGTCAATACGGTGCCTGGACAAAGTGAGGCAAGTGTGATTCCACAGCAAGTCAAAGCAATGGGCTGGAACCTAACAGATTTTTATGGCTGGATTATTGAAGATAGTATAGAACAAAAATAAAATCAAGCAATTTGAAACTCATTGACGACATATTAAAAAAGCCATTGTGGATGAACATGCTCATTGGTTTTGGTGTAGCTATTTGCTTATTCATTATTTTCTTTTTCTCATTGGGATGGATTACAGGCAATGGTGAAACCGAAAAAGTGCCTGCAGTGATTGGGTTGGATGTACTTGCTGCAGAAAAAAATTTAATAGCACTTGGTTTTGATGTGGAGTTACAAGATTCAATTTATGTAGACACCCTTGCTAGAAATGCTGTGTTAAGACAAACTCCAGAGGCAGATGAAATTGTAAAAAAAGGCAGGACAGTCTATCTAACAATAAATCGTGTGGTTGCGCCACAAGTAGATATGCCAAACCTTGTTGGATTTTCAATTAAAAGCGCAGAGACCTATTTAAAAGTGTTGGGATTAAGATTAGGCTCAATACAAATGGTTCCAGATCAAAATAAAAATGTAGTGATTGACCAATTAGTGAATGGTCAACCCATTGCACCAGGTTCAAAAATACCTTCGGGCACTTTAATTTATTTTTTAGTGGGAGATGGAGGCGCTTCTGCAGGAATGACGATGCCAGATTTAGTAGGACTCACTTACGAACAAGCAAAGGCTCAGTTGATGATTTTAGGTTTAAATCTTGGCCTGATTTCAGTGAATGGTTCAATAGGTGATAGCGCAGCTGCATTTGTATTTGACCAAAGCCCTAGTGCTTATGGAAGTCAATTAGATTCATTAGGGATGCCTATTCAAAATATGATTTCAAAAGGGGCGACTATTAATTTAGTGTTGGATAAAGTAGCGCCAATTAAAGCAATTAGAGATTCTATCCAATAATTTAATGATTACCGCATTCACATTATTATACATTTAAAAGATCAATTATGCATACCATCACAGTCGAGGAATTAAAAGCAAAAATAGACGCAGGAGAAAAGTTAAATTTATTGGATGTTCGTGAACCACATGAGCATGCTGCATTCAATATAGGTGGACAATTATTGCCACTTGGATTGGTTCAAGCTTTAATGTTAGACGAAGTAGAACATTTAAAAGAGGAGACTGTATATGTGTATTGCAGAAGTGGGAATAGAAGCGGACAGGCTTGCATGATGATGGAGCCTTATGGGTTTAAAAATGTGGTCAATGTTTCAGGTGGTATGTTGGCATGGCAAGAAAAATTTCCTGGATAATCTTTATATAACTTTCTAAATTGTTTAAAATGAAAAAATTAAGTGCAATATTATTAATGGTTACACTAGTATTGAGCGCTTGTAATATTGATAACAATAAGACATCCGCTTATCTCGATAATGCGAATAGAGAAGACAGCCTTTCTGGTGGCGTAAAATTAATACCTATTACAACAAGCAAGGGTGTATTTAATGTATGGACAAAAAGAGTGGGGAATAATCCGAAAATCAAAGTTTTATTGTTACATGGTGGGCCTGGTTCAACACACGAATATTTTGAATGTTTCGATTCTTATTTTCCTAAAGCAGAAATAGAATATTATTACTATGATCAATTAGGTTCGGCTTATTCCGATAACCCTAACGATTCTAGTTTATGGAATTTACCAAGATTTGTAGAAGAAGTAGAGACTGTGAGAAAGGCCTTAGGTATGGACTCTTCTAATTTCTTTTTATTAGGTCATTCATGGGGTGGTATATTAGCCACAGAGTATGCGCTTAAGTATCAAAAAAATCTAAAAGGGCTTATTATTTCTAATATGGTGCCTTCTATTCCTGATTATGTAAAATATGCCAATGAGGTATTAGGGCCTAAATTACCATCCGATGTGCTTGCAACAATTCGTGCCTATGAAGCAAAGGGAGATTATACGAACCCAGCCTATTTAAAAATTATCACAGACTATTATTATCCAGAACATATTTTAAGAATGCCTGCAGCCAATTGGCCTGATCCTGTAAAGCGTGCCTTTGCAAGAATGAACTATCCTTTGTATTTAAAAATGCAAGGTCCTTCTGAATTTGGGGTTGTTGGAGATGCAGTATTAAAGAATTGGGATCGCAAAGCCGATTTAAATACCATTACAGTGCCTACTTTAAGTATTGGTGGCGAGTTTGATACCATGGACCCTAAAGCGATGGAAGCGCTTTCCAAACAAGTAAAAGATGGTCAATTCTTATACTGTCCAAAAGGATCACATATGTCTATGTATGACGATCAGTTTACTTATTTCACTGGTTTAGTTAAGTTCATTAAAGGAGTAGATGCAAGGAAATAAAATTATTTCAAATCTATTTTTAAACTAATCCAGTAATTTCTGCCTGCCATTGGGTAATAATTATTCGAAGTAGTTAATCTGCGATCATAGATATAGCTGAAAGTATAACCATTAGGAGCATATTGTACATCTAATAGATTGTTGGCATAGAACTGTAATAGCATGGTGAATTTTGCTCTATTAAGAATAGTCCAATGTGCATTGATGTCATTGATAAAATAGGCATCTAAAATTCTATCCTTATTTTGTGTATTGTCAAGGAATTGTTTTGATGTGTATTTAGTTGTCCAGAAAAAACTAAGCTTATCATTTGGTTTCCAATTAAAAGTTCGGTTGGTAGTTAAACTAGGGGATAAAGCAATATTGGTATTTTTATGTGGGACAGCCACCTGCGTGAATTGATCGTAATCATCTAAATATTCTGTAAATCCTTTAATCTTATTTTGACTCAATGTGATACTATAAGTTGAACTGTATTTTTTATTTAATGCGTATTTCACTTGTAATTCTATACCTGCTCTATAGCTTTTTGGAACATTGGTTCTTGTATAAGCACCCACATCATTGATCTTGCCTGTCAATACCAATTGGTCTTTATAATCCATATAGTATAGATTTGCATTAATTGCATATTTAGGTTTCTTAAATTCAAATCCTGTCTCCCAATCTATTAATTGTTCTTTTTTTGGCTGCTCAGTAGCACTTGCTTCAAAGTCATCTCTATTGGGTTCCTTATTGGCAACCGCCATACTTGTATAGTAAAAAATATTTTTTGCTTGATAGGTTAAGCCCATTTTAGGATTTAAGAAATTAAATTTTCTTTCAATGACTAAGTCCCTGTTTTTTGTAAAGCCATTCATTTGATGGTTCACGAATCTATATTGAAGATCTATAAAACTTTTAAATGTTTTTGTCAATTTTCTTTCCCATTTCACATAGGTATTCATTTCCTTCTTAAGTGCATCATTGTCATAGTATCTATAATTTATTGGTGCAAATTTTTTATCTAAATAGGGCAGTGTCCCAAAATGTAGTCCATCATAAATACTCCAACCGCCTCCCATCGTTAAATCATTTAAGCTATCCACATAAGAGAGCGCAGCTATCTGTCCGTAAAAGTTATTATCTAACCATCTTCTTCTAACTAAGTCAGCTGGTACATTTTGTTTACCCTTGATATCGATATTGTAATCCGAAAAATTTATGCCTGCTTTATATTCTTCATAATATCCTTTCCCAGTTGTTAAATACAATGCCGTATTCCATTTCCATTGATTATTTATATTTTTATTGTAAAACAATTGGTAATGCGTTTGTGTATAATTATCTGTTTGGTTGTCATAAGGCGCATCTGCTTTTTCTGTTCCCGCAGGGTTGTATGTTCTATTGGTGGCTAGTAATTCCTGTGGCACACCATACCAAGCTTGATAGGTTTTTTCTTTACCACTAAAAACATTTAATCTCAAAGAAGATTGATCGCCCCAATAAGTGGTACTTATATAAAAGCTTTTCAAATTACTATTGGCTCTATCAATAAATCCGTCACTTAAAATTGAACTCACTCTTCCGTCAATGGTGAAATGATTATTAAGTAACCCGGATCCAAACACAAGATTATTTTTAAAGCTATTGAATGAGCCAGCTGTATTTTGTAAGGATAGATAAGCTGCAGGATTGTAGTCGTTGGTCATTAAATTCACACTAGCGCCAAAAGCACCAGCACCATTGGTGGAAGTTCCAACACCTCGCTGAATTTGTATACTATTGATACTAGATCCAAAGTCTGGTATATTCACAAAAAATGTTCCCATACTCTCTGGATCATTGTATGGAATACCATTTAAAGTAAAATTGATCCTTGTGGCATCTGTACCTCTGATTCTGATGCCTGTATAGCCAACACCAATACCTGCATCTGCATGCACCACCACCGAAGGGGTATTCTCAAGTAGAAAGGGTAGGTCTTGACCAACATTGTTCAATGCAATTTTAGCTTTGCTGATATTTGTTTTTGCAAAAGGCGCCTGCTCACTAACACGAATGGATCTAATCTCCAATGGCGGCAAACTTCTAATACTGTCTGTAAATTTCTTAGTACTATCCTGCGCCATCAAAGGGGCAAAAAATATAAAAGAGAGCAATGTGCCCAATAACTTAGTCATAGCTAATTGTTAGTTTAAAAATAACAGGAACAGGATATAGCTATGAGAAGAGGTGCAGAAATTGCGGTGACCTTCCCTTCGCAGGCATTATCCTGTTCAGGTTCAACGGGTTTTATCTCAGCTTTTTACAGCACCCCGAGGACGGAGCAAAAATAGGATGCTTTTTTTATATGAACAACTGTAACTTTAAACCAAGCCTTTCGTTATACGATATAAATAATCCTTCTCATGAAAAAAATCATCTTTATAGCCTGTCTTTTTATGGCATTTACAGTTCATGCTCAAACTAAAATGGGCGTGATTTATGATGAAAATGTACAGGTAAGAAAACTGCCTAATTTTACATCCATTCGTGTATCTAATGCAATTGAGTTATTCATAAGTCAGTCCAATAAGACAGAAGTTGCAGTGAGTGCAAAATCAGAGGAGTACATAAATAGAATCATCACAGAAGTAGACGGAGGCACACTCATTATTAGAATGGCAGACAACAGGTGGTGGAAATGGGGCAACGAAGATTACAGAATCAAAGCCTATGTGAGTGTCAAAGACTTGTATGCTTTAACAGGTTCAGGTGCAACCAATATTAAAATAGTGAATGGCTTAAGTGCTGAAAAATTAAAGATCAATCTTTCTGGAGCGAGTGATTTAAGAGGTGATATCAAAGCAGGCACTTTAATGACAGAATTATCAGGTGCATCCAATTTTAAAGCAACTGTTCAAGCTGGTGCATTATCAGTGAAAGGGTCTGGTGCTTGTGATATAGAAGTTTCAGGCTCAGGGGATGATTTGATTGTGGATGTATCAGGCGCTTCTAGTGTAAAAATGTATGACTATTTAGTAAAGGGTGCTTCTGTAGAAGCCTCTGGAGCGAGTAGTATTAAATTAAACGTTTCAGACATGCTTAAAGCACATGCCACTGGAGCGAGTAGTGTGGATTATAAAGGTGCAGCTTCCCATAAAGAATTTAAAAGCTCTGGGGCTTCAAGTGTAAGGCATAGGGATTAAAGCATAGGTTTTATCTATCATTCACATTCTTCTCAATAAACTTGGATAAGAATTAATATTGGCGTAACTTTGCCGTCCAAACATCGCGAGGTAGAGCAGCGGTAGCTCGTCGGGCTCATAACGATTAGTAATAGATAAAAAGGTTGAAATTAAAATATTGAAAATGAACCACTTGGATAATCACCAAGTGGTTTTTTTATGTTTGCGCTAGATTTCTGTGCTAGATTTTAACCAAATATCCTTACATCTAATGCTGCTTTTTCAACAGCAGACAGGATGGTTGGGTCTAGGTAATGGTCGTCCAATACTTTTTGACTTGCGTTTGACGTAATCTTGCCTGTGTCTTTACCTAGTACCTGATTAGTCCAAGATATATAGGTCTTTCTTAAATGCTTTAATGTAATCTCTCCATCTATACCTGCTCCTTTTTTATAGTGGGTGAACGCTTTTGTTATCTTTTCCATCATCGTATTGGTGCTGTATTCTTCGGTTGGGTCAATAATTCGTTCGTTAGAGTGTTTCTTCTCTTCCATACCCATATCCAATAGTACCTTTTCGAGGTCTGCTCCAATGGGGATGTATTTTACAAAATCCTTATCTGTTTTTTGAATTCTGGTTGCTTTTAAGTTCCCAATCATAAAGAATTTGGTACCATTTTTCAGGGTGAATATATCAGACCATCTTAAATGGATGATTTCCTCTCTGCGACCACCTGCTAGTAAAAAGAGTCTAAAGGCATCCTTCATCCAAGTTTTGTATAAATTGATCTTCTTACCATTGTTCTGAACTAATATGGGGTTGCAGGTGTCCACTGCTTTGAGGATAGCTTCAAAATCTTCCTTATCAATGGTTTTGATTGTCTTTTTTGGTACAGGCAAACTTGCGCACTCCTTAAAGTAGTTCTTCATTATAATGTCTTCTTTATCTATTAGAAAATCAAAGAAGGTAGTTAGAGCCTGGATAATATTATTTACTGATTTGGGGTAGTATTTTCCCTTCATCTTCCCAAAAAAGTAGGATACATCCGCACGATTGATTTGAGGAGGTTTAATCCAATCTATTTTTCTATTTTCTCTTACGCTATCGTGGAACTGAACTAAAAATCCAATGGTCTCCTTAATATACTTTGGTGTTAGGTTCTTGTTGTATTGCTGATACTCACTATCTCCATTGAGGTACATTTGATATTTTAATATACCTGTTGCTAGGTCGTAATCATTACCAACTATACTAGCAGGCGTATGGATCGGTTGTTGTTCCAGCCCCTTCTTAAAATTGATAGCCTCAATCACCGCGTCATCGTATTCTGTGGCAACAAGGATTTTACTTTTGTGTTTCCCTGTGATTGGGTCAATGTAATTAGCTCTGTAATTTTGGTGCTCGTAGTGCTTGCATCCTGTATTGTGTTGTCTACACTTGCGGCACCAAATTTTAATACCGTCTCTGTTCTTGCGTAGTTTTAATTTACTCATTTGTATAATCGGTTTAATAGTTCTTCTTGTTGTTTGTTTTTGGGTTTAATTCTTGTGGTTGGCGCAGAAATTGAATGCTCGTTATCCATTTCAATAAGAAATAGCTCTAGTAGTTGGTTATTACCATCACAAAGGATTTTAAGTTTGTCCTTCCATAAGTGCGGGTACCTTTTTTTACAGTCAAGTACCAATGGTTTTAGGTACTGCATTTGAACCTCTAATTGAAACACATAATGGTGCTTTTCTGTATGAATTTTTACTTCATTATCGTTCAGCCAAGAAACAATTGCGTTTCGGTCTTTTTTCCTGATGATTTCACCAGCTTCGAATATTGATATTCTTGTAAAGTCCTTCATTTTTAATTACACCCCTAATCTCTATTTTTTATTGGGGTATGAGTTTATTGTTTTGTAAAATCTAATGCTAATATTTTGCAAAGAAAAATTGTGATTGAAAAATAATTTTACTAGCAATTGTTTGTTTGTTCTACGCGGAGCATTTAAATATACCCTCCTGGCGCCCCTGCCTCGGGGGATCACCCACCTTAGTATACAAAATCCTGTAAGTTAAGTTTGGTCATCAATACCCTTCAAAAAATTCCTGCCAAAATTTTCTAAAAATCGAGAACCTCTAATGATATTAGATGTAAACACACCATTGATATTTTTCAGAAACTTTTCCTTAGTATTGATAGGTTCAATTTTAGACCATTGCTTGTTAATATCCTTTACTTGTGGATTAGGGTCAATCTGGGACGCTTTAATTTTGCAGCCTGCTAGTATTCCTGTCAACTCGTTAAGACGTTTTAAAATGAACCCATTTAACTTTCTTACAAACTCTTCGGTTGTGAACACTCCATCGTGAATGGTAAAAAGTGGTGCTTCTGGATACAACGAATTGAATTCCTTACAAATTACTCCTAGCAACAAGTAGCTTTCGGAGCGCTGTAACAAGTAAGAGAAGCGCTTCTTTCCAATCAAAGTGTGAATCTGATTAATCCATTTCTCCATCCCGGGGAATACTGACTGAAATATCTGTATCTGATTATTGTTGTTTCTGTGGTTTCGTTTGTCATCAAATAGGACATACATCATCGTGTTCTTTAGTTTTTCTCTCTCGTTGGTCATAATAGGTTTTTTGGTATGGCTGTAATATCTATCCAATACGTGACTATAGAAATCCAAGTAAAACGGAGATTGGGTATATCTGCACATACTATCTAATTCAGAGGTGGTGAAAGAATTACACCACATAAATGAAGAAGAGATACTTGTATTAATATAATAGGTATTAGTAGTATAACCAGTATGACTAGTATAGTATTGAATACTATTCATATTACCATAATTCATACTAATGTCTATACTACCATTATCTACCAATTCATTATATAGTTCTGGATAGATAGTTTTAAGATTGTACCCCTCGTTCTTATCATTAAAGAAACTGCTTTTAATGACAGAAGAAAGAATGTAGGGTTGACTAGAAGATATATCCACGCATTTGAATGGCTCATTGTTGCACAACAAAAATGGTCGTATTAGACTTGGAAGGTTGGTGATATATGAATTCAGTCGATGGTTCTTATCGGACACATTACACCATAACGTATCAGATGGTATTTGTTCAATGTAGTACAGCCACCTTCCAATTAGGTTATGAATTAGACGTATTTGATATACATTATGGTTTTGTACCTTTTGCAACAATTGCAGGCCAAAATTATTTACATACTCATAAACCTTGGGATCAAAAGTCAGCGCATTACGTTCAAATTGAACAAGCAGAAATGAGTAATCAGGTACAGAGTCCACTGATTGAGAATGTGCGCCGCTTTTCTCTGTTAGCTTTGAAAACTTTTTTGGCAAGGACTTAAAGACGACATCACCAGTATTGTATTTTGGGGTAATTCTATATCCCTGACAGAAGCCACTACTTTTCTTTCCTTTTGGGTTGTGCCACGAGTTGTCGACTTCTATGATAGGGTCAAGAGGATTAAGAAGCAGTTCCCTGATGAGATAGAAATCTTTATTGCCAAGTACCTTTTTAAGTTCTGATGAGCAGAGTTTACGGAAACCATCCGTTTTTTCGTTCAATCGGTAGTTGTCGTTGGTATCTGCTAATAGTGATAAAAGGTAGTAAGTTTTGTGCTTCAGATTAGTTGCTCGAGTTGGCGATGCATTTAAAGCATCCACCAACCCTGCAACATTAATTGAAGAATTTAGACTGATCTTCATCTTTAATTACTTTTCAAGTAAGCTATAATCTGTTTCTAATTCATTAATTGATTCTAAATATGACTGGTCTTTTAATTCCCAATAAGGCTCACCCTTGTTAGGTCTAAAACCTCTTTTAAAGAAAAATGATTCAAGTAGTTTTAAATCACCAGAAATCCCATTTTTAGTTTTAAAGCCAGAAGGGAAGGGCATCACATATATTTTTTCGACTCCAATTCTAGTTAAAAAAAGTAATAGGTTGTCAAGAAATCTACTTGCGCAGCCTTTACCTTGATATTCAGGATACACTTCCAATCTTGATATTTCAATACCATTCAGATGTGGCTTTAGCGTCATATTATAAATTTTATTTACTAAACGTAAAGCAGGCGTTTCTTCAATTACAATTTCATTACCAATTACATAGCTATTATGGAAGTTGTCTTCTTCGTTAATCCATCTTCTATTAATCAAATCTTGTTTAATTTTAAGATATGAATCATTAATTTCAATAATCTTAATATTTTTATTTGATGAATTCTCAAGCATCGCAGCAGTTTCTAACTTATTACTTAACTCAATAATTGATGATCTTACAGCAAGCGCCATCATTGCAATTAAGTCGTTAAATTTTTTACTTTCAATGATACGTGCATTATAATAGTTCAAAATTGCTGTTTTTGCAACATCAGCATCAAATGACGCTTTTTCTATAAATCTATCTGCATCTAGTTTGTTGTAAAAGAATTTAAGTTCCGAATCTGATTGTTTTTGAATATCGACTAAAATTTTAAAATCAATTTCTTCCAATACCTCTTTAGAATTACTTGTGAACACATCAGCTAAATTCTCTTTAGCTTTTCTGACAAAATCTTGCCAATCAATAACTTCATAATTGTCATTGTCAAAATGAATTGAATTAGAATTCCAATTACAGCTTTTTTGTTTTTTGTTTGCTCTATCAGCTTTTCTTCTTTGATTTCGAGCACTACTAATGTTTACCATTTTTTTTAGTTTTAAATTTTTTTAAAAAATATTTCATAGTACTGTATATCAAATGCCAAACCATAAATAATATTTTTAAATTAGTTAAAAGTATAAGGTTTATACTTGTATATAAAATCGCCAAGAGTCCAGTAAAATCAATACTTATAGAAGTTTTTAGAAACGAAAAAAGTATAAAATATTTTTTTTCAACCTGTCGTGACATTTTGGCTTGGCAGGTTTTTATTGACTTTTTGTCGTATAATGATAATTGTTTTATATAACTTCCCCCAACTCCAAAAAATGGATAAATGTTTTGTTATTGATACTAAAATCGGGAATTTGTTCATTAAAAACACATAGCTTAATGGTAAAAAAATAGTTTTAAAGTCCATCCCTTTTGTGAAGTAATCAATGCATTCCTAGATATTTATAGTAAAGAAATATCCAGGAATGAAATTAACGACACTTGTAAGTGAAACACCGAGAAAAAGGATCAAATTATTGATTACTGAGCAGCAGCTAAAAAACCTTGCTGGATTGATAATTCGAGAACAAGAAAATGGTACCATAAAGAAAACCCATTTAATTAAAACTAATTCTAATGCACAGAAAAACAAATAGACAAAAAGTTAGACAACAGGATAAAGCAGTTTTCATATTAGATGCAAACTCGCAGAATAGAAATACTCCAAAAGCAGAAGCAACATATAGCTTTGTAAGAAGTATGGTTGATATGATGCTTCGAAAAAGTGGTGTTGCTACTAATGAGGTTTTTGTAGGTGGAAGGAAAAGAGACCTATGTATGTGGATTTCAGGGATATTGGAGTTTTATCAATACAGCGAGATTAATATACAGGACAACACCCATTTATTTGACCTTGATCCTGATTTTGATGTGCCAAACAAGTTTCGCTAGGATCAGAGTTTAAATCCTTTTGCGCAATATCAACAAATCCAATCCATTGTGCATTGCCACTAAATATTTTGAGCTGATCGCTATGCAGAATTTGCTTCGCATTACTCAAACGAGGTTTCATATTTAGACAATGTCCCTTAATATAATTAAGAGACATACATCTAGTTGATATTCAACATTAGTCTGGTTTTAGCGCAATTTTATGACCAAAAGTGAGGTAAAAAGCTGGTTTTGAGACTTTGCGGCTCTACATTAGCTAAAACACATTTTATGACCACCACTATTGAAAAAACCAGTGATTATTTAACCACTGACGAGTTAAAACGATTAAATAGATATTTCCAGAAGGAGCATAACTACCAAATGGCGCTATTAATTGAGTTTGGCTTTAGGACACTGCTTCGTTATTCTGATATATCTAGGTTTACTTGGATTGATGTATTAAATAAAGATGAACTAGTCCTGAATGAAAAGAAAACGGGTAAGAAACGTAGCATTAAAGTTGGCGCCGTATTAAAAGCACTACTACTTGAATATTATGAATTATTACTACAGCCAGAGATGGAAAGCACCATCTTCAATTACTCCCTCCGCCACACTAATAGGTTGCTTCAATTCGGTGCAAGGTTTGTTGGTATCAGAAAAAAACGTGTTTCTACGCACTCGTTAAGAAAATCAGGAGCTAGGTTCTTGTATGATGAGAATCACAGGTCAGAGGATGTATTTTTGAAAATTTCAATGATTTTGAATCACTCAAGCACTCAAGTTTCAAGGCGCTATTTAGGAATAACCAGGGAGGAATTATCGAACGTCTTTAATGGATTTGACTTTGTATTATAAAATCTATTCTCGCAAGATGAATAATGAACTTTCATTCAAAGTTGCTTCATTTGTTTTCATCTTAAAATCTTGCCAATTATCACTCGTAAATTTTAATTTAACATATTATTTAAATCAATGTAACTTTTTCCCAATACTTTCGTTTCACATTTAAATATTCTTAATGAAATATGTTGCTTTTGTCTTACTTACACTTGTAAGTTTTAATGTTTCTGCGCAAGGGTTTATCCTAAAAGGTACGGTTAGGGATACTGTTGATAAGAAGGTGTTAAAAAATGCTTCCATTGTTTTGTTGAATTTAAAAGACTCTGTTTTATACAAAACGACTAGAACCCAAGATGATGGCCATTTTGACTTAAGTGAAGTCAATAAAGGAAGTTATATATTAATGATTTCATATCCGCAGTATGCCGATTATTTAGAAAAAATTGAATTAAATGTGTCAGTTGATTTGAAAATCATTCCGCTGAATACAAAAGTGCATTTACTTAAAGAAGTAATCATTAAAAATACCGTTTCAGCTATACGTGTTAAAGGAGATACAACAGAATATAAGGCGGATAGTTTCAGGGTCACTCCAAATGCAGATGTGCAAGAGTTGCTTAAAAAAATGCCAGGTTTTCAGGTAAATTCAAAAGGGGAGATTACTACGCAGGGTGAAAAGGTGAATAAAGTTCTTGTCGATGGAGAAGAGTTTTTTAGTGATGATCCAGCTGTTGTCACAAAAAATTTGAGAGCGGATGCGGTAGATAAAGTGCAGGTATTTGATAAGAAATCTGATCAGGCCACTTTTACTGGCATTGATGATGGTCAAACAAGTAAAACTATTAATCTACAATTAAAAGAGGATAAAAAAAATGGCCATTATGGTAAGTTTGAACTTGGTTCAAATTTAGATACCTATAAGAATGGAAAAGCATTAATCAATGCATTTAAAGGAAAGAAGAAATTTGCGGGCTATCTCACCACTGACAATACAAAGTTTGAAGGGTTAAATTGGGAAGAACAAAGGAATTACTCTGATGGAGGTAATTCAGTCACTACAATAGGAGATGACGGCAGTATGAGTATCTTCTTCTCTAGTGGTGGTGATGATTTTGACGAACAGATTGGTTTGCCTAATCAACAAAGTGGAGGATTGGTACTTGCTAATAAATGGGGTAATACATCAACCAATAATACTGGTCAGTATCAAAGATTACAATCTGATGCTAAAGGAACTAGTTATACGAAGACAATTCTGTCTAACTCGATTTTAAATAATAACACTACTAATGACCAAGTACTTGATAAAAGAAAGTATCGCTTCAATACAATTAATGAGTGGGGAACAGATAGTACAGGATTATTTAAAATAATTTTTAAAGCTGCAAACACATTAAAAGATGCCAATGCAGATTATTCTGGATTAACAACAAATGAGTTTGGAACAAAAATCAATCAGACTGAAAGACAAACCAGTTTGTCTGAGGATGATAAACTAATTGTCTCAAATTTAAGTTACAGGAAGAAGTTCGCTAAAAAAGGGAGAACAATTTCCGTTCTTTCTGATTTGAATTTCAACGATAAAGCACAAGATGCAACTTTGATTTCTGAAAATAGTTTCTTTGATGCAGCAAATTCACCCACTTTTGTTGAGAAGGTGGATCAAATCAAAGCCAACCAACAAACAACCTCATCTATCGCTTCTAATGTGGTATACACGGAACCATTGAGTGAAAAATCATTTTTGATTTTTAAGTATGGCCTAACTGCAGCTAAAAATGATGCTGAAAGAGTGACTTCAAATAATAATGGCGCAATTGTTGACTCGTTGAGTAATCATTTTGTGTTTAATACAGTTAATAATAGTGGGTCACTTAGTTACCGTTATGTAGCAAAGAAAGTAAATTTTATTATTGGATCAGGAGTGGGTACAGCAAACTATCAGTTAAACGATTTGGAATTGGGCGCAAACAGAGCAATCAATTTTACAAATTTTATTCCTAGTGCTTCTTTAAATTTTAATCCTAAACAACAAAGAAAAATCAGGTTTAATTACAATGGTAATACCATTAATCCTACACTTCAACAGATTCAGCCAATTATAGATAATTCAGATCCTTTAAATATAGCAGTGGGTAATGCTAATTTGCAACAAGGGTTTTCAAATAAGTTCTCATTTAATGCAAGTGATTATAAAGTACTAAAAAGTAGATCTATTAGTTTTAATGCAAATTATAATTCTACTAATAATGCAATTACTAATAGTAGTCAAGTGGATGACAATGGTCGTATAGTTCGTAAATTTGTTAATGTGGACGGAAGTTTTAATTACAATATCAGTATTGGTTACGGATTAGATGTTTATGAAGGTGTTAATCTTAGTTTGCGCTCGGGTAAAAACTTTAATCGTTATATTAATTTTGTCAATGATGTAAAAAATATTAATGACAATAATGCAATAAGTTGTACTTTAAGTTTGAATTATTGGAGCGATACTTGGTTTAATTTCTATTGGCAACTGAGTGCAGGGAATAATCAATCCACATCTACCATTAGGCCAAATATCACTACAAATTTTTGGTCTTATTCTAGTTATGGCAATTTTAACTTCAACTTCAAGAAAGCCAAAACCTATATTTCCTTTGAGAATGACATTAAAGTCTATCAAAAATCAGCAGCTTTTCCTGATCAAAGAAATATCTATTTAGTAAGTCCTTCAATTCGTAAAGTAATTGGGAAAAAAGATCAGTTTGAGTTAAAATTATTTGCATTTGATATTTTCAATCAAAATGCTAATGTGAGTAGAAACATAAATAGTAATTTTATTTCAGAGACAACTAATAATGGTATCAGACGTTATTTCTTACTTGGTTTTGTATATAATTTCTCTAAAAATAGCAAACCTCCGAGTTTCGATTAATCATTAACTATCATTCTTATAAAATTACAATATGCATCGTTTTATTTTATTTTCCTTTTTATTTCTTACCCAAACCATTAATGCACAGCAATTTATTAGTGCTGGTAAATTGACTTTTGAACGAAAAGTTGCACAGATTACATTGATGGAAAGTTTGTTTGAAAATGAAGGAGAAGATAATATCTGGATTTCTGAAATGAAGAAGGTCTTCCCAAAAATTGTGACTGATTATTATACTTTAGAATTTAATAATAATAGTACCCTTTTTAAAGTAGAGAAAGAAAACCTAGACAACAAGTATATGTTAGATGGATTAAAGACATCAGATCAGAATTACGTTTACCAAGATTTTAATCAAGGTTTAACGACACTTACAAAGTCAATATTTGAAAATCAATACATAGTTAAGGATAGTATTAAGCAATTTAAATGGAAAATCACAGGTGAAGTGAGAGATATTGCAGGTTTTGAATGTAAAAAAGCCTTAGCTAAAATCAATGACTCGGTCGTAGTTGTAGCTTTTTATACAGATCAGATATTAGTGAAAGGGGGGCCAGAAAATTTCAATGGTTTACCGGGGATGATATTAGGATTGGCAGTTCCGAGGTTGGCATTAACTTTATTTGCTACTAAACTTGAATTGGTTAGTCCATCTTTGACCCCAAAATTGCCAACGAAGCCCAAATATGTAAAACATAGTCAGATTACACAAGATGTTGAAAAAGGATTAAAAACCTGGGGCAAGGAAGGAAAGGCGATCGCTTGGTTAGTTAATATGTAAAACATAGCCTGACTCGTTGGTTTATCTTAAGTTTAGTATTCGAGGGTACTCAATTATATTTCATTTACCTGCGTAAGATATATTCCCCACTGAAATCATTTTTTAGCCGTGTTAATTATTGCGCTAACTAATCCCTCAAAAACCCCCAAATAACCTTGTTCTGCGCTAGTTTCAATTTAACTAGTATAAACTTGGTCAAGAAGCAATAAACGCCTATCTTTGCCGTCCAAACATCGCGAGGTAGAGCAGCGGTAGCTCGTCGGGCTCATAACCCGAAGGTC
>Ga0114968_10000684_pt1 | contig 25395 bp, 12 predicted proteins | sample M_130807_EF_Meta_FD_87020 | JGI IMG/M metagenome (GOLD analysis project Ga0114968, IMG submission 87020) | Freshwater microbial communities from Lake Montjoie, Canada to study carbon cycling - M_130807_EF_MetaG | ecosystem: Environmental > Aquatic > Freshwater > Lake | place: Lake Montjoie... | reverse complement strand
GCGCGCGAAGAACCGGGCCTTCGCCACGATGAAATCGACCTCTGCCACGGCCCGCAGCTGCGCCTCCAGCGAAATCCCCTCAAGCCACGCCAGCCACTCGGTGCAAACCATCCCCCGGCTGGCGGCCGCGAGTGCCGCGTAGTCCTCCTTGCGGCGCGCCAGGATGGTGGGCGAGAGCGCCGTCAAGGTAGGTCGTTCCAGCGCCTGCGCGAGCGCCTGCTCGCTGAGCGCGCGCCCGATGCGGCCGTTGCCATCGGAGAACGGATGGATGCTCTCGAACCAGAGATGCGCGATGCCCGCACGTGCCAACGTCCGCAGCTGAAGCGCGCCGCCTGCAGTCCGGTCAAACCAGTCAAGCAATCGATCCATCTCCTCCGGTACACGGTCTGCAGGCGGAGCCTCGAAATGCACCGTAGGGAAGTCGATGCGGCCGCTCACCACCTGAATGGGTTCGGGAGCGGTCCGCCACGCACCCACATCCGCCATGTCCGGCCGGCCACGCATCACCATGCGATGCCATCGGAGCAGGGTGCCCGCATCGAGCGGATCGGCGAACGTGCGACACACGTCCACCATCAACTCGGCGATGCCGCGTTCCGCCGGCGTTGCCACGGGATCGGGGGTGTTCAGCCCCAGCGCGCGACGCACCGAGGACTGCACGCTCTCGCGCGCCAGGGTTTCCCCCTCGATGGTGGAGGTGGTGACGGCTTCATCCGCCATTCGCTCGATGTAGACGCGCTCCGCGGCCTCCGGCTCGGCATGGCGGATCACTGCCGCGAGCGCACCCGCGCCCTGCGCGAACTGCTCCTCCGCTGCAGCGAGTCGGTGCGCGTCGAATCGGAACGACGGCCATTCCGGGAGTTGCCAGTTCCAGACGGGCATGGCCTCATTCTATCGCTCATGGTGAGCGATAGCACAACTTTCTATCGCTCAACACGCCAGGAGATCAGCATTATTGGTCGAATTTGCCACGGATTGAAGGCACCGAGCGGCGGTTCGCCCCCCTCACACCGCCGCCACCCACCGCCCGCGCAGCGCATCCGCCGCTGTCTCCGGCGCCACCGCGGTCCACGTCTCGCCGCTCTTCGTGGCCACGCCCAGGCGCTCGAGCTTGGCAAGCGCGTCGTCCACCTCGAAGTCCACCGGCTCGCCCAGCTTCTCGCGCAGCCACGCCTCCACGCGCGCATCGAGCGCGGGCTCGGTGCTGGGGCCGTGCGCCATGAGGAACGCGTAGGCGAGCGTCGCTTCCTTGGCCTCTTCCTCGAACGCCTCGTCGAGGACGCGCAGGAACGCGCCGGACTCGCTGTCGAGCGTCTGGAAGTAGAGCGTCTTCGAATGCGCGTTGGCGTACTCCAGGCGGCGCTTCTGGTACTTGGTCCACGCGCCCATGGTGATGCCGAGCAGCGTGAACGAGCCCGCCGCCACCAGGCCCCAGCCGCCGCTCTGGATGGGCTGCTCGCGCTCGAGGCCGATCCAGAACTTGACCAGCGCAATGATGGCCGTGATGGAGAAGATCACCTTCGACGCGGCCAGCGTCACGCTCACGGCGGCCGGCACGAACACCACGGCCTGGTCGAGCTTGCGCATGCGTAGCCGCGTGTTCGGGAGGAGCATCTCCATGTCCGGCACGGGAATGCCGCGGAACAGCTTGAGGTTGAGGGTGGATGGCTCGAGCTTGGCGCCGCCGTGGCCCTTCGCGCTTGCCTTCGCCTTGCTGCCGGCGCGCCCGGCGCCCGCCCCGTCATTGGTGCAGGAAAGCACCAGCACCCGCTCCAGCACGTCGAAATCCACGCGCTTCTTGCGCAGTCCGAAGAGCGAGCGAATCACCTCGCTCCGCGGGCTCTTCCCGCGCGCAAAGATGTTGAGCGCGCGGAAGGCGGCCATGTCCACCTCGATCTTCACCGCCGAGAGCGCCTGGGATTCGAACGCCTCCTCAAGCTCTGCGCCGGAGATCTCGCGGTAGTTCGCGCGCTCGAGCAGCTCATGCAGCGCGGTGGCGAACTGCCGGTAGGCCGCGGAATCCGGATCGCACCCGGCCGCAAGCGTGGCATCGTGCAGCGACTTCAGCGCGTCGGCGCGCGTGGAGCACTCCAGGCGGAGCAGGGCAGCCAAGAGCTGCAGCACCCGCGCGCGCGGCGACCCGGCGGGGGCCATGCCAGACTCCGCAAGGAGCCGATCGATGCGCTCGAGCGAGGCGGGAATGCAGTGGTCGGAAGGGGTGGCGTCAGGCATGCGCTGCGCAGGGTAGTGGGGCCACGGCCGGTGCAGCAGGCAGTCCTGGTGCGTAACGCCGTCACGCGCTTTGCAGGCCCTCCGGCACCTCGCCCGACCGCCGTGCGCGCTCATGATCACCAGGCGCTCGCCGTGGAGCATTCCGTTGTGCGGGGCGCCGACCCCTGCCCAGCGAGGCGCCCGGCAATGTCGACGGGGTCGTTCGTCGGGGGATCAGGACAGCCAGTTGCCCGCGCGCATCGCGCATGCCATCAGTGCCGCGACCGCGCCGGCCAAAAGCACCACCAGTCCTAGGCATCCGCCGCCGCTCCGGTTCGAGATGCCCGTGCCCGGAATGCGGAACGAACGGAACGTGCGTCCGGTCGCCGAACGGCCGATGCGAAATGGTCCCGCGCCCAACGACGTGCCGATGCCGCGCTTTCCCAGATTGATGCGCAGCGGTCCAAGGTTGAATGACCGACGGAATGACCAGCCCATGATGTGCTTCCAATCGACGATATCCCGCCTATTTGTCCGGATCCACCGCTGGTTGGCGGGCGCTGCTCAGCAGCTTGATGAATCGGTCAATCGCGGCGTGGTGGTCCGCGATGCTTCCCGCGGAGATCTCGTTGACCAGCTGCTCGGAGATCGCGGCCAGCAGCTCCTTGCTTCGCAGCAGCGCCGGGTCGAACGCCCGGAGCACCTTGAACGACGAGTCCACGAGCTCCGATGACTTCCGGCTGAGGAATTCGCCGTCGATGCAGTATCCGCCCGCCACGGGATGCACGCCGAAGCCCGCCGCCGCGTCATCGTCGCCGTCGTACACGAGCAGGTAGTGGCGGTCCGATTCCCCCGCACCGTCCTCCACTCGAAGGATCGTCGGGGGCAGTTTCAGTGCTGCACCCGAGTATGGGTTCGGCGCACCGAACTTCTCGGTCGCAGCACGCCGGAACGGGACAATCGCGTCCTCGATGAAGGCATGCGCGCGCATGGCCCGAAGCGCGGGATCGTCGCCGTCCACCGCCCGGAGGAGCCGGCCGATGGCGGTCGGGTCCTCAAGCGCGGTCTCCAGGTCCTTGATGGCGGCTTCCACGGTGGGGTAGGGGACGGGATCCTTGTTGGGCAGGCTCGCGGTCCAAGCGTTGAGCTCGTCCACTTCCGCCTTCACCGCTGCGGCTGCCGCGGACCTTCGTTGCTCGATCGGTCCACGGTCGGGTGGCGGCGGCATCGTGCCGAGCCCGGCGCTGAATGCCGGCATCGCCCGGATCCCCGCTCTCCGGAGGAGTCCCATCGACTGGATCGAGAAATCGGAGTCCAGGCATGCCTTCTTGGCCTGGGCGTCCGCGCTCTCGACAGCGCACTCGAACACGTTCCACTCGTTGCCGCGCCACCGTTCCGGCAGGGTCGCCACGACGGAATGTATCGCGGAATCCGTCGGTGGGGCTGCGTCGCTGCCGAGCATCGTTGTTTCCACGAAGAGCCAATCGTGGTCCGAGTCGTCGCCATTGAAGTGAAGGGCGAGGAACACGTGCCCGGAGGTCTCGCAGATGTGAACGTCGAACCCGAGCGCCAGCAGCACCGCCGCGAATGCGGCGGTGCCATCCGCACAGTTGGCGCCGGAGTCGGTGATGCTCTCGTGGATCTGCCGCATGCGCTGCGACCGCTTGCCGTCGCTTGCGCCTGCAAGCGATACATACGAGAGGTCGCGGCTCCGGAACGCGCTCCAGATCGCGAACACCTGTCGTGCGGCATCGTCGCGACCGGTCTCCGCGGAGGCGCCGAGCGTTGGCGCGATCCGCAGGCGCGAAGCCTCCGTGATGATGTCCTTGACCCACGGATGCATCTCGTTGGCATACATGGCCACCGTGAACGTGCCGGGAAACGCCATTTCCGCCACCGATGCCGGATGCAACCGCAGCGGGACGTCGACCTCGTCCGCGAAGTCCCCGATCTGCACGCCCAGATGGGCGGTGACGTCGGTGGGTTGCTCGAGCTTCAGCAGTTCGGCCGTGATCCACTCTGCCTGCGGGAAGATGTCGAGCACTCCCGAGGCGTCCACCTGCAAGGTCATGCGCCCTGCGGTCCGCGTCAGGCCATCCACGGAGACGGACGAGACCACCTTGGTTCCCTCCGGGGCCCAGACTCGGATAGCTCCGGGCGTCGGATGGCTGGCGAGGGATGACGATCTCTCGCGCCAGCGCGCGTAGATCGTTCGCGCCGTCGATTCCTTGAATCCGTTGGTGAGTGCGCGGCCGAACGCGTCGCGCCCGTCCTGGTTCCATTGGAAGAAGTCGCCCAGGAACTCCCGGGCGCATACCAGTGTCGACGCGTAGGCCTCGCTCTCTGTCCATGGCGCCCACCCGGAGCGCTCGGCGGGCCCGTCCCCGGCAGGGCTCGGCACAAGGCGCAGCGGCGCACTCGGCCCCGCGTCCTTGCTGGGCCAGCACACCAAGCCGGAGGCCATCGCCCTCCTCATCACGGGGGCAAGCGCCTCGACGTCGTTCACCACCTCCTTGAGCGCAAGGCGGAGCTCGTTCGGATCGCTGTCGTCCTGCGGCAGCGGTATCCGCACGCGCAGCATGGCGGTGTCATCGGAACCATCCACCTCATAATGGGCAATTGATTCGAGTTCGCCCGGCGCGCCAAGCAAGACTGCACGAGCAACGGATGGGTGTTCGCAATGCTCGAACGAGTAGAGATTCAGGCACGCGATCTCGAGCCATTTCCTTCCGGCCCCGGCGGCCGGCACCAGATACATGGCGAGGCTGTTGTCGCCTTCCAGATCTCGATATTGCTTCGTCGTGAACGTGACCTTGATCGTCTCGCCTTCGTCACCGAGGACGCTGAACTTGATCCGGTTCGCCTCGAGTTGGCTGGCAACGGGCTTCAGGGCGTCGCAGGGAGGCACTGCGGCATGACTGCTTCCGATCAGCAGCCATGTGCTCGCGGCGACGATGGCGAACCAACCACGATGAAATGCTTGCTCCGACCCGGTTGGCATGGCATGCTGGTACATGTGACTCAAAGCGTAGATCGCGCGCGGCCCCGGTCAACGGGGGGTGGTCATCTCGCTGGTGTTCACTTGGGAAACCCAATCCACACGTAATAGTCGCCGCCCTGGCACGGCGGCACCGGCGCTGCCAGGAATTCCACCGTCCCGTCCTCGAAGACGCGGTACGGCCCCTGCGAGGCCCACGCCATCACGCTGTCCTTGCAGGGGATCGCGCCGGAGACGGTGAGGTTCGTGGCATCCGCGGGCACGCTGCGCGGCACGCGTGAACCCGCGCCGCCCGAGTCGAGGAACATGCCCACGCAGCGACCGTGGTTGGCGGAGGAGAAGCTCGCGGTGGGTTGGCCTGCGAGCAGAAGCGCGATGAAGCCAGCAGCGCCTGCGAACATCAAGATTCGGGTGGTGTGGGTCACGTGACACTTGCCCTCGGCGTGGACCGCACAACGCACGCGAGGCTCGTTGCCCCGCCTGCTGTGCTGGACGGATGGTATCGAGTTGAGATTCGCGGTAGCCGTGATGGGGGCCAGGGCGAGCGCAGGCGCCAGGCAGGCCGACATTCGCCCTCCGCGGTCGGTGCGCTGAAACGTGTGCTTCAGCGTGATGTCCTATGATGAAACAAGGTTACGACGAGGAGGAGTCTTGGTCATGTCAGACAAATACGCATTCCCCCGCATCTTGACGCACCTCTCTGCGGACGAGGGGCTGGTGCTTTCCGCAATCCAGCGGGACTGGGGCATTGGCCTGCAGTCCCAATGTGCTCCGCAACTCGCAAAGGCCCTGCAATTGCTCGGCTGCCGTCGGCGTGACGCACGGTCGAAGCTGCAGCTGACCCCGGGCGATACGTCGCCGGCGCCGACGCCGGAGCTGACGGTGTGGCTGCAGACCTGCGTCGCGGAGGCGGAAGTGGCGCTGATGTTGTCGCTGCTCGCCTGGCGTGACGGTGCCCCCCACCTGCTTGCCGGCGTTGTTCCGGCGATGATCGAGATGTTTGAGCCTTCCTTGGATGACCCCTACCGGGAGTGGGGCGTCTACAGTGGCCCTCCGTGCTTGCCTCTCGCTGCACGATGCTGCCTGCTGTGCAGCATCCTCGTCGCGGATGCGGTGCAGCCCGGCACCCGCGCGAGTGCGGTTCCTTCGGATCGCCCCGAATTGGCTGAGCCGGACTTCACGTTGGTGTGGCTGCTGGGGGGGCTCGATGGCCGCAGCGAGTCGCGCATTGGATGCGTTCAGGTGATGCACGGCATCATCACGGGGCGCGGGGCCCAGCTTGGCGACATCTCCGATCGCCAGGAGCGCGCCCTTGCGTCCGCGGCCCTCGGAATGGCCTTGGAGCAGACGGCATTCGGTGCCGATTTCGGGAATGGGCCAATGAGCAGCATTGCGGTCGAGCGCGCCGTGAGGGCGGTTCCGGCGGCATCCCGCTCGTCGGTGGCGGATCGGGTGGAGAACATCAGCCGATGGGCGGTCCACCAGGTCCCCGGTTTCCCGGAAGCGCTTCGCTACGTCGCCGACCGTGTACGCAACCCGTCGGCAGCTTGAAGCCCACTCCCGGAACGCGCTTCTGGAACGCACTTCATGCCCTCAACGCATCGCCGGGTGCCGTGCATCGCCGGGTGCCGGGTATGGCGCACGGGAGTGCTGGGGTTGGGCGGTGGGCGTGCCCTTCAGGCGAAGCGCTGCGAGCCGAAGGCCTGCGCCGATCTGCGCCAGCGCGCGCCGGAACACGCCGTCCAGCAGATCCGGGTGGGGGATTCCGTTCACGAGCGGCACGGCAGACTCTGCCGATGCCGAGACCTCGCCCTCGGGCGAGCTGTTCATCGCGAACTTCACCCCTTTGACCGTCGCGTTGAGGTCGTTGCAGAGCACAAGCAGCCGTTCGTGTGGGCCGGCCTTGCGGCAATCGAGGAATGCGGGGAAGAGCAGGTGGAAGTGCTCCGGGTCATCGGGATGGATGACGGCCACGAACACCCCGAGCTCCGGGTGTCTGAACACGACGCTGCATTCGCGTTCGACTCGTGCCACCAATCCCAGCGAGCGTTCGATCGATTCCTTGTACGCCTGCGCAATCCTTTGCACTTCAACCACGTCCAAACCTCCATGTATTAGATGCCTCACACAGGGCCGATGATAGCACCTGCCGTCGTGGAGCCCGCAAGGTTGTCTTACGTGGACAAGCCCTGGCGCATCTAGTGCGACATCGGAAGTGCGGGGTTCGCCGGGGTCACGGATCCGTTCCAGGCGACTCCCGGGTTGTACCCGTACACGTTGGTGTTCTGTGGTATCGACGCAGATCCCGGGGAGGCGTAGCAACTGCCTGCCCAGGCGGAGGCAAAGCCAGGCCAACCCATGCAGGGCCATGGTCGGTACGGGCCGTAGCCGTATCCCCATCCGCCACCGTTACATGCCACGATCCCAAAGTAGCCGGGCGAAGCGATGTTTCCGTTTGGGTCCACGAACGCTGTGCCGCTGGTGGTACCGGTCGTGTTCGGATTGTAACCGTAGCCGCTGCTGCGGTTGACATAGCACGTGACCGTTCCATCGGGCGCATGCACCTCGGACACGATGTCGGTCTGCTGTGGTTGGCATCCGGCCAGCCCTCCCGCCGCCATCGCGATGACGGCAGCGACCGCACCGGGCGGGAAGCGCAGGATGCGGATTCTTGGGCGTCGGGGACGGCGTGCAGGGGCGAAGTTCATCATGCACATGAGTATCAGTGGTGAAGGTGAATCATTTGCTTCACGATCGGTGCATCTCGGGTCGACTTTCGCGGCATTGTGAGGTGCTTTCTCCGGGACGTCCCCAGGGCATCCGTGAGTGTTGCGGCGCGACTGCTATTCTCTGCGGGCCGGCTGGCAGTTCGTCGGTTGGCTGCCGCACCCATCTTCTCAGAATCCACTCCAGAGAATGCCCGTACACGTTCTCTCGCTGCTCGAGACCTTTGATGCCCCCGTTCCGATGGACCGGCTGCGCTTCATCGAGTCCGAGCTGGCGCGCTTCGCGATCGCGGAGGCTGCCCGGGATGGCATCCCGGGTCGTTGCCGCGTGAGCTTCGGGCAGCTTCGGTTCGTGTCGATCGATGATGCGGTCGCCGAGATACGCGACTGGTGTCGCAGTGGGGTCGTGGTTGTACTGACGCCATCGGACCTGGCCATCGGCCGTGCGCTTTCGGCAGCGACCGCCGAAATGCCTTGCATCCTCCTGCACCAGAACCTGGACCCCGCTTCCGCGGAGCACCCGTTGGCTTTCCGATTGGGAGTCGGCGATCGTGATCACAAGGCATCGGCCGCTGTCGCGCTCCTGGCGATCCGTCGCTGCGGGTGTGCCGTGTTCGTGGGCGCCTCTGCCCCGGCGAAGGCACTCTCTGCGCTCCCGGGCTTGGTGGCCATCGACCCGCCGGTTGACGCGTCGGGCGTCGAGGGCTGTGCGCGGCGAATCGCGCAGTCGCTTGCTTCCGGCGGCACCGTGCTTCTCGAGTGCGGCGGCGAGCTCAATCGGGCGCTCGCTCGCGCGCTCGCCGGCAGGGCGGACGTGATCTTCCTGAACGGCAATCCGGATTCCTGCGACGCGGCTGTCGCTGCGCGCCTCACCGAGGTGGTTGGCAACCTGCCCGATCGAATCGGCGGCAAGCTGGCTTCGGCGCTCGCGGTCGTCACGGGCGGTGCGTCCCAGGCTGAGCTGGATGCGGTCGGCATGCTCGCCTGGCGCATCGATGCGCTCCGCCTGGTACTGGAGGCCGTTCACGGGGTTGGAGACGCCTCTCCCGACGCGCGCTCACTCGCGGCGTGGATCGGCGCATGTGACGGTCGCCAGCGCATCTTCCGCGGTTGGCATCGCCCGATCTGGTTCGACGCCAGCCGTCGCAATGCATGCGTCGAGGCCGTTGCGGCACGCGTCGACATTGCCTCCGGGCGGCGAGTGGCGGATTGCGAGCAGGTGGCCCCGGACGGCGAGGGGCGGTTCACCCGCGTCCCTTCGCTGGCCCTCGACGTGGATGTGGTGGAAGTCGGCCGGATCGACGAGGCCATGGGCATGTTCGAGGCGGAGGCGGCGGTTCGGGTGGTCTCCGACACGGAGTGGTCTCACCTGAATGGCCCGCAGTGCATCCGTGTGCTCAACTCGGTCGGCGAACCCACGTGGGCCGCCGTACCCGGCCGCGGCCCGGGTGCGTACCTGCTCCGGGGGACCTTCCGCTTCGAACCGGATCTCATCGCCTATCCGTTTGATTCGCAGCTGCTGACCGTGCGCATCGCCGCGACCGGTACCCATGCGGCCGCGATCGTGCGCGCGCTGCCTCGGGGTGCCGACATGGAATGCGAATGCGCGGGCTGGCGGGTGTTGGGGGGGCATCGCGGAATCACCTACGCCGTGCGGCCCACGCCCGATAGTCAGCCGGCTGCGGTCCAAGGGGTCGAGTTCGGCGTCCGAATGCGTCGGACGCGGCGCGACGTCCAGGTACGCGTCGGGCTCCCGCTGGCCATTCTTGTCGCGATCGCTGCGGCTGCACTCCTTGCCGGCGGCGCGGAACGCGCGGAAATGGTGGCGGGAATCCTTGCCAGCCTGTTCCTCTCCGCCGTTGCGCTCTACTTTGCCGAGCCAAAGCCGTCTGCCGGAGCGCGCACGTTGATCGATGCCATCTATGCACGGGCGTTCGTTCTGCTGGCCGTTCTGCTGGTGGGCGCGCTGCTCGCGATGCGCCTCCCGGCGGAGTCGTACTCCACGGTTGTGCTGTTCATGGCCGCCTTGCTGCCGTTCGCATGCCTCGCGCTGGTCCTGAGCATCCGAGTGGCGGTTGGGCCGTGGCGATGGCGCTCTCTCCGCAGGTGACGTCGCCTTCGGAGGGCACGGGCGCTTCCTGGCCCGGCAGCCTCCCGCCTCGGCTGCGTGGGCTGCGTGGCGATCTTCCCAGAGTGAAGCATCTGGGTACTCACTCGGGGCGGTCTTCTCGATACACTTGTCTGTGCATCGCGATATCCGGCGCCCTCTGAGAGCCGGAGCGCAACCGAGCCCGCGGCCACACGCCGCCGGCCACGGTGCGGAGGGAACCCCGAGAGGGGCATGCGGCGCGCAAGCGCAAACGAACCAATGGTCCAGCTCGCGCTGGCGCTGCCGGTTCACTGCGAATGTCGCGCACACGCTCTTGCCTCGCGTTCGTATGGCGTTGGTCGCCGTCGGCGTGGCTGCGGGGTTGTCAATTATCCCCGCGATGCCACACGCCCGATGACCCCCAAAGACGTGCACTCGTACCTCTCCACCGTCCTCTCCAACGACCTCCGCATCAGCCTCATGATCTGGGGCGCTCCCGGCATCGGGAAGTCGAGCATCGTGGCGCAGGCCGCGGCCTCGGCCGGCGTGGAGTTCGTCGACGTTCGCCTCAGCCAGCTTGCGCCCACGGACCTCCGCGGCCTGCCCGTCCCCGAGCGCCTGGAGCAGGGCGGCGGCGTCTCGCGCTGGTATCCGCCGGAGTTCCTGCCGCGCGGCGGGCGCGGGGTCCTCTTCCTGGACGAACTCAACATGGCCCCGCCCACCATGCAGGGCGTGGCGCAGCAACTCATTCTGGACCGTCGCGTGGGCAGCTACGAACTCCCCGACGGCTGGTTCGTCTGGGCCGCCGGCAACCGCAAGGAGGACCGCGCGTCCGTCTTCGACATGCCCGCGCCGCTCGCGAACCGCTTTACCCACCTCGAAGTCGTGGCCGACATGGCCAGCTTCAAGGCGCATGCCATCGCGCAGGGCGTCTCGGAACGCATCATCGCATTCCTGTCGTTCCGTACCGACCTCCTGCACAAGCTGGATCCGACCCGCCCGGCCTGGCCTTCGCCGCGTTCGTGGTTCATGGCGGACCGGCTGGTGAAGGCCGGCCTCCCCGCGGACGGCGCGCTCGGCCCGGGGGCATGGGCGGAGTACCGGGCCTACCTGCAGATCTACGAGGCGCTCCCTGACCTGGAAGCCATTCTCCACGGCCGCGGCGCCTCCGTCGACGCGCCAACGGAGGTGTCCGTGAAGTACGCAACCGTCATCGGCCTGGCGCTGCGCGCACGGACCGGCGACGACGCCGTCAATGCATTCCGGTGGGTCAACAAGAATATGACCACGGAATGGACCCGCACGTTCATCCAGGACATTCTGCGTTCGATGCAGGCCAAGGGCCTCCAGGGCCCGCTCGCCCTGGCGCTGAAGGCCGACCCGGAGTTCAAGGGATTCCTGGCGGACTATCGCGAGCTCCTCGTGACCGCATGAATCTGGACGCACACGCATGACCAAGACCGCACCCACGCCAGGCGCCGTTGCGCCACACGACATCGCCGCGCTGACGCGCCGCATTTCCGCCAGCCAGATCCGGCTTGCGGAGCGGCATCCGTTCTTCGCTGCGCTTCTTCTCATGGCGCCGGTCGAGATCACGGAACGGGTCCCCACGGCGGCCACGGACGGCCGTCACCTGTTCTTCAATCCGGCGTTCATGGCGGAATTGCCGAGCGCGCAGCTCGACGGCCTGGTGGTGCACGAACTGCTGCACTGCGCGCTCCTTCACCTGCCGCGCCGCGGGGAGCGCGAGCCGCTTCTCTGGAACGTTGCGGCGGACATCCACATCAACGGGATGATCCGCGACCTTCCTGGCCTCGACCTGCCCCCGGGCGGCGTCGAGGAGCCGCGGCTTGCCCGCCTGTGCGTCGAGGAGATCTACGTCAAGTTGGCGAAGTCAAAGAGCGTCAGCAAGCTCAAACTGGTGGACCTGCTCGATACGCCCGCGGGCGGTGGGGGCGCTGGGCGAGGTGGTTCGAGTAACGGCGGGTCAGCCAGCGAAGACGCGGCCGCCGAAGAGCTCGGCACGTTCTGGGCCGATGCCATCCACCGGGCCATGGCGGCGGCGATGGCGCAGGGCGTCGACCCTGGAAGCCTGCCGGCGGCGCTGGTCCGGGCGGTCCAGGAGACGCACACGCCGCAACTTGACTGGCGCTCGGCGCTCTGGCGCCACCTGGTGCGCACGCCCGACGACTTCAGCGGCTTCGACCGCCGGCACGTCTGGCAGGGTCTCTACGTGGAGACCCTCGAGGGCGAATCCGTAGACGTCGACGTCTGCATCGATACCAGCGGATCGGTCGATGACCGGCAGCTCTCGATGTTCCTGGCGGAACTGCGCGGGATCGTCCGTGCGTATCCGTCGGTCCGCTGCCGCCTGTACTACGCCGACGCGCAGTGCCACGGTCCCTTCGAAGTGGACGCCAACCGTCCCTTCGACGTGGCGCAGGGTGGGGGAGGAACGGACTTCCGGCCGTTCTTCCAAACCACCGACCGCCGCGACGACCGTGCGGCACGCCTCGGCAGCGAACAGCCCGCACTCGCCGTCTACCTGACCGATGGTCACGGAACGTTCCCGGCCGAAGCGCCGGACCGTCCGGTCCTGTGGGTGGTGACGGCGGGTGGGCTTCCTTCGGCGGAGTTTCCCTTCGGAGAAGTGGTGAGGATGAAGCAATGATCGCAACCGGAGTTGCGCGCTTTCGTCCCTCGCCCCAGCGTGGGTGGCGGTGTGCTGCACCCGGGTCGCCGGCCGCCCGGGAGTGGCCGCATCGCGTTGCAGGCGTTACGAGCCTCGCCGCCCAGCCCACCGCCCTGACTTGCCGAGCAGGTACAGGGCCGCGGCAAGCACCAGCACGCTCACCCCCATCAGGGCTCCCTGACGGAGCACCCACCAGGAGAAACTCTCGCTTCCGCCCCAGAAATCCACTGGGCCGGGAAGTGCGCCCTGCGCCCCTTCGCCGGCAGGGGACGTCGTGCGCTTCCACACATCCCAAGCCTGGATCAGGTCGGCCGAAGTCTGGACCAGCACGGGAAGCGCGAGCAGCGCCGCAATGACCTGAAGGACGCCGTCGCGGAGAATCCGCTCGCGCTCGTCGCTGAACTGTAGGAATCGTTCCAGCCGCCTCACGGTCGCCTCCGCCGAGAGCGCGTCTTCGAGCGCTTCGCAGATGCGGCCGAGGTCCGCGCTTTGCGCTTCGGGGCGGAACGACTTCACGATGTCGCTGAATCTCACCAGGTACGTACTGGGCGACTGTCCATGTTGCCACCGACGGAAGAAGGTGCGGACCGCACCTTCGTCGACTCGCAGTTCGGCAGTGCTGCGCATGAGGTTTGCCAAGTCAGCCTGGTACGCAAGTACATCCATGGTGGCGCGTACGATCTCGATGCCGTCGTCGGGGCTGGATGGCTTGCGTCCGGGTCTGCACCAGATCACGAGGCCATTGGCCCCGATCTCGGCCACCCGATCCGCGTCCAGTTCGATGGACGCCGATGCTGGTCCGCAGATCGAGCGCCGAAATTCATCGCGGACCACTTCCGGAACGCAATCCGCGACCTGGGCAACTCGGGCCTGTGCCGCGAAGGGCGGGGGCGCCAGGTCGAGCACCAGCACCCGGAAGACGGCGTCCGGGCGGTTCCGGAGTCCGAAGCGGTCGAGGCTCGCGCGCCCCATCCCGTCGGCGCCGGGATTGAGCCGGTCGATTCTGAAGCCGGGAGTGCGCAGCAGCGACGATGTGCCGTGTTCGACGTAGTTCCACGATTCCGCTCCTCCGGAATCGGTCGTCCTCTGCCGGGGCCGGTACGCCCCGGGAGTGGCTCCGTTGGGCGGGGCGTTCCCGGTGGCGCAATCTTCGATCCGGGAGATCGACCATGCCCGAGACGAAGCCAGCATCGGCTTCCAAAATTCGGACTGCATCGTTTCCTTGACCGTGTCGAATGTCAGCGCCGAACCGGCCCGCGGTGCTCCTGCGATCGCGTAGTCGTGGTCTCGTCCGTCGTACCACGGGTCATCGATGCCGGGAATGTCGGAGAAACGCCCCTGCATGGTCCGTCGGGGGTCTCGGCTCCCGCCCCTTTCCCGCTTGCGTTGCTCCAGTTCCTCGAGCGCGATGCCGAGCCGGCGGAGCGACGGGGCATCGCGGTCCGGCGTCAAGTCGTCCTGCACGGAGAGGAAAATGTCGAATTTTCGGGCGCCTTCGATCTCCCGGTGCATCATGATCACGTTCGGGATGGATTGCCCGTCGCCGAAATCAATGACACCGGACGTCAGCGCGGGCTGGATCACCGGATTGAGTTTGGCATTGCTTCTCGGAAGGTGGATGGCCAGGCATTCCACCTTCCGCTTCTCCTGCAACGCATCTCCGAGCGGCAGGTGCATCGGGAACCGTACGGTCTGGAGCGAGCTGTGATCCGGGAGACTCCGCATTGACTCGACCACGTCGTCGATCACGGGCGGTGTCGTTTCTCGCGACCAGTCCGGCACGAGCGACATGTCAAAGTCCTGCGGCGTGACCGTGATCTTCGGCTCCTTCCGTGCCCGCCGGTCGATCGCCGCGCATGCATGGCAGGTGAGATCCATGAGCGCCGACAGCTGCTGTTGTCGCGCGGCATCCTTCTTCGCTTCGTCGTCGTCCTCGCCGTCGTACTGCAGTGCCCCCAGCCTGCAGAGCATGGCCGTGTAAAGCGGAATGCCCAGCTCCTTCGGCGGCCCGTCGCTCGCCAGCAACTGGCGGAGGAACTCATGGCCAGGCATCGTCATTGCATCCCCATGCTTGGCTCGGGGGCGGAAGGTCAGCGAGGACTGGCGCGAGAGCGCCATGTTCGACGCCAGCTCCCGTGCGTGGGCCGGGAGCTGGCCCTTGCGCAGGAGCTCCCCGATCAGCCACGCCGCGGCAGCGTCGTCCGGCTTCCACTCCCGGCTCATGACGACGGTCACCTCCAACGCTGCCGCCGGGCTCCCGTCAGTGCTCGCAGGCGAGTCCGGCCGAAAGACATGTGCGAACAGGTCGCTCTGCATCTGGATCACGCACTCGCAGGAACCCCGCACTCCTGAATCGGGTGCGCGAAAGTTGACGATTCCTGCACCCTTCTGCGTGCCGACGTTGATCCAGATCGTTGCCGGTGTGGCGCCCGCGACCACGGAGCTGTCCGCGAATGCATAGCGGATCCTGAGATCGCAGTTCCGCGCTTCCGCACCGAGCCGCAGGCTCGTCATGCTCGAACTGCGTTCCGGAGTCGAGGGGGCCGCCATGCATCGGATCATAGCGGTGCGCCGGGATCGATGACCCACGGCGGGCCGTGCTGCGCACCGTCGTCGCGGCCCATGTGCAACGGAGCCATTATTGTGCAAGGAGTTGCTTGGCCGACGCGGACCGAGTTGTAGAATGGGCCTTCCAACCTCCGAGGGATGCCATGGACGCCCGACTTTCGCGGATGATCTCCGAACACAACCTTGATGCGCACTCGGCGAAGTTCCGGAGTGCGGACATCGACCTCCTCGCAATGTCGGCGTTCAGCGCCGAGGAGATCGACCGCCTCGCATCCGAATGGCAGCTGCAGCCCGGCGCGAAGGTTCGCCTACGTGAGCTGTGGAAGGCCGTCCGGGCTTTCACCGAGTCGCAGCAAGGGGCGCCGCGCGGCGAAGGCGCGCAGTTGAGCCCAATTGACCAGGAGTTGGTGGATCTCCTCCCGACACCGCTCGCTCGTGCCGCTGCAGGCATACTTCGGCCGACGTCCGCATCGACCAACACCGACGTGACCGCGGCGATGGATGTGCTGCTCCGCGGGCTTGCGCTGATCTGCCAGGCGGACTACTTACACTCGGGCGACTGGTATGACCTCCAGCTCAACGAATTTTTCGTGAAACTGGACGCGAATCCAACTTACGGCACCTGGAGTTTGTTCGTCCATCTCTGCGTGCGCAGCGCCAAACAGAGCGGTCACGCCTGTTTCCTCCGCGAGCTCTCGGATACATGGCGACGATGTGAGCTCGAGCGGCCGATCAGCAACGAGAAATTCGTGTTCGACGAGTTCGGGCAGCAGGTGCGGCGAGATGCCAAGCTCGGCATGATGGAGTGGTTGATTTCGCGGCGCAATGCACTGGCGCACAATCTTGCCGACGTGCACGACCTTGACCTCGCCGAGATGTTCCGGCAGCGCTGCGTGGACCTCTATCACGAGTATCGATGGATCGCGAAGTATGAATTGTGGGTTGGTTCCGTCAGCACCGCCTACCTGCTGCAGGGGCCCAGGCCTCGGCAGATGCCATCCGGTCCTGAATTCCTTGGCAGCGATCGAAGCGTGGTGCTCCGCAGGCCCCGTGCCAGTGCGCGGGAATGGGAGCATCTTGAGCTGAAGCTGCCGCCGCTCCTGCTCTCGGCGGCCGAGGTCTCTGCCGTGCCCGGGGATCCCGCGGGCGGAAGCGAGCCCGGGAATGCGCGCGACGCGGAAGTGATCATCTTCAACAAGCGTGACAAGGACTTCATCACCTACACATCCGGCCCATTTGCGCCCCGGCACATCAACGTGCAGACCCGGCACACCGCGGATGAGCTGAGGCGCCTGCAGGGCGGGAAGGCATTCAGGCGCGTGGGGCGCGATGAACTGGAACGGGCGGAGGTTGCGTCCCGGATCCGCGCTGCATCCGATCGCACGCTTCGGCTCCTTGAAGCCAGCGGGAAGTTCCGTCCGGCGCTGCATGTGGAGCGGCGTCTCTATGAGCCGCGGCTGGCTTCGTGGATTCACAGCACGGTGCCGCTCCTTGGGTTGGCGGCGGAAGCAGGCGCAGGCAAGACGGGAATCCTCAGCAGCATTGTCCGGCGCTGGATCAAGGAGTCTCCCTGCCCGGTGCTCTTCGTGTTGGCCAACCAGCACCAGACGACGTCCGACTTGGACCGGATCGTGCAGGACGCCTTGTTCCTCTCCCGAGACGTCGGCGTGGTGGATATCGCGAAGTCGGTGGGCGGGCTTGTCGTCGCGATCGACGGACTGAACGAGCACCCGGGTCGCGAGGACCTGATCCATCGCATCTGCTCGTTGGCCCAGGATTCCCTGAAGTCGGTCGACAGCGCCCGGTTTGCCGTGACCTGGCGAACGGACGATGAACGATGGATCTCGGAGGCGCTTGGCCGCTCTCGCCTCTGGTGGTCTCCGGAGGAGCCCGGCGGTGCAGACGGCGACGATGTGGCGCAGGGCGACGTTCCCGGGGTCGGCCCATCGGACTCGCACGGTGGTCGCAAGTCGCACTCGAAGGCCGAACGCGAAGCATCCCAGAGCGATGATTCGGCGGCGGGGTTCGGCGATCGGGAGAGTGCCATTGGCCTGGGGCCAGTTACCGACGGCGCTTCCCCGGCAGGCCAGGGCGAGCCCCACGTCGATCCTGCGCCGGCAATGCGGCCGGGGCTGGCGCAGCGAAAGGATGAACGGCCGCGGGATCCTTTCGTGCGAATCGGACCGCTGACTGCCCAGGAGTGTTCCGAGGCATGGCGTCGATACCGCGAGGCGCCGGACCTGCGGCTCAGTCCTGCCTTCGATTGGAAGGATGTGCAGCACCTCTCGCCGGAACTGGCGCGCCAGCTCACGAATCCGCTCTGGATGCGCATGTTGATGGAGTGCTACCACGAGCGGCCGCTTCCGGGCGAGCTGGGCGAGACGGACGTGTTTGCGGAGTACCTGGAGCGCATCCGCCGCGACTATCGGGCAAATCGTGCCTCGGAGCTCCTGAGGTCGCTCGGCAAGCTGATGTTCCGCAAGCAGACCATCCGGGTGACACTTGAGGACCTTGAGGCGGAGTGCTTTGACCTGGTGCACCCGCGCGAGGGGCTCTCGGCGCTTCCTGCGCTGGAGCGGCGCGGAGTGCTTTCGAGCATCGACGGCCGTTCGTACACGTTCTCCGTCGAGCGGCTGGCGGAGCAGGTCATCGGGGAACACATCGCGTCGACCGAGGATGCCGAAAGCGGGCGTTCGTTGGCTGGGCTCGCGGTGACGTTGGTCGAGTCGCGGTTTGCCCAGGCGCATGGTGCCGTGCAGGTTGTCCTGCATCAACGGATGCGCAACGCCGATCCGACCGCGGCGGACGCATACCTGTTCGACTTCATCGACCATTGCCCGCCGCTGCACGCAGTGCTTGCGGCCTCCGCGCTCGAGCGCCGGATCGAGGACGTCGGGGATGCGGCAGCAGCGGCGTTGGTGGAGCAATTGCTCGAGGACCCCACCCCTTCCGATCTGGTCGCGGCATGCGGCGCCGCCAGGCGGCTTGTTGCCCGTGGGCTCGAAGGCCTGGCATTCGCGTTCCTGACGCCGTTCGTGACGCCCGAACGCCTCTCCCTGGAGACGCATTCGTTCCACTACCGGGAATTGCTGGTGGAGTACGTGGCCTGCATCGAGGAACGGCTGTCGGTCGAGGCGGAAGAGCAGGTGTTCTGGTTCGATTGCGATCGCGTGGTCATGGCGCTTGAGGCGCTTCGTAGCAGTGGCCAGTTCGCAGCGAGCGTCGAGGCGGATCGGTTGCTCGGGCTCGCGCTCGTGAGCGCATCCTCCACTCGATTCTCCGGGTTGCTCGGAACCGGCCCTGAGCAGCTGCTGGAGGAGGCCGTCGAAGTCGGTCGGCGTCGCCTGAAGGCGGCTGCCGCCGGCTCAGAGCCCGCGGTGGAAGACGACGCCCGGCACAATCTGTCCAACTGTTTGCGATTGCTCGCAGAACGCCGGGGCGATTCTTCTGCCGATCAGGAAGTGCTGCTGATCGAGGCGCTGAACGTCGGCCAGCGGGTGCGGAACCCTGACGCCTGGAATGCCGCGGCCGCACTCTGGGATCTGGCCCGCGTATACGAGCGCCGCAAGGACTTCGAGCGGGCGTTGCAGTACTTCCGCGAGTGCGCAGCGGTGGAGCGCAGGCAGGAGAAGTGGTGGCCTGCGTGCCAGACGGAGTCGAAGATCAGCGATGTGCTCCAGGAACTGGGGCGGCATGAGGAGGCTCTGAGAGCCCAGGCCCGGGCAGTGGACTACGCGAAGGCCTCGGGCTCGCCCAGGCACCTTGCCGTGGCGGAGGAGTGGCTGGGCGACACGCTGCGCAGGGCCGATCGGCTCGACGAGGCAATGCAGGCGTACGACCGTTCGCTGCGTACGGGCATGGGGCCGCCGCGGGCAGGTGACTGGTCGCCCAATTCGGTGCTCTCCGAGATCGCGAACGTCCACATGCGACGCGGGGATGTCGCCAAGGCCATCGAGATCCTGCGCCATGCAGTCGAGACCGCACGCCAGGGCGGCGATCGTCGGGAACTGGCGATTGCGTTGGAGCAGCTCGGCCATGCCTTGCATGAAGCCGGTCGATATCGCGAGGCGATCGACGAGTACGCGGAGTCGCACGAGGTCGGTTCCTATCCGGAGCCTGTCGAGCGCTGGAGGCAGGAGATCTCGCTGCACTGGCAGGCGCGATGCCACCAGCGGCTCGGCGAGCACGATCGCGCCATCGAGATTCGGCGTTCGCTGGTGGAGCGCGAACGCCAGTCGGACGACCGTCGACGCCTGTGCGTTGAACTTGACTGGCTGGCGTGCGCGTTGCGCGACGCCGGAAGGTTCGATGACGCGGCGGTCGTGTTCGGTGAGGCCTACGAGGCCGGCATGGTGCCCGACCAGATCCCCGGGTGGACGCCGTCGGGAATCCTGTATCGGCATTCGTCGATGTGCGTCGATCGAGGCGATCATGACTCGGCCATCCGGCTCTGTCGCCACGCGGAATCCATCAGCAGGCACTCCGGCGACCGTGCCCAGCATGCGCGCGACCTAGAGAACCTGGGCGATGTGCTTCGGGGCGCACGACGCGTGGAGGAAGCGCTTTCGGCCTATCGTGAGTCATTCGCGGTGGGCATGCATCCGGAGCCTGCCGCGGAGTGGTCGCCGCGGTCGGTGCTCAACGAGGAGGCGGAAACCCTTTCGTCCATCGGTGATCATGCAGGCTGCCTCGCTGTGCGCCAGCGCGCCGTGGAACTGTGCCGCCGGCAGGGGCAACGGCAGGAGCTTGCGTTCGATCTCGAGTACCTCGGCGACGCGCTTCAGGCGTGCGGGCGTCTTGAGGAGGCGGCGGCTTCCTTCGCGGAGTCGTTCAGGTGCGGGATGCACCCTGACCGCGTGCCGGACTGGAATCCCTGCATCCCGTTGGGCAAGGAGGCCGGCATTCGACTCGAGCTGGGCGAAGAGGCAGCCGCGGCCGACCTGCGGCGGCAGGCAGTGGAGTTGCGTCGGAAGGACGTCGAGCACTGCCGGGCTTCGGACAATCGCAAGGATCTTGCGAATGCGCTCGAGTACCTGGGGGACGCTCTCCGCGAGGCCGGATCCGCCGAGGACGCGCTGACTGCCTACCGCGAGTCGTTTGACGTGGGCATGCGCCCGGAGCGCGCGCCGGGCTGGTCGCCGCGTTCCGTGCAGATCGAGGAGGCCAGGCTCCTGGCGTCGGTCGCCGATCACGAAGGCTGCATATCGGTGCGACGCCGGCTGGTCGCGTTCAGTCGCGAAGACGGCGACCGCCGCAACCTGGCGATCGATCTCGAGCACCTCGGCCATGCGCTGCGTGACGCCGGCCTGCCGGACGATGCGATCGAGATGTACCAGGAGTCGCATCGCGTCGGCATGGACCCCTCGCCGGTACAGAACTGGAACCCGGGCATTTCGCTTGGGTGCCAGGCGTCGCTGATCGCGGATCGCGGAGACAAGCCAGAGGCGCTTCGCCTTCGTCGTGAAATTGTGGCGTTGAGCCGGTCTCGGCAGATTCCGCGCGAATTGGCCATCGCACTGGAGCATTTCGGGGACGCCCTTCGGGAGGCCGGATCCGCCGAAGAGGCGTTGCTTGCCTACCGCGAGTCATTCGAGGTCGGCATGTCTCCCGTGCGTGCCCCTGATTGGTCGCCTGGGTCGGTGCTGCGAGAGGAAGCAGACCTCCTGTCTTCGCTCGGTGACCATGAAGGTTGCGTATCAGCGCGACGCCGTGTGGTGGAGTTTGCCCGTGAGGACGGCGATCGTCGTGGGTTGGCGGTTGGTCTCGAGTTTCTCGGCCATGCGCTGCGTGACGCTGGTCGGCCCGACGAGGCGATTGGTGTTTATCAGGAGTCACATCGCGTTGGCATGGACCCCTCGCCGGTACAGAACTGGAACCCGGGCATTTCGCTGCGATGCCAGGCGGAGTTGAGGGAAGACCGTGGCGAGAAGGCGGAGGCGCTGCGGCTTCGTCATGAGATTGTCGAGATTGAGCGTGGGCGCCAGGACCGCCGCGAGTTGGCGATTGGTCTCGAGTTTCTCGGCCATGCTCTGCGTGACGCTGGCCGGCCCGACGAGGCGATCGAGATGTACCAGGAGTCGCATCGCGTCGGCATGAACCCTTCGCCGGTCCAGAAGTGGAATCCGGGCATTTCGCTGCGACACCAGGCGGAGTTGATCGCGGAGCGCGGCGACAAGGCAGAGGCGCTTCGTCTTCGTCGCGAAATCGTGGCGATGAGCCGGGCTCGACAGATTCCGCGCGAATTGGCCATCGCTCTGGAGTATCTCGGGGACGCCCTTCGGGAGGCCGGATCTGCCGAAGAGGCGTTGTCTGCCTACCGCGAGTCATTCGAGGTCGGGATGTCGCCCACGCGTGCCCCGGATTGGTCACCTCGTTCGGTGCTGCGGGAGGAAGCAGCCCTCCTGTCTTCTCTCGGTGACCATGAAGACTGCGTATCAGCGCGACGCCGTGTGGTCGGGTTCGCACGTGAGGACGGGGATCGTCGTGCACTGGCGGTTGATCTCGAGTTTCTCGGCCATGCGCTGCGTGACGTCGGCCGGCCGGACGAGGCGATTGGGATGTACCAGGAGTCACATCGCGTCGGCATGGACCCTGCGCCTGTCGAGGACTGGAACCCGTACATTTCGCTGCGATGCCAGGCGGAGTTGATGGAAGACGGTGGCGAGAAGGTGGAGGCGCTGCGGCTTCGGCATAAGGTTGTCGAGATTGCGCGCGGGCGCCAGGACCGTCGCGAGTTGGCCATCGCGCTGGAGGCCCTAGGCGATGCGCTTCGGGAATCAGGACAGCCCGGGGATGCTGCGATCGCCTTCGCGGAGGCATTCGATTGCGGCATGTACCCGGAGGTTGTCGAAGAATGGAGCCCCCGCATCCCGACCCGCAAGGAAGCAGGCGTTCGTGAGGCACTCGGCGAACAGCTGGCTGCAGGTGAATTGCGTCGGCGGGTCGTAGCACTGAGTCGCGCGGAAGTCGAGCGGTGCCGCGGATCCGGGGATCGGGGTCGTCATGCCGATTGCCTGGAGTACCTCGGAGATGCGCTCCGTGAAGCTGGATCCGATGCTGAGGCGTTGGCCATCTATCGCGAGTCGTACGATGTCGGCATGCGCCCGGAGCGTGCGCAGGGGTGGTCGCCGCGGTCGGTGATGAGTGAAGAAGCCAAGCTTCTTGCATCGCTCGGTGATGGTGAAGGCTGCGTGTCCGTGCGTCGACGCATCGTGGAGGTCAGCGGCCAGGATGGCCAGCGGCGGGATTTGACACTCGACCTGGATTACCTCGGTGATGCACTCCTGCGGATCGGTCGCCATCGGGAGGCAGTTGCCGTGTTTGCGGAGTCTTTCCGGGAAGGCATGCACCCCGAGCGGATCCCCAACTGGAATCCGTGCAGCTCGCTGGTCAAGGGCGCGGAGGCGTGTTTGGCGGTGGATGACAAGGAAGGTGCCGACGACCTCTATCGGCGTGCGGTCGAGCTGCGGCGTGCGGACGTCGAGCGCTGCCGTCGCTCCGGTGATCGTGGTGAACTGGCCAACCATCTCGAGTATCTCGGTGATGCGCTTCGAGTCAGTGGTAAGAGCGACGAGGCGCTGTCGGCGTACCGAGAGTCGTATGCGGTCGGCATGCAGCCGGAACGTGCGGCAAAGTGGTCGCCGCGTTCGGCATTGGCCGAGGAAGCGGCGCTTCTCTCGACTCTTGGCGACCATGCTGGCGCGGCGGTGGTTCGGCTGCGAGCGATTGATTTCATTCGACTGGAAGGGGATCGCCGAGCGCTCGCCATCGAAATGGAACTGCTCGGCGACGACCTGCGCCTTTCCGATCGATCCGAGGAGGCGATCCGGGCATATCTCGAGTCGTTCGAGGTGGGTACGACGCCGCCCGTTCGGTTCGGCGGAGATGCCGCACGGCCGCTGTTGGAGGCTGCGCTGATGGTCGGGGCTTCGGGCGACAATGATGGCGCGGTTCGGTACCTGAGGCGTGCCGTGGAGGTGGCGCGTGGCCCGGATGCGGCACAGGTGCCGAATGAACCCGTCGTGCTGCTGCGTGCATCGGGGGCCCTTGGCGCGATGCTGTCATCGGCGGGCATGGTGATCGCCGCCCTCGAGGAGATGCATCCGGACCGCCAGGCCGCGCTGGCGCTGGCACGGGGTACGGAGTGCAGTGATGAGTTGCTGCTGGCCACCGCGAATTGGTGGCGGACCCAGGCTGAATGCCTCGAAGCAATCGGCGATCGTCACGAGGCGGAGTCCGCCCGGCGCCGCGAGCGACGGACCCGAAGCAGATTGACCGAGCAAGGTTGACGGCGGAGCGGCAGTTTCAGCGGGATTTTCCGTTGCTTCGGCTCGATGTCGGGCGATTGAGGGGCGTCCCGTGCTTGAGTCAGCAATCGGGCCCGCTGCGGAAAGGTGCTGCGGATCATGAGTCGGGGAGAGTTCAGGCGCGAATTTATGTGCGTTTCTCCCGATGTTGACCGCTTTGCGTCGCCATGCAGCCGGCTGATCGGGGCTCTTCGCTGGTTGTTCGGCTTGGGGTGAAGTAACAGCTTCACCGTCGTACATCAACATGCGTGCATGGCGACCCGGACAGATTTTCAGATCGATTTTCCACGCTCGCAACGCATACCGCTGTCCAGGGTCTTTGACGCCAGCGGGCTCAGGAAGTCGAAGTATCGGAAGGTCATGTGCGAGCTCAGCCTTCCGATTGCCTACGGCGTTCGCTCGTGCGCGTGTGCAGCACGACTGGGGCCCCGGTCTTCTCTGCCCAGGGATGCGCCGCATGGCGCCCCTCAGCGCTGATCCGCAGGGCGTCTCGGCATTCAAGGCGGGGCAAAGAGCTCAAGGCTCGTCCGTGATTCGGCAAAGTGGGCTCTCCGATGCGGAGGACCGACCGATGCCCTCAGCGTCAGTGAATTCGTTCACGATCGACCCATCGCCGCAAACCATGATCGCCAATGCGGGGCAGCCTTCGCAGAATCCAGGTTTTCATGGGAAACCTGCACGATTGCTTTATCTGGCCCCCCCCCGCCTACCCCTCCCGCTCCGCCTTCTTCCCCAACTCGCGCGCCAGCGACTCAACCATCCGCTCGAGCCGCGCGATCCGCGCGCTCTCCTCGCTGCCGCCTTCGGGCTGCGGTGCGCTCGGCGGTGGTGCCGGCGCCTGCTGCGACATGCGCGCTGCCGAGCGCTTGTACACCCGCCCGGATTCGCCCATCGCCGCACGCAGCGCGGCGGCGATCGCCGGGTCATCCACACTGTCCTCGGGATCGCTCGAGCGCATCCTCGCAGGCATCACCGGGCTCATCGGGCTCATCGCGCTCATCCGCGCAAAACTCTCCGTTCCCTCCCAGCCTTGGCCCTTTCCGCGCTGCGGCATGCGTTCGCCGCGCTCCATCAGCCATTCGCGCCAGGCGTGCTGGTTGAACGTGTAGTGGCGCGGCGGGCGGCCGATGCGGTCGGCGTCGGTGGCCTCGCGCGTGCCGTGCGTCTCGCGCAGGATGCGGCGGTGCACGAATTCCTGCAGCCGCCGGCGGAAGCTGCTGCTTGACTCCATGGCCCCCGGTGGCAGGCCGAGCGTCGCCGCGATGGCCTGCTGCAATTCGCCGAGCGTGAATGCCTCGGGAAGGAGCGCCACCACGGCGGGGAGGCCGTCGAGCGGGTCCTGCGTCAATGGTTCCTGGCTCAGCGCGCCGAGCCGTGCGTCGTCGCCCACGATCCGCTGCGCGAACGGGTCGGCGGCCAGCGCGCCGCGCACGGAGGCAAGCACCTGCCGCGCGAAGGCGTGGTCGTCGAGTTCCATGCCCATCTCCCGGAGCGCGGCCTCGGGGAGCTCGAGGTCAATGTGGCGCTGCCCGCTCGCATGCTCCCGCAGCCGCACGGCAGCCCACACCGGGATGGCCAGGCGGTTGCGTCCCATCATGCGGGGGAGCAGGGGATGCACGCGCGATGCCAGTTCGGCGCTCGGCACTTCCTCCGCCAGGAGCATGGGAATCCAACGTCCCGGGTCGCTTGAGCTGAACCGCCCGGCTGCCCGCGCGGTGACCGGGATCGGCCGCACCCGCATCACCAGCAACCGATCGCTGCCCGGCGGGAGCGCGAACAGGACGGGAACGATCAGGGTTTCGATC
>Ga0114968_10000683_pt1 | contig 25443 bp, 21 predicted proteins | sample M_130807_EF_Meta_FD_87020 | JGI IMG/M metagenome (GOLD analysis project Ga0114968, IMG submission 87020) | Freshwater microbial communities from Lake Montjoie, Canada to study carbon cycling - M_130807_EF_MetaG | ecosystem: Environmental > Aquatic > Freshwater > Lake | place: Lake Montjoie... | reverse complement strand
CTCGCCCGCGCAGGTCAACGGTACGAATCATTGGGCAATTGTAACGGCACGGACCTCAACCTTGTCGTGCCAATTTAAACCAAGCAGTTAGGTCCCAAAATCGATTTAAGATCTGCGCTCAAACTAGGAGAGGATGTGATTAACGCATCAACCTTCATGACAGTGCTATTTCCGTTGTCATTTAACTGCAAATGCACCTCGCGCTTACCAGGATGCGAACGCAAGATCTCCTTAATGCGCTCGACTACTGGTGGCGTGCATTGTTGAATGGGTAATGAAATCACCAAAGGACCAGTTGGGCCAGCATTTATGTCTGGCATAGACATTTCTAGCGCGGTGAATCGGAGTTTATCCTCACGACGGTCAACTCGACCACGTATTGTCACGATGCGATCCTCTGTCAGAGACATCGAATATTGGTTATAAGTATTTGCAAAGAACAAAACTTCAAGTGATCCTTCTAGGTCTTCAACTGTAACAACGGCCCATGAGGCACCTTGTCGGGAAACTTTGCGCGTCACACTGGTAATCAAGCCACCAATAGTGACTATTGACTCGTGTTGTGCGCCATCATCAACAATTTCGCTGATCGACATATCTGTATTTGCCCGCAAGACATGTTCAACACCTAGCAATGGGTGATCCGAAACATAAAGACCCAACATCTCGCGTTCGTAGGAAAGGAGCATGGCCTTATCCCACTCACCTGCTGGGACTTCAATATCTAAACCTGCTACCGCAGAAACCGCTTCTCCCCCAAATAAATCGAACTGACCAATTGCTTCGGCGCGTTTTGTTTCAATGACCGAATCAATTGCTTCTAGGTGAATTGCAATCAATCCTTTGCGCGTTGAGCCAAGTGATCCGAATGCGCCAGCTTTAATCAATGATTCGATTGTTTTCTTATTGCAGACTTGAGCATCTACTTTCGCCAGGAAATCACCAAAGGATGTAAAGCGACCTTTACTGTCTCTGGCATTTTTTATGGAGGCAACAACCCCCTCACCCACATTTCGAATTGCGGCTAATCCAAATCGAATATCAACACCTCGAGGGGTGTAATCACCATCTGATTCATTGACATCAGGGGACAAAACTTTTATGCCCATGCGACGACATTCAGACAGATAAAGAGCAGATTTATCTTTGTCATCTCGGACTGAGGTAAGTAGTGCAGCCATGTACTCAGTCGGGTAATTCGCCTTTAAGTATGCGGTCCAATAGGAAACAACACCATATCCGGCTGAGTGCGCACGGTTGAAGGCGTAATCAGAGAAGGGAATCAAAACATCCCAAAGGCGCTTGATTGCAGCGGTTGAGAAACCATTTTCTTTCATGCCTGCCTCAAACGGTACGTACTCTTTATCCAGGATCTCTTTGTTTTTCTTACCCATCGCCTTACGCAAAAGATCCGCGCGTCCCAAGGAAAATCCTGCAACCTTTTGGGCAATTGCCATTACCTGTTCTTGATAAACAATTAGACCATAGGTATCTCCAAGAATTTCATGTAAAGGTTCTGAAAGCTCCGCGTGTATTGGTTCAACTGGCTTTCGCTTATTTTTACGGTCCGCGTAGTTGTTATGGGCGTTTTCTCCCATAGGACCTGGGCGATACAAAGCGATAACCGCGGAAATATCCTCAAATGAATCAGGAGACATGCTCTTAAGTAGCGCTCTCATTGGGCCACCGTCGAGTTGGAACACACCTAAAGTGTCACCACGACTCAAGAGTTCATATGTTTTTGGATCATCAAGAGTTAAATCTTCAAGTACGACATCTATACCTTGATTCGCTTTGATATTGAGTAAACAATCATCTAGCACCGAGAGATTTCGGAGACCTAAGAAGTCCATCTTGAGTAAACCAGTTGCCTCGCATGCGCCCATATCAAACTGGGTAATTATTGCGCCGTCTGCTTCGCGACGATGAATTGGAATTACATCGAGCAGTGGTTCTCGAGAAAGAATTACTCCGGCTGCATGTACGCCCCATTGACGCTTTAATCCTTCAAGTCCACGGGCGGTATCAACTACCCGCTTTGAATCTGGATCTGAGTTATAGAGGGCGCGGAACTCCCCGGCCTCTCCATATCGCTCATCCTTGGTATCAAAAACCCCACTTAACGAAATGTCTTTACCCATAACAGTTGGAGGCAAAGCTTTTGTTAATTTTTCTCCAATTACATATGGGTAGCCAAGAACTCGTGTGGAATCTTTAATAGCTTGCTTAGATTTAATGGTTCCGTAGGTAATGATTTGAGCGACCCGATCTTCACCATATTTGTTAGTTGCATAACGAATCATTTCGCTGCGTCGACGTTCATCAAAGTCCAAATCAATATCTGGCATAGAGATGCGTTCTGGATTGAGGAATCGTTCAAACAGCAGTCCGTGCTCTAATGGATCAAGGCCCGTGATGCCTAGGGCATATGCCACAAGTGACCCAGCTGCAGACCCGCGACCAGGTCCGACGCGAATACCAACTTTCTTTGCATGTCCAACTAGGTCTGCCACAACCAAGAAGTAACCAGGAAAACCCATCTTTTCCATAACGCCTAGTTCGTACTTCAACCGTGTTTCGTGCTGAGGGGTTAAACGAGTGCCTAAGCGATTCTTTAAGCCTCGTTCTGCCTCTTTCTTGAGCCAAGAATCCTCAGTCTCGCCTACTGGAACTTCAAATTGTGGCAGTAAATTTTCGCCTTCACGAAGAGTGATATTGCAGCGCTCAGCTATTAGTAGTGTGTTATCGCAGCTTTCAGGAATTTCCTTAAATAGTTCGCGCATTTGGGCCGCGGTCTTCACATAAAAAGAGTCATTATCAAATTTAAATCTTTTTGGATCCGCAAGAGTTGAACCGGACTGAACGCACAGTAGCGCTTCATGTGCGCCAGCATCTGATTGCCTTGTGTAGTGAAGATCATTAGTTGCAAGCAATGGCAAACCTAACTCTTTGCCAAGCTTCAAAAGATCTGCTTTGACTCGAGCTTCAATTTCAATTCCGTGGTCCATAATTTCCAAGAAAAAATTCTCTCTGCCAAAAATATCTTGGTAGGCACTTGCTGCCTTGATCGCTTCTTTATACGCACCCATTCGCAACCTGGTTTGAATCTCGCCACCCGGACATCCAGTTGTTGCAATCAAGCCTTGAGAATACGTCGCAAGTAATTCGCGGTCCATGCGGGGCTTGTAGTAATACCCTTCAAGGGATGCAAGTGAAGACAAACGAAACAAGTTAGCAAGACCTTGATTGTTTTCGGCCAAGATTGTCATGTGCGTATATGCGCCACCACCCGACACATCGTCTTCTCCACCTGCCGCCCACTGAACTCGTTTTTTATCAAAACGAGATTCTGGAGCTACATACGCTTCGATTCCGATAATTGGTTTTACATCAGCTTTTTTAGCAGCCTTATAGAATTCAAAAGCTCCAAATACGTTTCCATGGTCTGTCATCGCAATTGCAGGCATGTTTTGTGCCTTGACCTCGGACATTAAATCGCCGACACGAGCAGCTCCATCGAGCATTGAGTACTCGGTATGGACGTGTAAATGAACGAAATTATCCGCTTTGTTTTGGTTGTGGCTAGGCATGATTGGCGAGATTAGTACTTATGGCAGAACTGCGTCGGATAGCAACGCCAGAGAGCGTGTGAGATCGTCTGGGTAGGGTGCTTCGAAGTGAAGCGCCTTGCCGCTCACGGGGTGGGCAAAGTTGAGTTCGGCAGCATGAAGCCATGGTCTAGACATTCCTAAACTTTTCCCGAGGACCGGATCTGCGCCATATGTCGTATCCCCCACTAACGGATGATGCAGAGCGGAAAAGTGAACACGAATTTGATGGGTTCGACCAGTTTCCAATTCAATCTTGACCATTGAAACTCCACGGTAAAACTCAATCACTTCATAGTGAGTAATTGATTCTTTACCAGTTGCCATCACTGCAAAACGATGATCCTCTTTTGGATGACGATCGATAGGTGCATCTATTGTTCCAGTGCTCGGATCCATATGCCCTTGAACCATCGCATGATAAACCTTGTCCACTGTTCGGTTACGAAATGCATCTTTTAGAACATGAAAGGCTTCATCACTTTTTGCAACAATCATTAATCCGCTGGTGCCAACATCCAAGCGATGAACAATTCCTTGACGCTCTGCCGGGCCTGATGTTGAAATTGAGTAGCCAGCCGCCATTAATGCACCAACAACTGTTGGTCCAGTCCAACCTGGACTTGGATGGGCCGCGCATCCAACCGGTTTATCAATGACAACAATGTCACTGTCATCGTAGATGATGCTTAAACCCTCTATTGGCGTCAATGGAATTGGATCTGAATTAATCGGTACAGGCATCAATACTTCAATTACTTGTCCAGCGGTAACTCGATCAGATTTTGGCATTGCCCTACCGCCAGTAGTGATATCGCCATCTTCTAGCAATTTCACAACTGCTGTTCGTGATAGACCTAGAACACGCGTTAATGCGCTGTCTATGCGTTCGCCGGCAACGCCCTCTGGCACAGTTAAAGTACGCGATTCACGGTTGCTCATACCTAGGAGCCTACCTTTGTTATTGGTGGAATGTTTCGTGCTGAAAGCACCACTGCAATTAGCGCAGCTATGACAATCGCCGAATCTGCAATGTTAAAGATTGGCCAATAAGGTAGCTGCATCCAATCAACCACATGTCCACGTAACATGCCTGGCTCGCGAAAGATTCGATCCACTATATTTCCGAGAATTCCACCCATCACAAGCCCCAACACAACCGCCCATCCTTTTGAAGTGATTTGTGGTCCATAGTAAAGAATTGTGAGCAAAACCAATATTGCAAAAATTGTTAGGAAAACTGTTGCACCTGTTGCAAATGAAAATGCAGCACCAGGATTTCGAACTAGGGTTAGTTGAAAGAAGGAACCCAATATCTTGACGTTTGATCTACTTGAAAGAGTATTGACCGCCCAGATTTTTGTCGCTAAATCAAGAATCCAAACAAACCAGGCAACACTAAAGAGTGTGCGCCATGTGCGCATTTTTAGCGCCGTTCTTCCTTCTGCTTGCACAGCATGCAGAGGGTCGCACGAGGAAATACCTGCAGGCGGGCTTTTCCAATTTGGGCGCCACACTCTTCGCAATTTCCATAACTCTTGCTATCAATTCGCTCTAGGGCACGTTCGGTTTGTAAGACCATGTCACGTGCATTAATTACCAATGACATTTCATGTTCGCGTTCAAAAGTTTTTGTTCCGGCGTCTGCTTGATCATCGCCGGCACCTTCACCAGACTCTTGAATCAACTCATCCATTTCGGATTCAACAACTGCAAGTTCACGACGCAAACGGTCAAGATCCTTTGAAATTTCGGCACGGATAGCTTTGAGCTCGGCCGCTGTCCAAGGAGTTTCAGATTCGCTGACGACAATTGGTGTTGGTGGAACTCGTATTGGCTTCAGGGGTGCAATTTTCTTTCCACTCTTTACGGGACGCGGTGGAGGTGGCATTACCAAGCGACGCTCTTCGACGACAGGGGCTGCTACTGGAGCTGAAACTGTAGAAACTGAAACAGTCTGAGACTTTTCATCGACAGTAAGAGTGGTCTTTGAAGGAAATGGCTTACCTATAGCTTTCTTAACAGGAATACTTTTTACTGCTGCCTTTTTTGCAACTGCTTTCTTTACGGGAGTAGCCTTTTTCGCGACGGCCTTTTTAGCCGGACTCTTTTTCGCAGAAGCCTTTTTGGCTACGGCTTTCTTCGCCACCGCCTTTTTAGCGGGACTCTTTTTCGCAGGAGCCTTTTTGGCAGCCACTTTTTTGGCTACAGCTTTTTTCGCAGGCTTATTTGGCATGTCGCGAACCTTATGCCTAAGCAGGGGTTAGAACCAATTTCGCCACGGTCAAAGTTAGATATCTCCATGAACTACACTTGGACTCTCGCGTAATCGGCGTTGACGGGGCTATCACCTCACGAGCCGGCAGGAAGAAATGGGCTGTGGCTCATGTAGAACCAGCACGCAAGATATGAAGTGGTGCACCTCGGTGCGCAAGGCGGGTGGTACCGCGAACGTTGTGAATGCAGCGATCGTCCCTCCAGAGATTGTTTTCTGGAGGATTTTTTATGTCATTTCGCGCCATCCCAGCAGCTGTTGATCTGCCTGCAGTAGAACATTCAATTTTAAAGTTCTGGCGCGAAAACTCAATTTTTGAAAAAACAGTTGCAGCGCGCGAAGGTGCACCTGCGTGGACATTTTATGAAGGTCCCCCAACAGCAAATGGAATGCCCGGAACTCACCATATTGAAGCGCGAGTGTTCAAAGATTTATTTCCCAGATTCCACACTATGAAGGGCAAGCAGGTAACTCGTAAAGCAGGCTGGGATTGTCACGGCTTACCAGTTGAAATCGCGGTTGAGAAAGAGCTGGGCTTTTCCGGCAAAGGAGATATCGAAAAGTATGGAATTGCACCTTTCAATGACAAGTGTCGCGAATCTGTGCAACGACATGTAAGCGCATTTACAAACATGACAGACCGGATGGGTTTCTGGGTTGATTTCGATGAAGCGTATTGGACGATGTCTCCAGAATATGTTGAATCCGTGTGGTGGTCGCTGAAAGAGATTTGGAAGAAAGGCTTACTTGTTCAAGACCATCGTGTTGCACCATATTGCCCTCGTTGCGGAACCGGATTATCAGACCACGAACTAGCTCAAGGATATGAAACTGTTACGGATCCATCTGTGTTTGTTCGATTCCCAATTACATCTGGTGATCTTGCGACTCTCAAGGCGTCTTTGTTGGTGTGGACGACTACACCGTGGACCTTAGTATCAAATACTGCAATCGCAGTTAACCCAGATGTTGAATACGTAGCGGTTGAAGTCACTCATGAAGAGAGCACAGAAGTCTTGGTTGTGGCCCAAAATCTCATTGAAACGCTAAAGGGTGAGAAAAAGATCGTAAAGACTATGTTAGGTAAGGAGCTAGAGCGCATTACCTACAAGCGACCATTTGATTACATCGAAATTCCTAATGCCCATTTTGTTGTGCTTGCTACATATGTCACGACAGAGGATGGAACTGGATTAGTCCATCAAGCACCAGCATTTGGTGCCGATGACCTAACGATTTGCCGCAGCTATGGATTGCCTGTTGTTAATCCCATTGCACCAGATGGACATTTCTTGGCCGATGTTCCTGTAGTCGCTGGAATGTTTTTTAAGGATGCTGATAAGCCACTGGTGAAAGAGTTAAAAGCTAGCGGAGCTTTGTATAAGCACCAAGAGTACGAGCACACATATCCACACTGCTGGCGTTGTCACACAGCCTTAATGTATTACGCGCAACCATCGTGGTACATCCGAACAACATCAATCAAAGATGCGCTACTTCGCGAAAATGCTAAAACAGATTGGCATCCTGAAACAATTAAAGATGGACGATACGGTGATTGGCTCAACAACAACATTGATTGGGCACTTTCGCGCAATCGATTTTGGGGTACTCCCCTGCCAATTTGGCGTTGTGAAAAAAATCATGAAATTTGTGTTGATTCACTCAAAGAGCTCGGTGCATTAGCTGGGCAAGAGCTTTCAAATCTTGACCCTCACCGCCCATTTGTCGATGACATTACCTTTGCCTGTTCGGAGTGTTCTTCGATGATGACTCGTGTACCTGAAGTAATCGACTGCTGGTATGACTCTGGCGCAATGCCTTTTGCACAGTGGGGCTACCCTCACAAAGAAGGATCGGTTGAAAAGTTCAAGGCTTCATATCCTGCCGACTTTATTTGTGAAGCCATTGATCAGACACGAGGCTGGTTTTACACCTTAATGACAATTGGAACGTTGGTCTTTGATCAATCATCATATAAAACTGTTTTGTGCCTTGGTCATATCCTGGACAAGGATGGCCGCAAAATGAGTAAGCACCTTGGAAATGTTCTGGAACCGATGGCGCTGATGGATCAACATGGTGCTGATGCGGTTCGCTGGTACATGTTGGCGGCAGGTTCACCGTGGGCTGCCCGCCGAGTTGGACATGAAAGCATCAATGAGGTTGTCCGCAAAACATTACTTACATACTGGAATACAGTTTCCTTCCATGCTTTATACGCTAAAGCCTCTAACTTTGAGTTATCCCAAATACCTGCACTAGCAGATCGCCCACTGATGGATCGCTGGATCATTTCGGAACTTAACATCTTGATTGAAGAAGTTGATTCCGCGCTCGAGGATTTCGACTCTCAAATTGCAGGCCGAGCTCTTGCGCGATTTATTGATGATTTATCAAATTGGTATGTGCGTCGATCACGTCGTCGTTTTTGGGAAGGCGATGTGGCCGCGCTCGGTACCTTGCACGAATGTTTAGTAACACTTACTAAGTTACTTGCTCCCTTGGTTCCATTTATAACTGAACAAGTGTGGCAAGAACTAGTGCGTGCAACGGATGCCAGTTCAGATGCTTCTGTTCACCTAGCTGATTGGCCACTGGCTCAAAAGTCAGCCATAGATTTAGAACTCGGATCACAGGTTGCCTTAACGCGTCGTATCGTTGAACTAGGTCGAGCAACACGAGCAGAGTCTGGAATCAAAATTCGCCAACCTTTGGGGCGCGCGTTAATCGCAGCTAGCGGTTGGTCAACATTGCCCGAACAAATGAGAGAACAAATCGCAGATGAACTCAATGTCGCCGATTTGGAAGATATTGCATCAGCCGATGGCGACCTCGTTGATATCAGCGTGAAAGCCAACTTCAAATCATTGGGAGCCAAATTTGGTGGTGCTGTACAAGATATCGCCAAAGCAATTGCGGCAACTGACGCCACAGCCCTTGTAAAAACTTTGCGGTCTGCAGGAACAACCAGCGTTGGTACTTGGGAGATTGCTCTCGATGATCTAGTCGTAACCGAGGTTCCAAAGAGCGGCTGGAGCGTGTCATCTCATGATGGAGAGAGCGTAGCTTTGGACTTAGAACTTACGCCTGCCCTAATTGCAGCGGGAAATGTACGTGAAGTAATCAGATTCATTCAGGAGCGCCGAAAGAGTGATGGCTTTGATATTTCAGATCGAATTATGGTGACCTGGAATGCTGATGATGAAATCGCTGCCGCAATTGAAACTGATCAACAGCACATTGCAGATGAGGTTCTAGCGTTATCTATGATTCGAGATACCTCGTTAAAAGTCAAAGATTCCGAGATAGGTGTTGAAGTCGTACTAGTCAAAAGTTAAATACGACTTACAAAACCCATCAGAATTTGTGTTCCGAAAAAGAGCACAATAAAACTCATGTCCAGACTTACGGAACCAATACGAAGAGGTGGGACAAATCGACCAACAAACTGCATTGGTTTGTCAGTGATTGTGTAGATAGCTTCAACTAAATACAGCACAATCCCTCGCGGACGCCAGGTACGTGAAAACATCTGAACATAATCAAAGATCAAACGACCAAGCAGGGCAAATAGAAATACTTGCAGGATTGTTGCAAGCAGTGAGCCAACGCTCAACATGGGTCAGCTCTGGTTGAAAAAGCTTGCTTGCGCAGCTGCTGACTTGTCTTCAGAGCTGACATTTACATTGGCAGGTGAAATCAGGAATACCTTCTTTGTAACACGTTCGATTGTTCCGTGTAATCCAAAAGCCAGCCCACTTGCAAAATCTACAAGGCGCTTTAACTCAGATTCATCCATTTCTGTCAGGTTAATAATCACAGGATTACCTTGACGAAAATGCTCACCAATAGTGCGTGCTTCATTGTAGAAACGAGGATGCAAAGTGATGATTCGATCTAAAACTGGAAGATCGAGCTGAGGTGCAACCTCAACAACCGTTGAATGACGAACCGCTGACACGGCACGAGGTTCGCGGGTCTTGATACGAACATCTGATGACGGTGAAACAGCTGGGGCATTGTGAGATTGTGCTTGAGGAGTATCAAACTCAGGATCATCCATCAAGCCAAGGTAACTTGCGACGCGGCGCATTGGATTAGACATGGCTAAAGGTTACCTGCGCAGTTAGCGAGAACCGAGGATTGATGAGCCTATGCGTACATGTGTCGCACCATGCACAATTGCCGATTCGTAGTCTCCGCTCATGCCAGCAGATAATGAATGTGCATTGGGAAATTGCTTCATAAAATCATTATGGATCACTGCTAATTGGGCAAAAGCTTGGTCGGAATCAACACCTAATGGCGGCACCGCCATCAGGCCGGCCAAGGTATGGGTAGGCGATTTTTCAACCATGGTGGCCAGAGAGTACAAATCCTCGAGTCCTGCTCCTCCACGATGATCGGCGCCATCTAAAGAAACCTGCAGAAATATCTGCAGAGGATTCGGTGCGACCTTTTCGATGAGCTCAAAATGTCGGGGATCATCGAGTGAATGAATAGTTGAAGCCCAAAAGGTAATTGACTTCAATTTATTGCTCTGAATTTGACCCTGAAAGTGCCAGTTGCCAGAAACGCTTGCAGATTTTTCAGCTCCTTCGGAATCTCGATTCTCACCAAAATCTCGAACCCCTAGTTGGTGTAAATGCTCAACATCACTAACGGGAAAGGTCTTTGTCACGACAATCAAAGTAACTTCGTGATCTGCCACTTTTGCAATCTTTGCTCGGGCTATCTCAAGATTGCTAGCAATCTCATCTAAGCGATTCATAGTGAAACCACCCCAACAAAACGTCCTGTCAGGTTATCTCTGCGGTGTGAGAAATACAATGGATCTTCCATAGTACAAATTGTAGATGCTTCGTAGGAAACCCCTTGGGACGACAAATCAGCGACCAATGCTGCCTGTAGATCTAGTGCGGGTGTGCCATGCCTAGTTGTTGCAAAAGCCCTTGGATGATCGGCTATTACTTCCTGCTGCAAATCAAATGGAACTTCATAGCAATTTCCACAGATAGATGGTCCAAGAACTGCATGAACATCTATGGCACCCAATGCTCGCATATGATGTAAGGCTTTTATTGCAACTCCATTTACCAATCCTGCGCGCCCTACATGAACAGCTGCAACCACCTCTTGCGAAATCAGCAATAACGGTATGCAGTCAGCGACCATGACCGCTAAAGAAATACCCCTAGAAGTAGTTATCAATGCATCACACGTTGGGTCTTGATCCAATAAATCGTCAATCACAACAACTTCAGAGCCATGAACCTGATTCATAAACTGCGTCCGGCCCAAGCTGGCGCGATTAGTGGCAACCGCTGTTGGATCATCACCGACATGAAAGCCAAAGTTTAAAGATTCATACACGCCAAGGCTTGTGCCTTTGCGTCGATCGGTGAAAAAGTGAGGCAAGGCCTTACTTCATGAAGTCAGGCACGTCGATCTCATCTTCGGCGACCAACTCTTCAAAACTCACGCGACGCTTAGGGGTTTCATTACCGAGATCTAGTGCGACAGAGATTGGGTCATTCGAAGCGATTGGGTCTGCGATTCCACCAAGGGTGGCTGCGTCGATCACAGGTGTAGCCACCTTCTTAGGTTCTCCACCTTCAAAACCAGCGGCGACAACAGTGATTCGAACTTCATCACCGAGAGCATCATCAATTGTTGTACCGAAAATGAATTTGGCGTTTGGATGAACAGCAGACTGCACAAGTTCACACGCTTCGTTAACTTCAAAGAGACCCAAATCTGATCCGCCAGATACTGAGAGCAATACGCCCATCGCACCATCAATAGATGCTTCAAGAAGTGGACTTGAAATTGCCAGTTCTGCGGCGCGCAAGGCACGATTTTCTCCGCGAGCAGAACCGATACCCATTAACGCAGAACCTGCACCTGACATCACGGCCTTAACATCTGCAAAGTCAAGATTAATTAAACCCGGCTGTGTGATGATTTCTGTAATTCCCTGAACTCCAGAAAGCAAAACTTGATCTGCACTCTTGAACGCATCTGCCAAAGTAATTGTTCGATCTGAAATTGCAAGCAAACGATCATTTGGAATTACAATTAAGGTATCAACTTCGGAACGAAGAGCTTCGATGCCTGCATCTGCTTGCGTTGAACGTAACTTTGCTTCAAATGAAAATGGTCGTGTGACCACACCAATTGTTAACGCACCTATATCTTTTGCAATCTTTGCCACGATAGGAGCTGCGCCAGTACCTGTGCCGCCACCTTCACCAGCAGTAACAAAAACCATATCTGCACCGCGAAGTATTTCTTCAATGTCATCTGCGTGATCAAGTGCAGCTTCGCGTCCCTTATCTGGATCCATGCCTGCACCAAGACCACGTGTTGTTTTGCGACCAATATCTAATTTCACATCAGCATCACTCATTAACAAATGTTGTGCATCAGTGTTAATTGCTATGAACTCGACGCCTTTTAATCCAACGTCAATCATTCGATTGATTGCATTAACTCCACCGCCACCAATGCCGACGACTTTGATAACCGCTAGATAATTTTGTGGTGAAGCCACTGTGTTTCCTCCTTATGAACCATAAACCTCAACTTGAGCCTTATGATTCACTGCTTTTCGATAAGGCGAACCTAAAGTGCATGGGGGTGATTATCAAACACCGACATGATTTGTTTAACGTGTCGTAAATCCCTGGTTACTTGCAATTTATGACTACTTAACGATTGGTGCGCGAGGTGCAGAAACATCAACTCTTTTAATTGAATGGTTTTCGGGTAATGCAATAACTGCTTGATAAACCTTTAATTTCAACTCTTTTTCGGTATCTGTACCCCAACGAATTTCAACTTTCTTTCCATCTTTCTCGATCTCCAAGACGAGTGCTCCGGTACCGCGGACTTTGATGACTCGAACGAGTGAGTTTAAATCCTCTGGCAAAGACACAAGGAAGGAGACCGCCTTTACTGCGCTAGCTAAATCCCCGGCTTGAATCTGAACTAGATTAGCTGATGTCGGTGCCCGAAGCGCAAAGCTCTTTCCAGTCGAATCAATAACTCGGTTGTTGTAAATCGCAACCGGTGTTCGCTCAACTAAATTGATCTCAACAGCGCCACTAATCCAGTTTCTCGAAACTTGTGCACTGGCTACCCACTCTAGCTCTTCGATTTTTGCTTCAACCGCTCTGGGTTCGACACGAGCAAGTTTTTGCCCGATAACAATTCCGGAATTGATCTGCGATTCTGTTCCCGATACCTTTATTGAAGTGACGGAAAAAAGAGTTGACCAACCCAAGATGTAGGTTGCGATCGCCAGAAGCAATCCTGAGGCGAGAAGGATTAAGCGACGATTCATGAAGTTGTAAATCGTCGATTCAAACCCTCAACGATGATGGGTGCCAACGAACTCACATCTCCAGCACCGAGAGTCACTATGACATCTCCGGGTTCGGCCGATGCAACCACAGAATCAGTAACTTCTACGAAATTTGGTATGTACTCACCTTTACTCATTTGATTAGTGATTAGCCTTGCCGTGACTCCTTCAATCGGTTTTTCGCTGGCGGCATACACTTCAAGAACAATTGAACGATCAGCTTTATCCAAGGCTGAGGCAAATGCGGCTGCAAAAGCTTTTGTGCGTGAATATCTGTGGGGCTGAAAAATTACAATTAAGCGTCCATCTGCGGCATAACGGCGCGCTGCTTCTAACGTGACTCGAATTTCAGTTGGGTGATGGCCGTAATCATCAATGACTCGTACTCCATGAACGCTACCTTTAACTTCAAATCGGCGACCGGTTCCGCGGAAAACGCTTAAGCCAGTTAACAATTCCGCTGCTGCAAATCCCAACTTCAACCCTGTTGCCAGCACGCCTGCGGCATTTAACAAGTTGTGCTGGCCAGGGACTTGAAGTTCTATATGGCCAACACTCTTTCCGTTCCAAATCGCACGGGCTCTTGACCCCATTGTGGAGAGCTCTATTTGGTCGATGTGAAGATCAGCTCCATCACTAACACCGTAGGAAACCAATTTGATCCCCTTGATCCCAGCTGCCAAGTTTTTAGCTCCGGAATCATCCGCGCAATATGTTAAAAACCCTTGGCTGTTAATAGTTGCTGCAAAATCTGCAAATGCCTGAGCCACAGATTCAGGTGTTTCAAAGAAATCTACATGGTCATGTTCGACATTAGTAACTATGGCAGCGAATGGTTTGTACTCAATAAATGAGCCGTCAGATTCATCTGCTTCGGCAACAAAAATATCGCCGGTACCTCGGTGGGCATTAGACCCAGAAGCTGTGATAGTTCCACCTATCGCAAAGGATGGATCAACCCCACATGCTTGTAATGCAACCGCCAGCATTGACGATGTCGTTGTTTTTCCGTGCGTTCCTGCAACTGCAATACTTTTTGATTCAGACATCAAGATTGCAAGTGCTGCTGCGCGAGTAAGTGTTGGAATACCTAATTCTTGCGCCCGGATTCTTTCTGGGTTTGTACTAGAAATGGCGGTGGAAAATACAACAAGGTCTGCCCCATCAACATTTGCGCCAATGTGAGTTGTTGAAATATCCGCACCCAACGCCGATAACGCAATGACTACTGAGGAATCTTTTGCAGCTGGCCCGCTTACTGTAATTCCGTGGGACAGAGCGATGCGGGCTAAGCCGCTCATGCCCGCGCCGCCAATGCCAATGAAGTGAATTCGTTGTCCGACCAGTGATGAAAGTGTTGGCTTCATTTGGCCATCGCAAACTCGCCTAGTGAAACTATTTTCTCAGATGCATGTAAATCTGTGCCGTCTCCTTGGATCGGGGCATCTACTGATTTGCTTAACAAAGCCGCGATATTTGATTTCAAGTAGTTAGCGGTGAAATCCTTTTGCGCAATAATTTCCGCTCGACTATCGGCAACAAGGGATGCAGCGTTAACAAACTGCTCACCATTTCCAATAGGTAGAGGCACAAAAAGAGCGTAACGGCCAAGTGCTCTAAACTCACTGCAAGTAACCGCGCCACTTCGCCCTATGACCACATCTGCGGCCAAATAGGCATCAGCCATGGCATCCACATATAAAACCGGTTTATAGCCACCCTTTTGTTGTGGTAACGGATTATTTTTTCCTACAGAATGCAGAACAGAAAAACCTTGTTGATTCATGAATTCAATAGCTGATTCGATAACTGCATTAATCGCTACCGAACCTTGCGATCCACCCATTACAAAAATTAAGGGGGAATCGGAAGCAAACCCAAGTCGCGTTTTTGCCGCCATTCGAGCGCTGGCCCAGTTGGATTGAGAAGCGCGAAATGCCTGTGCGACATCTACGCGCAACGGTAATCCTGCTAGCAAGGCCTTTGAGAATTTACCGGCCGCAACCGGATGTGCTACCGCCAAGTGCCTAGTAAATAGAGCACCTAACCGATTTGCCCATCCTGGCTTCGCATTAGCTTCGTGAATAACAATTGGAACTCCAGATAGTGCAGCTGCCAAATAAGCAGGGGCACTGACATATCCCCCAAAACCAACAACCAAGTCAGCATCTTTAATTACTTTTTTACATTCACGCACCGATGCAATGAGATCTAATGGAATCCTTAACCAGGTTATGGATGGCTTGCGCGAAATCTTTACTCGTGGAATTAGCTGTAATTCAAAATTCGAAGCCGGAACAAGTGTTGTTTCTAAGCCTGACGAAGTACCAAGAAAGATGAGTTGATCTGAGGAATGAGAATTTTTCCATTCACGGCCAACTGCCAATGCTGGCTCAACATGGCCTGCGGTACCACCACCCGCCAGCACTACCGTAGCCATTTAATCCCTGTTTCTCGTAGTTCTTTATAGATTACAGGGTCTCTGCGTGCAGCCCCCAAAACAAAACCAATTCCCATGTAAGTGGCTACTAGCGCAGAACCACCATAAGAAACAAGGGGCAATGTCACTCCGACAACTGGGAGGACACTAATGGCGGAGCCGATGTTCAAGGTAGTTTGAATCGCGATCCAACAACCAAATCCAGATGCAACGTAGCGAACCATAGGATCATGTGCTCGCAGAGCTAACTTAAAGATTGAAAAAATGAAAATGCTGAGCAGTAGCAATGTTGCCAATGTTCCAAACAATCCAAGTTCTTCGCCTATAACGGAAAAAATAAAGTCTGTATGCGCCTCAGCCAAATTGCCCCATTTTTGCCGGCTGGCACCTAGTCCAACACCAAACAACCCACCGCTTGCAAGTCCCAACAAACTATGTGCCGGCTGCCATCCATATAGTTTGTATTGATCTTCAGCAAATGGATTTAAGAAAACTAAGAAACGCTCAACTCGATACGGCGAGGTCAAAATTGCAAGAGTTAACGCCACCATTCCAACACTCAAGGCCATACCAAAAATACCTAGACGCAAGCCTGAAACCCAGAGTAATCCGGCCAATATGCAGGCAAACACGGAGGCAGTTCCTAGATCACGCCCGGCCATCACCAAAAGAATACAAAGAGTAAACGCTGGGGCAATTAGTTTTAATACGGCTGCGTGATCAACCCCCGATCTTTCTTGTTTGGCCAACATAAACCCTGCCCACAAAATCATTAAAAACTTTGCTATCTCACTTGGTTGTACATCGACAAAGCCCAAGCTAATCCAGTTGTGATTTCCATTAACACTCTTTCCTATTGCCTGAACCAAAACAAGTAAAAAGATGGAAGCGACAAAACCAAAGCGGGCTATTGATTTCCATTGAGCAAGTGAAAAACGTGAGAGGACCCATGCCATTGGAATTGATAAAGCTAAGAATATAAATTGACGAAAAAATATTGCATAAGAAGATCCCTTAGCTTCTAAGGAATAGATCGATGATGCAGAAAAAACCATAATCAATCCCAAAATGCTTAAACCTAGGGTACTGCCTAGCAACATGTAGTACAGGTTTACCGGCTTAGTAAAAAAAGTTTCTTGACGCTGATTACTCATGAGCGATCACCTTTTCTACTGCACGGGCAAAGCGTTCACCGCGATCAGCATATGAAATGAATTGATCCATTGATGCACATGCGGGTGCCATCAAAACTGTGTCTCCTGAAGCTACAAATTTGGCTGCTTCAGATACAACCGCCTCCATCAAAGAATTTGATTCTCCGCCTCGGATGTAATCTGCTGGCGGATCAACTTTTACTCGTGGGATCTGTGGTGCAAACTTTTCTAGCGCATCTTCGATCAGTTCTCGATCAGTGCCGATTAAAATCACGGCCTTAATTCGCCCCTTACAACGCTCAATCATCGGCATCATTTCCGCACCCTTTGCTAATCCCCCAGCAATCCAGACAACAGATAGGTGAGACATCAAGGACGCAGCGGCGGCGTGTGGGTTTGTGGCCTTGGAATCATCGACCCAAGAAATTGAATCAGCTTCAAATACTGTCTGAATGCGATGTGCCCCCGGCTTAAAATCCTTTAGCGCTTTTTGTATAAGTTCATATGAGACATCTACCGTTCGGGCAAGAGCACTGGCAGCCAAGGCGTTAGAAACATTATGTGGCACTGTTGGCGAGATATCTGCGAGTTCGCAAATCATCGATGCTTGCTGTGGATCTGCCACAAAAGCGCGATCTACCAATAACTCCTCAACGACGCCTAATTCGCCGGGACCTGGAGTGTCCAGAGAAAAAAAGACCTTCCGATTGGTAAATCGATGAGCACGCTTAACGACCTCACCATCATCAGCATTTAGAACTGCAATTTCTGCACGATCCAAGATAGAAAATTTTGCATCTGCATACTTGTCAAAGCTTCCGTGCCAATCAAGGTGATCATCTGCAATATTTAAAATTGCCGCTGCAGTAAATTGTGCTTCCTTAGCCCAGTGCAATTGAAAACTAGAAATTTCAAGTACTAAGTAATCCAAATGATCCTTACGTTCTACCGCCTCAATCACGGTATCTCCTACATTGCCGCAAGCAGCGGCCTTCAACCCAGCGGTTTGTAAAATCTTTGCAAGCATTTCAACCGTCGTTGTCTTACCGTTAGTTCCAGTTACAGCCAGCCACTTTTGTCCGGGTGCGACTTCATTACGAATCTGCCAGGCAATATCAATCTCATTGAGAATTTTGATATCACTAGAAATCAACTTCCCAACTAATGGATGATCTTGACGCCAACCCGGAGAAATCACTGCTACATCAAACTCAGCTATATCGATCGCATCTGGCCGGGTTGCACTTGAATCGTTGTCATCAGCAATTGTTACCAAACCACCTCGATTTCGAAGTGAGTGGGCGACCGCAGATCCAGTTACACCTGCTCCCAAAATGAGGATTCGCTGGTTGTTATAGTTGAGAGACATTTATTACTTTGCTACCCACTGGGCATAAAATAATCCAAGTCCCATTGCAACACTTAAGCCAGCAATAATCCAGAATCGGATCACAATAGTTATTTGTTCCCAGCCGATTAATTCGAAGTGATGGTGCAAAGGGGCCATCTTGAAAACACGCTTTCCGCCACTTATTTTGAAGTACACCGTTTGTATTAGAACTGACATTGTGATGATTACAAAGATTCCACCTAGTGGAATAAGCAATAACTCAATGCGCAAAGTGGCCGCAAATGCCGCAATTGCACCACCGAGGGCCAATGAGCCTGTATCTCCCATAAATATTCGTGCTGGGGCGGTGTTCCACCAAAGAAAACCTGTACAGCCACCTGCGAATGCAGCCGCTAGAACTGCCAAGTCCAGCGGATCGCGAACTGCATAACAGCCAGGTGTTGCACTGAGTCCACAACTTTGTCCAAACTCCCACACGCCAATTAAGACAAAAGCTAAGAAGGTCATAATCGATGCACCAGTTGCTAAACCATCAAGACCATCTGTGAGATTGACTCCGTTACTTGCGGACATAACCATTACAACAATCCAAACGATAACCAGTACAGATCCCAGATAAATTGAAGTTTCGCGCACACCTGATAAGTATTTCGAAATCGGTGCTAAGGAATGTTCATTGACAAATTGCAATCCAAGGTAGGCAAATATGGCGGCAAATAAGGCTTGACCAATTAATTTGTATCGTCCGGGAAGTCCGCGGGAGTTTTGCTTTGAAACCTTGAGCCAATCATCAATGAATCCAATAAAGCCTAGGGAAACGACTAAACCGATTACTAACAAAGCAGATGCGGTCACGGGAGTAGTAGTTACTAAGTGCGCAGTTAAATATCCCAGAACAGCGGCGAGGATAAAGATAATTCCACCCATGGTCGGAGTGCCATGCTTAATGTGATGACTACTCGGACCGTCATCTCGAATGATTTGCCCATAGCCTTTTCCGGCTAGAACCTTGATGAGAAGTCGTGTTCCAAATAAAGCAAAGATCAGCGCAAATGCGCCGGCGATCAATATCTGTCTCAACTCTCAACCCCGCTCTTGTCTAGCCATAAACTTTCTAACTTTTGTGCAAGTACTTCAAATCGCTCTGAACGTGAAGCTTTGACTAGTACAACATCTCCAGATGAAAAATACTCTGCAAGCGAGAGGCACTCATCAATACTTGCATAATGATGAACATGCATTTGACCAATAGAAGATCCATATTCTGGGGCTCCTACCGCAACCAAATGATCAATACCTATCTCTTGGGCAAGCGTGCCAATTGATTCATGTTGAGTAGCACTTGACTCGCCGAGTTCGTGCATCTTTCCCACAAAAGCCCACGATTCTCCCCCGCGCTCTTGGGCAAAGAGCACCAAGGAGCGCATGGCAGCTGCCATTGATTCTGGATTCGCGTTATACGAGTCATTGATTATTAGAAGTCCCAAAACATCATGCAGTTCCATCCGCCATTTGCTGGCATTTTCTGCAGTTGATAAGCCGCCTGCAATTAATTCGATGGGAAGCTCTAACGCTGTGCCAACCGCAGCAACTGCCAATGCATTTGCAATTTGATGTGCGCCGATGATGCGCATCCCCACTGCATCGCGACCAGCAGGAGTAACCAAATCAAAATGAGGACGACCTTCGCGGATTTCAATATCTGCAGCGCGAACTTGTTGGGAGTCTCCAAAAAGAATTGTGCGACCGGGGTGCAAACTTGCCATCGCAGGCGTGTACTGATCGAAACTACCTAACACCGCAATCCCCTGGGCTCCAAGTGATTGAATGAGTTCTGACTTGGTTTGGGCAATAGCTTGAACCGATCCGAATTCACCTAGGTGGGCTGACCCAACTGTTAATACAACACCGATGTTTGGCTGTGCGATTTCACAAAGGCGGGCAATATCGCCCATGTGGCGTGCTCCCATTTCTAAAACACAGTACTGAGTGTTTTCATCACACTCAAGTAAGGTGATTGGCAAACCTAAATCATTATTAAATGAACCAGCAGGTGAAACAGTCGGACCAGCTGCTTTAAGCACATGGGTTAGCAAATCCTTTGTGCTGGTTTTACCTTGTGAACCCGTAATTCCTATAACCGTTAAACCGGTCAAGCGTTTACGAACAAATGAAGCAAGTGCGGATAAAGCAACCAGTACATCCTCGACAACGATGCAAGGACCATCAATGCGATGAGTGGTAAAGGAAAACATTGCGCCCATTCGATAGGCATCTGCCGCAAAATCATGTCCATCAACGGTCTCGCCTTTTAGGGCCAAGAAAATACACCCAGGGGTAGCTAATCGTGAGTCGAATACCGGTGCTTTATAGACGAGCAAGTCCTTGTCGCAATGCAATTCGCCGCCGACCAATAAGGCAATCTCTCCGGCTGTTAATGTAATCATTTTTTATCTTCTATCGCTCGCGCCAATTCAACACGATCATCAAATGGATGTATGACTCCATCAATTTCTTGTCCCTTTTCATGCCCTTTACCAAGGATCAAAACTAGATCGCCAGCTTGAGCTTGATTCACCGCGCTCTGAATAGCTTGTGAACGATCTGGGATGATCGCACTTGGTTCTTGAATATCTAATCCCAAAGTCATTTGGACCAATATCGCTTCTGGCTTTTCAGCTCTAGGGTTATCGCTGGTAAAAATCGCTACATCTGATCCATCGTGTAAAGCTTTGCCCATCAATGCTCTCTTTGAAGAGTCTCGGTTTCCGCCACAACCTAAGACAGCAATAACTCGTCCATCTGTTATCTCATGTGCCGTTTCTAACACTCGGGTGACAGCATCGGGAGAATGTGCATAGTCAACGAGTGCGGTGAAGTTTTGTCCGAGTCTGACAGATTCAAGTCGCCCAGGTGCTCCTGTTAATTGAGGCAAAATAGCTGCGATATCTATTGGATCGATTCCACTTTCAACGGCAATCGCAATTGCCATCAGAAGATTGTCATAGTTGTAACCACCATGTAAATGGACTTTTCCTTCTATCAATATTCCACCACTGCCACGTATTGCAACATGTGCTCCTACGTAATCAGATGCTATTGATGCGTAATGCCAGGTAGCGCTTTGATCCAGGCGAGACACGCTCATTACAGGCAACTCGGTGCTTTCGGCCAATTTTTTGCCATATGAATCATCAATATTGATCACAGCTAAATCACCGAACTCAAAGGTAAAGAGCTTAGATTTTACGGCAAAGTACTCTTCCATCGTTTTATGAAAATCAAGATGGTCCTGAGAAAGATTAGTGAAAGCCACAACGGCAAAATGGCTACCGCGAATGCGTTCTAGTGCAATGGCATGACTTGAAACTTCCATCACCAAATTGCGCATGTGCCGCTCACGCATGACCGCTGTTAACGCCTGTAAATCACTGCTTTCTGGGGTCGTACGAAGACTTGAAATGATTTCATCGCCAATTCGGGTTTCGACAGTTCCGATTAGGCCACTTTCACGACCCGCTGCCGACATGATCTGGTGCAGCAGGGTTGTTACAGTTGTTTTTCCATTAGTTCCTGTGACTCCGACGCTGTACAAATCACGCATTGGTTCGCTATAGAACCACGCGCTAATTACCCCGGCTGCTCGTCGGGGATTGGAAGAAACAATTACAGGGACGCCCTCAATTTTTGCTGCACCTGCTGAGTCTGTAAGAACAGCAACTGCTCCACGGTCAATAGCATCTGCTGCAAAATCAGCTCCATGAAAGTTTTCACCAGACAGAGCAATAAACAAATCACCCTCTTGAACATTCTTACTTGAAAGTGTTAATCCAGTAATTACAGTTGAGGAATCACCAATGAGAGTTGCATTTGCAATAGCAGCCACTGAAGCCACTGTTCGCTTGTATTCTTCAATTGGCCTTGACATTTGATGCCTTCTTGATTGTTAACTTCTTTTCAGCTATTAACTGCTTTTCCGTGAGTGCAACTGGGTTAACTTTTGAGCCAGTCGGAGCAATACCCTTTGACTGCAACACAAATGACATGACCTTTTTGAATACTGGACCACCAAGCACGCCTCCCCAGTGCATTCCCTTTGGATCTTGGATCGTCACAGAAATTACATAGGCTGGATTATCTGCCGGTGCAAAGCCAATAAATGAAGCGGTGTATCCACGATAGCAACCACAGGTGTCATCTATACGTTGAGCAGTTCCTGTCTTACCGGCTACTCGGTACCCCGGAATCGCAGCTGAAGGTGCGGTTCCATTTGCCGAAACAACGCTTTCCATCATGATGCGCATTTTTTGTGCAACCTCTGAACTGACAACACGTTGGCTTTCACGAGCTGCAGAGGGAGTGAAGTTTCCACTTGCATCGCTAGTGCCAGCAATCACGGTTGGCGATACTCGCACTCCATCATTAGCAAGAGTTGCAAAGACACTTGTTGCTTGCATGGCAGTTACAGAATATCCCTGACCAAATGCAACAGTTGGAGCAGTGGTTCCTGACCAATCTGAAACTTTTCTCAGCAGTCCTTTTGACTCACCAGGTAGCCCAGAACCTGTCTTGGAGCCGATACCAAATTTTGTGAGGTAGTTATATAAAGTTTCATGCGACATCATTTCGCCGATTTTGATTGATCCCGTGTTACTTGATACCGCCAAAATACCCGAGGTTGTTAATCGTTCTGTTGGATGTGGTTCGTGATCGCGGAAAGTTTTGATAGAACGCTTCAGCGCATATGGAACTGTTAACACTGTTTCAGGTGAAACTTTCTTTTCTTCCAATGCGGCGGCAATTGTCATAACTTTTCCGGTCGAACCTGGTTCATACACATCTTGCACCGATGGATTGCGCATTGCAACCAGTGCTACTTTTGAGGTGTTATTTGGATCAAAAGTTGGTGCGGTGGCATGGGCCAAAATGTGACCCGTCTTGGGGTCCATAACAATCACAGTGCCACTAAGTGCGTGAGAAGATTTAACGGCATCTGCAATTGCCTTTGATGCCACCCACTGAATATCGCGATCTACTGTCAATCGAATTGAAGTTCCAGCTTGGGCTGGAACAATTTCTGATTGTGAACCAGGAATTTCAGCCTTGAATCCATTGGCGTATGAATACTTTCCATCTTTTCCGTCGATCATTGAGTTCATGCTTGATTCAAGTCCAGTTGCACCGACGCCATCGTGGTTAACAAATCCAATGAGTGAAGCAATGGTTGAACCTGATGGATATTCACGAACATAGCTTCGCTCTGGAAAAAAGCCGATGATTCGCTCAGGGCTCATGCCCGGAAATTGTGAGTTGTACTGTTCGATTGCCTTGGTCAGCTTTAGCCACGTTGCTGGCTTTGCATGAGCTGCAACCATATTCCATTTTCTTTTGCCTGTTAATGAAGATTGCACTTCAGAGACACTCATACCCAGAATAGGTGCCACAAATGCGGCAACTTTGGCTGGATTTATAATCTGTGTCTGATCGACAACGATGCTTGTTGCTACAACACTTCGCGCAAATGGAACTCCGTTGATGTCAGTGATCTCGCCACGAGGTGCCTCAAGAGTTTTAACTTTTTCCATTTCGTTTACCGCGCGGGAACGGTAATCATTTGCTTGTAGCGCCTGAACCTGCACTAGGCGTAATCCAAAGAAAAACATGATCACAGCCATCAAAAGAACCAAAACTCTGATTCGGTTATGTGTCAGTGAAAAATTACCCATTTTCAACCACACCATCTGTGACAGGTTTATCCAAAGATAAGAAGGTTGGATTTTCTGAAGGTCTCATTCCAAGATCATTCGCAGCCTTTGCCAACGCCTCGGGGGAAGATATTTTGTCCATCTGGCGCGCGATTGCCTCGCGCTCATCACTTACTAACTTGGCTTCAAGTTTCAGGTTTGTAAGCTCAAATGCATCCTGTGCCAGCAAAGTATTGATCAGGAGAAGGAACAAGAGACCAATAACGCCCACGACAGTTACAAACCTTGCGAAGAACTTACGATTTGCCTGCTTTCCCTCCGATACATCTGGCACAAGCTTTAAAACAACTTGTGATGACTTTTCGGCGAGAATCTCTTTAGAGCGAGTGATCGCTGGAGCAAATGCTGTCATTGCCATTATGCGGCCAGCCTTTCAATTGCACGAAGTCGCACTGACGCAGAACGAGAATTCTCTGCTAGCTCGATTTCTGTTGGAGTTTCACTGCCGCGGGTGATCATTGAAAATTTGGCAGCAAATTCAGGTAATTCAAATGGAAGATTGCGTGGAGTTCCAGAAGTTGTGGAGGCAACAAATAGTTGCTTAACAATTCGATCTTCAAGAGACTGGAAAGACATAACTACTAACCTTGCTCCGACATTTAACATTTCTAGAGCCGCAGGCAAGGCCCGGGTAATCGTTCCTAATTCATCATTTGTTTCAATGCGCAGTGCTTGAAAGGTGCGCTTAGCAGGGTTGCCACCTGTGCGACGAGTGGCAGCGGGAATAGCCTCTTTCACCAATTCAGCCAGCTGAGTTGTCGAATTCATAGGAGCAATTGCTCGTTGTTTAACAATTGATTCAACGATGCGCGTTGCAAACTTTTCTTCACCGTATGTGCGCAGAATGCGAACAAGTTGTCCAGGCTCGTACGTATTGACAATCTCTGCCGCAGTCAATGACTGTGTGCGATCCATGCGCATATCAAGAGGAGCATCTTGTGAATATGAAAAACCACGTTCTGGCTGGTCGAGCTGCATTGATGAAACACCTAGGTCAAATAATGCGCCATCAATGTGCTTGTAACCAAAGCTTGCAACTACTTCTGCAATTCCATCGAATGTTGAGTGAGCAGTCTTTAGTCGGTCTGCAAAAGGTGTAAGACGTGCGGTGGACTTAGCAATTGCATCCAGATCGCGATCAATACCAATCACTGTCAAGTGTGGAAACTTTTGAAGTAAGGCTTCTGTATGACCACCAAGGCCCAATGTTGCATCGACAACAACTGGGTTAGAAGATGCAGATATGGCCGGGGACAAGAGATCAACGCATCGATCGCGCATGACAGATATGTGCTCTGTCGTACTTGTCATCTCTTCCCCCTTTCACGTATTGATAGAACTAACTTTTTAACTCTCAGCTCTGGTCACTGCCGGCCGACGGATCTTGGTTTAGCAACGGCACCGGGGAAGGGGTGTCGCTGCGTTCGAAGGGTCGGCAGTGGCCACAAATGAGAGTTAGAACAAACCTGGAAAGACCTCCT
>Ga0114968_10000680_pt1 | contig 25482 bp, 23 predicted proteins | sample M_130807_EF_Meta_FD_87020 | JGI IMG/M metagenome (GOLD analysis project Ga0114968, IMG submission 87020) | Freshwater microbial communities from Lake Montjoie, Canada to study carbon cycling - M_130807_EF_MetaG | ecosystem: Environmental > Aquatic > Freshwater > Lake | place: Lake Montjoie... | reverse complement strand
CATTACGATGTTTTGCTTTAGTTGGTTTAGAACTAAGAAAGCACTCTTTTTGTTTGCAATTGGTTGAATAAGCTTTGCAAGACCCTTTGACATAATTCTTGGCTTTACTGCCATAGATGATTGAGGGTTGAAGTCACCTTCGATATCTGCAAGTGATGGAGTGAATGCAAATGAGTCAAGAATAAAAAGCATTTTTTCCGCTTCTGGTTCTGAAAGAAGTTGTTCAATAGTCTCTAATACAAATTCAATAGATGCCGCTTGAGTGTAGATAATTTCTGCAACATTACAACCAGCTTTCTTTAGAAATTCAGAGTCAAGAGCAGATTCTGAGTCAAAGTAAACTACTGTATATCCCATTTTTTGGGCATTTGATGCAATCTGAGCGGCAAAATAAGACTTACCAGAAGCTTCTGTACCTGCTAGCTCTGTAATTTTACCTACAGGGATACCAGCTTTCTTACCTCTACAAATAATAGAGTCTAATACCTCAGAACCTGTTGAAATCCATTCGATAACGTCTGTTGGATTGTCTTCTTCAAGGTTATAAGCGACTTCGATTCCTGCTTTTTTGTTGATCATTTCTCTAATTTGAGAGATAGATAACTTACCATTTGATGTTGTTTGTACTTTTTTAGCCATTTTAGTCCCTTTAGATGTAAGAACGGCGGGCATACCTATACTATTAGATACACCCGCCGCTTTGTTTTAGTTTACTTGCCGTTTACGAATTCTGAGAATGCAGAATCAACTGCTGAAGCACCACGAACTGTAGTAGAAGAGCGTTCCTCGGCACTTTCATCAGATGCAAAGGCTTCATCAAGGATCTTCTGGACTTCTGCGGTTGTAAGACGCTTATTGAGCTTCTCAAAGTCTGGGACTGTATCGAGAATTTCCTTACACTTTGCAGTACCACCATAAGAAGGATCGCAAAGTGGAGAACTACGACGACGAGGAGTAATCTTGGTGGTTGGGAATGCACCGGGACCAGCAGCCTTAGCATAGTCAACAACTAGATCAAGACCATCTTCTGGATCAGTAATATCTCCATAATCTGGATTTAGAACGAGTTGAATAAGAGTCTCGTATGCGGTCTTGCCATATGACCAAACCTGTACTCCCTTTTGCTCCTCTCCACGAACAAGAACAGCAGAAGAGAAGCGTTGACGAGGGAAGAGAGACTTTGCCATCTTCTTGCTTTCTTCGTCGCTATTTGCTGTACCTTCTCGCCAAAGTTGTGAACCAAACTCACAAATTGGACAATCCTCGTTGTGGTTCTTTTTGGGGCAAAGAACAACCTTGGCCTTTCCTACACCATAATGGAACCAAAATTCCTTGAATGGATCTCCGTCAGCAGTAGGAACAATACGAATAGAGTGTTGTCCTTCTTCTGGTTTCCAGTTGTTTGATGTATTCTCAGACTTTCCGTTGTTAGAAAGACTGTTTAGCTTTGCACGCATTTTATTTAGATCAAGAGCCATGATTTGTTCTCCTTTATAAGTTAGTTAGAGTCAGAATGTCTAATCTCACATTCTGCTAGATCGATGTACTACCATCATATTCAACAGGTCGGATGGTGTCAACCTCAATTTCGTCAAGTTCTCCTACAATAGAATTGTGATTGAAAATGCGAAATTCATTCTTTTCAATATCGTAAACTACCTTCTGTCCTTCAGTCAATGTAACCTTGCGGCCAGAGTTCTTCAACTTCTTTTCCATGATTTCCTTTGGCAAGTCTTCGATATTAATAAATGTCATAGTACGCAATGAACCGTCTTTTTTGGTAAATGTTCCAACGTATGCTTTCATTTTATGCCTGTATGTAAGGTGATTTATGTTCTATGTAAACAACAGAATCAGAATGAGGGCTTTCGAAAATTGCAAAAGATATAGTTACATTTTCCGAAAACTTATTGTTTATCTGTTCTTCTATTTTTTCAAACAACTCAGTATCGTCGTTGAGTGTTTCTTTGTTGATGTAGTAATAGTAAACCTTTTCTCTTACGTTGTCAATCGGATAGAATAAAGTTTCTTCTCCAGACTCAAAATTCATAATTCCCAAAGAAGTAATACAATAAGTTGGAGGAGTTTCAATTATCTTTTCATAAGCTGATTCTATGTTCTCAAACATATTTTTCATATAGTATGAAGCGGCAAAAGTAGAATATATCTTATCTTGCCTTTCTTTTAGAGAAACTTTACCAACTATATCTGATACAAGTTTTAGGTCTACAATACTCATAAACTTTATTCTTGCAGACCTCGTATACTCTTGTAACACATTGTAGACGACCTTCTCCATAGCCTTTTGAGTATATGTAAGAAACTTTACATCTGGTTTTACGTATAAGACTTTTATTTCAAGATTCTTATATTGCTCAAGAAATCTTAGCAACATTCCATTTATTGTTTCTTCACCAGATAAAATAACTGTAAGCTCATCTGCAATATCAAAGTTTACAGGTTCGTATTTTAATTCATATTCTTCTGGTGTTTTATATTCTGGGATAAGATCGTTATTTATCTTGAACACTTTGAAATGCTTATATTGTTCAAATTTTTGTGCAATATAACAACCAGTATTACCAATTCCAATAATATTCATTTTAGTAACCTGTGGGGATATCTAATGCCTGTCTAACAAAGTTTTTTAGATCTGGTGTAGTTTTAGATAGTTCATCAAGCTTGTCATACTCAACCCATTTATAATCTGAGTGTTCAAAATTAAGTTTGACTTCTCCAGACCATTCTTCGCAATGATAAATATACATCTTTCCATTTGTTCCATTTTTTACAGTACAAATAGAAATATCCTTTGCTTCTAAGCCTGTTTCTTCTTTTAGTTCTCTTTTAGCAGCAAAGTATGGAGTTTCATTCTTTTGAATATGTCCTCCAGGTAAACTCCAATGAAGAGGCTTCCATTCATCTGTTTTTGATCTTTCGACTACTAAAACAGTTTCTTTCTTTGTTTTATGTGCGACAACTATAATAACAGCATCGGACGTATCGTTGCTTTCCATTTTGCTCTCTTAGTGGTTATTTTTCTATATACTTTAGAAGTTTTTTATAATAATCGGGATCTTCATCAAGATGATCCTTAGCAGTTTTTTCAGCTTCTTGCTGTGCTTTTTTGCGATCTTTTAGATGTTTTACGTGCTCCATTTCAACTTTAGTTCCAAGCTTAAGTTGTTTAGGATCATATTCTTTATCTTTTCTATAAGCTCTTCCTTCCTCTAATGCACGTTCACTTATCTGCACTTCTTCCATAGGACCAAGACCAGATTTAGCGCCAGCATTACCACGACCTATAAGCTTTTTCTTAGCTTTTATATTCTTCTTTCTTACAAGACGTTGGTATTTTTCGATCTCTTCAAGAGCTTGTTTATTTATTTTTTCTAGTATTTCTAACATACTATAATTAGTTCTTCAAGAGAGTTTTCATATCTCCGTAGTTGTTTCCTACTTTGATATTTACTTTGAATTTACCATACTCTGTATTTGAGAATAGTTCAATAACATCATTCAAAATATCTTTTTCTTCTTTAGCAAGATCTAAAACAACGTTGTCGTGGATACAAAAAGCAATCTTGGACTTCTTATTCTCTAAGAAGTTATTCACCTTTATAACCTGACGAAGAACGATATCCGCAAATGTTGACTGAATAAGATAAGACATAGAATGGTGTTTGTCGGATTCAATTATTCTACCATATGGAGTAGTTACTGCCTTACCATCCCAATATTTATTTCGGATTTGCTCGCGATCATAAATTTGAGAAGCTGCATTGTAAGTCTTGTCTGCTCCATAAAGCCAAGAAAAGATCTCTTCCTTTGCCTTATCTCTATCAAGTTCCCCATTGAATACGTTTTGTACGTTCCAATCGTGAATATCGCAATCTGGCTGTTCTTTTCCAGCTAAAGCTAAGAATGTACGAAGCTCTGCACCATTGAAGTCTAATTCAACAAACCAATTGTTATTTGGCTTTATAACAGAACGAAATGACTTATCCATAGAAAGAATTGGAAAAGAGTTTGGCATCGTAGCTAAACGACCCGTAATGGTCCCAAACATATTGTACTTTACATATGGATCATACTCATTTAGTTTTGCCTTGAAAGCTTTCTCTCTTGGAAGAAGCCCCCTTAGAGAAGAAGAATCGATGTTTAGCTTTTGATTCCTAATATGTTCGACAAACTTAGCAAGAGACAAAAGATAGTCATAATTTTTTGGCTTCTTGTAGTTTTCAATAACATAATTCGTGATCTTGCTTTTTAGTTCAAAATACTCAAGCAAGAACCTTTCTGGAACCAAATCATAAAAGCAATTATGATCGAGGTTTACTTTAGAAATAAGAAAAGACCTTAGAAATGCCTTTAGTTTAGCACTTGCAATGTCCCAACTTTCCTTTAGCTCTGGTGGGCATACTTGGTTTATGTCTTTGCCTCCTACGTAAAGAGAAGCAAAAGCAATCTGTTTATCCACCAAATGCGAAGAATAAGACCATGTATATCTACAGTCTTCTGAAAGTTTGTTGTGAATTTGTCCATCATAATAGAACCCGTAGCATTCAATTTTGTTATCGAGAACTTCAAAGTACATATTTCCTCTAAAACTTGAAATTTATTCTTGTTTGGTTTCTGCTCTTGTTTTCTTGAACAGCTTTGTACTGTCTATAAGATGGATTGGAGCCGCCGTCAAGGAAAGGTTTGACAGAGTTAAAAATCCACTCCAAAGCTTTTGTTTCCCCATATGTATTGTAAAGCATAGATATATTTATCAAGTTTTTATCAAATTGACTTTGATTAATGTTTATGTTCTCTTCTCTTAGACGAATCAAATAATAGAACTGAATCCAAGAAAGATCATCCTTTGTAACATCATCTGACTTAAATACTGTTGACATTTTAAGATCTTTCGTTGAGGGACAATATTCTGTTATTTGTGTTTTTGGTTTTTGTTTTACTTTTGTTTTATAGTATTCTTCAATTATACTTTTTAAGTCTTTATAGTCTGTTGTATAAGTGGTTTCATATAGAGTATCGAACATCTGTTGAATAGAGTCAATACCATAAGCAGACATTTTTTGTTTTGCATATTCTGTATTTAAGTTAAAGACCAATCTCCAAGGAGCGTTCTTATCTATAAAGAAACTATATTTTGCTGCTGTATTTTTAAAAAACTCAAAGTTTGGATCATTCAACCATTTTGTTATTTTTAGTCTATCATCATCATGTTTATCTTCCGAGAAACTTACCGCCAAACCAGTTATATTTGGAGGAGCAAAATTTGAGGTTATATAACAACTTTTTGATAGATTAAGTTTTGATGATAGAGTATACTTAATTACCAAATCCAAAAACTGTTGATAGTTTATAACTTGGTTGTCAATATTATTTTTTTCTGCATTATAAATAATATCCAATAAGTTATTAACATCTTGTTTATATTGAACATTAAAATTAATATGTGTTTGTTTTGGAACTAAAGGATTATAATTTGATTGAGGTATCTTTAAAGATAAGTTTGCATTTTGAACTTCTGATATGAAATCGTTATATGCATCTGCTACAAAATTAATAAGATATTGTTTGCCTGTACTTTTAATTGAGAATGTTTTAATACTTTTTAATGAAGTTGCTTTTGGAATAATTGGTTTGACAAATGTATCAAACTTACCATAGTATTTTTTAGAATTCCAAAAGTCTATTTTGTTATCAACATTATCTAAAGCAAACAACCTATAGTTTAGCTTTTCTTCATAAGATTTTTGAATGTCGCTATTATTATTTGCCATTTATTTTTTCCTAAAAAATACCACCAAGAAGATCGTCACAAGTTTTAGTAGCAGCACATTCTTTTTGTTTTTTCTGTTCTTCTTCTTTTTTCTTTGATTCATTTTCAGCTTTGGTAAATAATGATAAAAATAAATCAACAGTTTGAGACTTTGAAAAAACAGTATTACATTTTGATAAATCATTTACTGTTTCTTCTGGTTGTTCTGAACCATCATATTGCCAAATACAATCTAATTTTGTTTCATAACCATCTTCAGAAATTGTTGAGTCTACTTTTTCAACAAAATAATATCCTCCAATACCAGTTATTTGTGAAAAACTTGGATTTGTTTCTGGATTATTTTTATCTACACTTTGGGCAGCTTCTGCTGATGGTTGGATATATAACATCATACCCGGATAATAAATATTATTTCCAACCATAGTTAAATTTACGTTATACCTATCCCTAAATTGTCCTAAGTAAAATGTTTTTTTACCTACTGCTTTAGCTTCTTTTAAATATGGTGTATCAATTCTACTAAAATTTGCAGATTTTAATAAACCATAATCTTGTCCTACAGTATAATGATAAATACCAATTTGTTCATCTTTTAAAGCATCATTATTTGGATAAAAATCAATGAATTTTTTATCATATATCAAAAAATATGTATAATAATCAGTATGTATATTTATATTATTTATATAATAAATATTTGCTTGAAGTTGAAAATCTTTTGGTTCTGTATTCATTAATAATAATTGAAGTGGATTGTCTGGACTACTTGAGTTACCAAGACTAAATATAGTTGTTGCTAAAGAAATATCAGAATAAGCTTCTGTTTCTGAGTTATATAAGTTAGAGCCATTTAGAGCACCAGTTACTAACTTAGTAATTAAATCTTTAATAAATGAAAATAATGAATAAACTTCTTTTTGAGGTTTTACTACGTTTTCAATTAAAAATAATTTTAATAATTTTAAATCTATTGGTATATCTAAAATATTTCTGTTTTTTGGAATATTATTTTCTGGATTTGAAATTTCTAAAATTTTTGAATTATTTGAAATATTTCCACATACAATATTTTGTCTTTTTATTTCGTTTATGTTATTATTAAAATCTACTTTTATTATTTCAAAAGCAGATTCAATAATATCTGCAACTGTTACATAAGAAATAAGTTTTGTATCTGTATCAAATTTAACTGCTGCCTCACTAAAAATTTGTGCTGCACGGGTTGCACCATCTGTTTGCCACGGTTTGAACCTTTCAAATAATCGTGATTGTTCTTCAATTGGATTTGAAATATTTACTGATATTGCAGTATTAAAATCTGGTTTTGCTGTTGCACCATTCGTACTTGCAAATATATCCCATTGTTCTTTTATTTTTTTGTCTATTTGTATAGTTTTAATATTTTGTTTTTCAATTAAATTATTAAATAATTTTTTATAATAAAATTCTTTCTTTATTTTTGAATATCTTTCAATAAGTTTATTAGTTCTATCAACTATGGTAGATAAATCTTTATTTACAATATCTAATGGACCATTATTTGGATTATTTTGAACATTTGGTGCTTGTTCACTTGCTACAGTTAAAGTATTGTTATTTATACAATTCTGTGCTTCTTTACTGTTTAAAATTTTTGATATTTCATTTATGTCATTTAATGACAATTCTTTTAGCTTTGCTATCAAATCATTTTTTTGTTCATCACTAAGATTGAAGCCTAATTCATTTATTATATTAACAGGATCTAATTCACTAAATCCTTCTGCTAATGCAAAAACTTTAAGAATGTTATCTTGCTCTGTTGTTGTAATTGTGCCGCCACCGAGTTCCCCTTTTATAGTCTCATCAAGTAAAGCACCAATTTTAATATTTTTTATATTTTCTAATTCTTCTTTTAATTTTCCTAATAAATTAAAATTATAATTATGAGTTGAATTTTCAAATTGAGCTAAATAAGTAGCAGTTACGGATAAACTACCATCTTCATTAAAATTAAATTTATGTTCAATAAGGTTTAATAAAAAAGAATAATTTAATTTTTTTATTTCTTCATTTATATCAAAATCGGGAAATAATTGATTTTTTACATTTGTTTCTATTTCTTCCCACCCAACATTTGCTCTTATTCTAAAAAAATTTGTATCATATCTTTCTCTTGATCGAGGTGTTGAATCATCTTGTTCAATTTTAGGATGAAATAGAAGTGACCAATAATTTCTTGTTGTTGTTTCTGTATCAAGAGGACCAAAAGTATTAAAATCATTAAAAGATGTACTTGTTATACCTTGTGTTGCATTTGTCCAAGCATTTCTCATAGAATCAAAATCGCCAGAAGAAAATGAGTTAATTGAGTCAAAATATAATTCAATTTCTACTTCTACTTGTTTTTCAGCAGTTACAGGATTAGAACCAGCTAATCTCCAATTTATTCTTTTAATTCCACTATTTGATCTTTTGGGAAAATTTAAAATATCTGCAATTTCAAATTTATAATCTTTATCAAATATAAATTGTTTATCTGATAATTTAACTCCCTGTGTATCGTAATCAATTCGATAAAGTTTGACTCTTGGAACTAAAGCAGAATATTGATGTGTCTTTAGTTTTAAAAATGGTGAAAGATTAGCAGTTCCATTAAAAATACTAATCATTTGACACATAGGAAGTTCTGGGGTGTTGTTTAAACGAAATGTATTATAATATGTCTTATTTTGGTAATCACGCTGAGTGATCTCAGAAAAATAAGTCATTAAAAATGTTTGATCATCAAATTTAACACTTCCACTAGACTCAACAGCAGAGGTTCCCATATTAGACCAACTCCAATACTCTTGACAATGGCAAAGGTATATTCAATGTATCTCCGACGTTTATTGATGCTTCGATAGGCTTTTTATTAAACCAAGCAATAAGCCACCAATATTTGCTGTCTCCATAATACTTTGAAGCTAGTTTCCAATATCTATCTTCAAAATGCCAAATGTGAGAAACAATATTAAGTGTTCTTATTTGTTCTACAGTTGGATATTTAAGTTGTTTTGTATTATAGTGTGTTACTTGTTTAAGACCTCTATTATCTAGAACTTCATACATACTTTCATTATTGATAGTAGAAGTAGTTTTTTGTCCCAAACTTTGATATCTTGTAGCCATGTTATAAGTAGTATATTGTTATGGTTTTGTTGAGGCTAAAACACTTGCTTCAACAGCTTGTTTGGCTTGATCAGTCGATTGAGTACCAGCTTGTTCATCTGCTGGTATGGTTGTATCTGCTACTTCAATATGTTTATGATAGTCGTCTTCGTAATTATAAAAGTATCTCTCATCCAATACTTTTCCTTGTTGTGTTCTAACTAAGTCTTCGTTTAGAACTGTAAATGTGAAGTTAACATCAAATACTTTTGGAAATGCATATTGTCTATCAACAGATGGAAAATATATCTTATTTGGATCTGTTAGGGGATTTGCAGCAAAAGAAGTTATGTAACCCAATACACCGTGAGTTGGTTCTTTTATTGCTTTGATAGTATTTTCACCAGCAGCTATTAGGTTCTTATAAGCGAATCTAAATAGTGGAGGGCTTATCATTACAGAATTACTATCGTATCTTGGATATAAACATTTTTTAAGATGGTCTATATCGTGTAATAATTGAGTACCATCATATTTTACTTTGTATGGTTGTTTAGCATTTCCATCTGGTAGTTTCTGTCTTGCTTGAAATGATATTGTCATTGTTCTTCCCATACCTTTATAAGTTGGTATAGGATCCATTCGTCCAAATACTGTTTGCTCATTCCATCTTATATTTAAGTTTTCTGTCATTTTAAAAGCATAAGCAAGAAAATAAAAGTCAACATTATATGTGATGCTGTGTATCTTTAAGAAGTCTACTAAAGAAGTATCATCTTGATTAACTAAGTCTTCAGAGTAAGTATTTGGCATTTTTATGATGTTCCCGATGTGGCAGCATTACTTCCACCTAAAAATCTTTTTTGTACTTTTGTAGTCAATTCTTGACCATCAATTAATACTTTAATATCTTGTTTAAGTTGTAGGTTTGCTGATAAGTTTTGTGTTGCTGTTAGAAGATTTGTAAATGAATTAGCTTTATCAATTTCAAATTTTGCTGTAGCTTCAGCAACTGCTTGAAAATCTTCTTTGAATTGTGAAAATTGTAAAGCAGCAGTTGGTTCTGATATCTCAACTATTTTTTCCATCATTACTTTAAAGTTTATAACTTTTTCTGTTTCTATTGAATTGATAGCATCAGATATGGAATATAAAGAGGTTACAAGGATTCCCATACCAAGTAAGGCCAAAGGATTACCCATGGTGTTTAGAGCAATCGATAAGGCTAAAATTGCTGATGCCATATTTAAGAATACTTCTGGTGCTTTAACACCTTGTTCAATTAAAGAAGCCAATCCTTCAAACATCATTTTTATGCCTAAACCAGCTAATAAAATTGCTGCACCGACACCTAAAAATGCTAATGCAAGTATACCCAATGCAGCAGCACCTTCAACTATAATAGGAGAGGCTGCTGCTAGAGTTGCTGCTGCTCCTTCAACAGCAGTAGCTGCTCCTGCTACTGCTGGGCCTGTTGCTGCTGCTGCTGGGCTTAGTGCTGTAAATATTGTAGCTAGTGAACCAAGTAAAGAAATTATTATAGGAAGTGAAGTTAAAAATATTCCAAATACTACAGCAATAACACCAAGAACTATTCCAAACCCTGGAATAACATCTTGAATTTCTAAAATAACAGATAAAAATTTACTAAAGAATGTAACTAATGGGCCAATAACAATTGCAAGATTCGCCATAATTAAACTTAATTTTTCATTTATTGGTTGTGCTCTTTCGATTGCATCATTAAGTTGTTTTTGTGTTGCTTCTTGATTTTTTAATTTATTAGCATATTCACCAGCAGACATACTTAAAACACGTTGAGCTTCTTCGACAGACTTGAAACCACCAGCTTCCATTATTGCTTTCTTTTCATAATAAGACATATCATTAAAAGAAACACCAGCATTATCTACAGCTTGTCTCAACATATTTATTCTTTCTGTTGGATCTGTGTTTTGTATCATTGCCATTGTGCTAAGGTATGGACCACCAAGAATAGCATTTAGTTTTCCAACTTGATTAGCAGCAGAACTAAATGTGTCAAATTTGTTTGTTAGATTCAATAAGTCACTAACAGAAACACCAGTAGCCTTTGATTGTGCTTCTAAGTCTTTGAACACTTTACCCATTTCAGAACCAAAAACAGCTAATTGATCTTTCACACCAGCAAAGTCTGCTATCATTTGTTTTGATGATACACCTATTGCTTGACCCATTGCAGCGAATTCTTCAACAACACCAGCAGCTTGTGTTTCTGATATCTGCATCATTTCTGAGAGTGTCATGATACTTTTTGCAGTATCCCCGCCAGATATACCAAGTTTCTCAAGTTTTGCAGTAGTTATTGCTAACTCTTGTTGAGAGGATTTACTAAGATTGGTAAATGTATTTAAATTTTCATATAATGTTGTCATAGCTTTACCAGACTCTGCAAAGCCTATACCCATTGCTGTGTTACCTCTAGCAACTGCATATATTGATTCTGTGTAGGCTTCTGTGGCTCCTGTGGCAGCATAAAAGGAAGAAACGGAAGTATCAGCTAAAGCCATTTGTTGTTTTGAAAGCAAAAGTATAGCCGCACCAGCTTCTTGTACTTTCATAGCTATAGAAGTATATACCGCTTTACTTACACCACCAGCATCATTAATTTCTTTTTTAAATCCATCAAATACAGATTGTGGATTAGAAAACAATTGATATGTTAAAGAATTTTTATTTGCTTCACTAATACCAAGCAAGTTTGCTAAACGACCACCAGCTTGTTCTGCTCTTGCCAAATCCTTTTGTTTTTCTATTTCTTTTGATTGTTCTTTTTGTAAATTAACTATTTGTTCTAATGCTTCTCTTTTCTTTTCTTCTGTGTCAGCATTTTTATAAGCAATTTCTTGTTCCTTAATGTCAATTTCTAATTCTTGAACTTTGTATTCAAGTTTCTTTTTTTCAAAATCAACCGAAATGCCAGATTGTTTTGCAGCTTCTTCAAGTAATGTTTTTTGATATTTTAAATTTTCTAATTGTTCTTTTTGATAATCAATACTTTTTTTACGTTCTTCATTCTCTTCTTTTTGAATTTGTAACGCTTGTTCTCTGGTTATTTTTCCTTCATTCACTAAATTTAATAAAGTTTGTTCAAGTTTTATTTCGTCATTAGTTGCCATTTAAATTATCTCCTATTTAAACGGCCACTTAATGCCCGTGTTTCTTTCAAACTCGTTTACAGAGGCTTGAAGTTTATATCTATCTTGATATGTTCTTGGATCGTTTAGACCGTATTTTACATAAGAATCAAAATATCTCTTCTCTCCTGCCAAGGTTTTAACAAAAGTTTCCATTTGTTGAGGAGTACCAGAGATAGACATTTTTGGTAAATAAACATCTTGACCAAACATTCTTTGAAGAATCATTTTTACTGCTGTTCCAAACATTAATAGAAATGATTCATTAAGTTGGTTTGCTTTTGTAAAGTCTATATGTATTGGAGCAATATCTGTTGATTCTGATATTGGCAGTATTTGTTTATAATATTTAACACCTAAAATAGCAAAATTTTTACTAACATTATCTAAATTATTAAATTGTAAAACATGAAATACATTTTTAAATGTGTCAAATAAGTATTTATAAATTTGTTGATCAGTTGGTTTTTTTGTTGGTTTAGATTTTTCATATCCTTCAACAAAACGCAATAATCTAGTTTTTATATCATTATCTTTAACATAATTTTTAATTGTGTTTTTTAATATTGCTATGAACTCAGAAAAAGTTTTTGATGCTATAAGTCTTTGCTCTGGTGTTAGTCGAGAAATATTTTGTTGTGTTGAAACAACTTTTATTTTATCAATAAGAGTTGTTTCTAAATTTTCTTTATTTATATTTTCAATCCAAATTTTTAAATATTTTAATATTTCATTATTTTCTTTATCATTCAAATTTAATTGTTGTAAAATTCCATTTACAATATCAAAATTTATATTTTCCTGTTGTTCAAAAATTGTTATTTTATTTGTTTTTTGAGGATTTGATAAATATTTTTTAAATATTAAATTAACAATTTTATATCTTTTATCAAATGGTGTTATGTACTTTCTATTTTTAGTTAATAATAAATTTTTTAATTGATTTTGTAAATTTACATATATTTCTTTAGTTTTTTGGTCTACAAATTCTTCTGCTTGTTCCGACTGAGATCCCGCTCCAGCAGTTCTACTTCCTAATCTTTGAAAGAAATCGCTAGTATATTGTTCGTTCAACAACTCATCTGGTACTGTATATATTATTTTATTTCTCATATTGATAAATAGTAATACCTTATCGTTTTTGCGCTTTTTCGATTTGATCTGCTTCATTTTTGAGTTGGTCTGCTAAACGTTTTAAAAACCAATTTCGCAGACCAACAGGCAAATTATAAGACTCAATAAACGACCAACCTCCATGATATTTCATCAAGAAGAATTGTTCATATAGATCTTGTTGATATTTATCGCTTAGGCCAAAAAAAGTCCGCTGTAAACGGAACCTCCAATCTCGTTTCAAATGAGCAGCTAGAGCAAGCAAAGTCATGAGATAAATCAAGAGTTGGGTTTACGTTTTTATACATATCTCTTATGTATATTGAGTCTTTTGCTGGAAGAAGTGGGACAGCTTGATAAAGTGTCTTTTGATCTGTTACACCATTGATTGATACAACCATTAGCTTTAATTGATCTGACAACATTGTATCCAAGGAGTTCTTTGATTCTTGAGCTTGTTTTTGTCTTTGAAGAATCATTTGTTCATCCTTACCAGACAATAAACGAATCTCAACAGGAGCTTTTAGAATAGGCAAAGTACCAATAAACGTTCCTCTTTCGGTTTGCACAACAGAAGCTTCCTCAAGATCTTCGTGAGAGCATCCTTCATAGATCTTGCACGAATCAAGATCAAATTCATATGTTTGAGTCTTTCCGCAACTTGGGCAGGAAACTTTTGTATTATACTCTGCACCATAAGCTGTTTTACGGGCAGCAACTATAATAGCATTTTTATCTCCAATCAATAGTTGGTCAAGTGTTATTCTTTTATCAACTATTAGATCTTGGAGAAGTCTTTCAACAGCAATACCTTTCTTTAGTAGGTTTCTTGATGTAAGTGTATCTTCATCTTTTGCTGTCATGTATCTTATTTCAATTGTATCTTTTTGATGTAATGGGTGTCCTTCTGAGTAGAACAAACCTTTTGATGGTAAGTCTACGTGCTCTGTTGGAACTACGAAGGAAAGGGATTGCATCAAAGCAGCAGCGGCATCATCTGCTTGCTTTTGATCTTGGTTTGGGATACCAAGTCTATCTAGGTTGTTTCTCATTTATTCCTCTAATAAATATATTAAGTAGATTTATCTGTATACGAACACCATTCTGGCACTACTGTTATTGAAATCTCATTTATATCATCTGAACTATAATCAAATGAGCCAAGATCAATTTTTATTAATTTTGGTCTATGTATAACAAATACATTTTGCTTTACGGTTGAGTTTTTAACAATTGATTGTTCTATTGAGCCAGTTCTATTATTGACAAATTTATCATCTTGATTCATTCCAAATAATGAACTTCCTTTTGGATAATTTTCATTTGCAAATCTAGCATCATTTATAATTTTTATTTCATTACACAAATTTGGTAAATCAATTAAATTAGTTCTATTTTGTTGAAAACTATATTCAACACCGGGAATAGAATCAATATGAGTATATGCTAAACTTCTTAAATATTCAAAAAAGAAATTATTTAAATTTGGATTATTTGGTTCTTCTTTAATCGGAGTTGTGTCAACAAAAGTAATATTTATAGGTTCCCAATGAATAGGACCATTTTGAAAATAATGAACATATTCATTTGCATATGCTCTTTCAAATTCTATATTTAATTTTGGAGCATCTATTTTTTTAACAGAAAAAGCTAAATTTGTTTTTGCTATTGTTTCTGATACAGTAGCAAATTGTCCTAAACCAACTCCACCAAATCCATTATTTGGAGTTTGTTCGGTATAAGCAAAATTACTAAATATAGCTATAAACTTAAATTTATTATTTGCTTCTGCTTGTCTATTGACCCAAAACATTAAACTTCCAATTAGCTTTCAAGCAATGAATCGAATGTAGAAGCTCCAGTACCTCTTGTAGTCTTTAGATCGGCCCAATCGTAACGGATTGTGAGTGTTACTTCATTGATATCATCTGAAGAGTATTCGAGTTCACCAAATGCTACTTTTTTAATCCAAGCATTATTAAGTGTCCAAGTTTCAAGAGCATTACCATTTGCATCAATTTGAATGATTTCGATTTGATCAAATTGTACTGTAGAAGGAGACTTTGCAAATGTTCTAAGAGTACCAGCAGCAGAACCACCAGCAAGAGCAGTACCTACGTTTGTTGGTGATTGATAGCCAGAAGCTAATAGAACTTTGTATAGACCCTCGGCTACGTCTGTGGTGTTGGCAGATACAGTCTCAGAGAGAGCATCGCCAGCACCACCAGAACCAGCAGGATCGATAACAGTAGCATTTATTTCATTCCATGTTGTTTGGGCAGGGAAATAAAATGTATGACCCAAAAACTTGTGTGATGCTTCAGAAATTGTTACTTCTGGTTTGTTTACTTTCTTTACGATGAAAGATGGTAGTGCATCAGAAGCTGCACCGAATCTAAGTAAAAACTTAAACTTTCTTTTTGGTTCTACACCTGCTTCATTCCAAAATGCCATGTTTTATGTTCCTTTTATATTATATAGTTACTAGTCTACAAATGATGCGCCAGAATCTGTAATAGTAAAGTCGATAGCGATAAATTCTATTGCTCTGGCTGGCTTTAGGAATACTTTTGCGTATAGTATGTTTCTGTCAACTAAATCTGGTGTTGTAGTTGTAGAGTCAAGAATAACGCGGAAGTCTGTCAAACCTAATCTTGATTTTACAGAAGATAGGAATGGATTGACTTGGCCTAAGAATCTGCTCCAAGTTACTTCTACGTTTTGATCGAATAGAAGTGTTGCAGCTATTCTTGAGATCTCTCTCTTGAGGTAAATCATGAGTCTGCGAACATTGATACGATCAAGTGCTGAACGTGTTACTTGTAGAGTCTTTTGTCCAAAGATAACAATACCTTCTGCTGGGAATTGAGCAATTGGATTGATGTTGGCTTCGTATAAAGTATCTCTATCAGTTGAAGAAAGTCTATCTGAAACACCGATTACTGGTACACCACCACGACCTTCGGAAAGACCGCCACGGGTAAAGCCTGCTGGAGCAAACCAAAGTTCTTGTGTTCTTTGGCCGTATGACATAGCGCCAAGTGCTACAACAGATGGTGGAACGAATAGTATTTGGTCAGATATTGAATCTCTGATTTGTACCCAAGGATAATATGTTGCACCGTAGCTTGAGTTAAGACCTCTTGCTTGTAATGTTTGTGCTGCTGTTTTTGCAGTACCAGCATATCTAGAAGTCTTTGAAGAATAATAAGCTTCAGACTCTGGGATATAAACATTTGGAAGATCTATGATAGCTAATGCATCTGCTCTTGCTTCACATGTTTCAATTAACTTGGTTGTTAATGATTCATTTGTAAGACCTGGTATTGAAACGATATCAGTTACCAATGCTTCTGGATCTGCGATAGTATCGATAGCTCTTGAGTATGTGTAATAAGCGTAGTTATTATTCTCAGTTGGAGTTCCATCCATATACTTATTTCTCAATGGTTCTGCTTCTGTGATATCAAAACCATCGAAACCATTGTAGAGTGGCATTGTGAATCTATTATAACCAGCGGTAAGTATTGCACGATAACCAGCTTGTGTTGAAGAGCCAGTTAGAGTTGTTGCTACTGCTGTTACAGATGTGCCTACTGCTCTTGAACCAGATACATATACATTTCCTAAGCCTGTTGAAGTTGAACCAGAAACATCATCAAGTGAGAAGATGAATGAGTATTCTCTATTTGTCTCTGAACCAATTTCGTATGCGTCCTCACCAAATGTTGATGGGAAAGCTCTTGTCATATCGTAGTAGCTTCTATCGAATGTTGTATAAGCTGACTTCTCGCCAGTTGTGATACCAAAGTAAGCTCTTGTGGCGAAGATTGGTCCACCAGAAGAAGCTGATAGTCTTAGTGGTATTGATGGGAAGAGAATTGTGCCTGTAATGTTGAGTGAGCTTTGATTTAAGAATACGCCGCTTGGGTTTCTAGCTTTTGCAGCAGAAGCAGAAACAACTGTGTTTGATGGTAATGCGGAACCAGAGTTGAATGTGAATCTCTTAACTCTTGGTGGGCCGAAGAAACCAAATGGCAAGTAAGTTGGATCAATAGAACCAGCATCAACGTCTGGATCCATTTCTACTCTTACGTACTTAGAAACATTTGAATATGTGCCGTATTCTCTGAGTCTCTTGTTTGTTTCATCCCACTCTACATATTTATCGCCTATCTTTCTGGCGATATAATTTGGTGATACTGGATTGAGGTCTACGTTTGTAAATACTTCAACAACTTTTGGATTGTTGTCTGTGTCTGTTGCTAATCTAACTTCAACAGTAAATGTTCCGTAATCATCAAAGTCTGTGGCTGGTGCGGTAATATCTCTAATGGATACTTTGATGTTTCTTTGATCCCATTCACCAGAATCAAGAGTTACGAGTTTGAATAGTTTTTGTTGTAAGCTTGGATCGTATGAGCTAGTGTTTGTTGTTAGATCTTGTGCGATAACCCAACCAGTTTCTGATGCTCTAGAAGGCATATTGTATTCGTTGAAGTTATATGTTCCACTAACTAATGGAGCAATAAAGCCATATGTGCTTGTGGTTCCAAGTCCTACGATTTCGTCATAGCTTCTTTCAAAGCTTTCACCTAACCAGTAGTATTCTAAATTATTTGGGGAACCAGAACCGCCATTAGCAGTAATAGCTGCGTTTGTAAGTATTGGGTTTGTATTGAATACTTTACGAATGTATTTATCTGAGTCTGAGTTAAGGTTGAATACAGAAGTATAAGAACCAGATGGAGTTGTAACAATTGCTTTAAACTCTGCGTATGGGCCTGTGGAGGCGATAAGAGTATTAGTACCAGTAATTGGTGTAGCTGTGTTTGCTAAGTTACCAGAGAGGGCTACAGCGCCTTGTTCAATGTACCAAATAGCTGCGAGTGTACCAGTTACGCTTGAAGCAACAGAACCAGATGGAATAACGAATAAACCATAAGCTCCGCCACCAGTATCAGATGAAGCAACTTGTGCTGTTTTCCAACCAGCTTTTGCAGTAGCATCAGCAGTTGGAGTGCTGCTTTGGTTTCCTAAAAGTCTTATAACGTTTATAGCAGGAGTATTTCTTAGCCAAGCTTGAACAGCGAAAGCAGCATAAGTTGGACCTACATAATTACCATCACGCCATACATCATCACCAGAACGTCCAGCTATTGGCTTTCCAAATGTGTCAATCATTTGTGAGAGAGAAGTTATATAAACAGGACGATTTGCTGGTCCTTTTTCAAAACGACCAATGATTGTTGGACCTACTTGGTTAGAGGTGTTTGGAAGTTGTGAGTTATCAATCTCTTGAACTTGAACACCTGGAGAAACGAATCTATATGAGGTTATAGCCATATTTTAAAAACTCCTGCTTTATTTGTAAAATGTCAATAATAAATAGTGGAATGTATATGTAAAGTCATTTTATTCCCTATATTTACTTCTATTTTTTGATAAATTAACGAAGTCTATCTCATCACCGAATACTACATGTTCTCTTGGTATCTTAACTTGTACTGCATTTTCTCTTATTACTATCTTTGGTTTCTCTTGATTTTCACCTTGACCAAATATTCTACCTAATACTTCTATCTCAATTTTAGAAGAATATATCTTGCGTTCAATGTCAAGGTTAGATGAATTATCAGTTACACCAAAGTCTCCCTTTATAAATGCTTCAAACTTATGTTTATCTTTTGAAGTAAATACAAAGTTTCTGGTGTTACCATTCTTTGTAAAAAATGGAGTTATTATTTGGTTTAGTTGTTGTACGTAATCGCATTTAATATGTAAGTTATATACGATATTAAGATGTATTGGAACTGGAACTGTTATGGTTTGGTATACAACTTTTTTATTGTCTTCATAACCTTTAGAATATAGTGGATATACTTTTCTTATTCCATTTTTAGCATTGTCTGCGTTTTGGAAGTTAGAAGTTTTAACTTGATTAACTCTTCTCGCAATAGTTAATACTCCACCCTTTTCATCATTAACTTCTCTTAAGTTAGCTGGAAAGGTTCCTGTCTTAGCTGGATCTTTATTTATTGATACTCTTTCAATTGATATTAAAGGAAGCTTCAATAAACCAGAAGTATCTCTTATATCTTTGTCGGATTTTATTTGAAAAGACCTCTCAGCAGATTGCCATATAACAGGAACTTTTTTCCATCCTTCTGTTGTGGTAGAGAATACGTTCATATATTCATTTACCCATTCATAGAAAGATTGATCAACTGTTTCAATATTTGAAGGATTAAAATCGAGTTCTTTTGTTTCTGTCATTATTATCCTACAAATATATTGAATGGAACTTTGGAAGCAACCTTTTGAATATTCTCAGACTCATTGGCAACTTGTTCAGTAAGTTTTGGATAAGTCATTTTTTCTAATATTGTCTTTAGTTCTTCTCTAAGTTTCTCTTGTTGTTCTTTTGCTTCAGAGATAAGAGCAGGACCATTTAAAGTAACTGACTCGCCTGGTATTGGAATTGTTGAAAACTTAGATCTTACTTGACCTAATATCTCTTTACACAATGCAAGACAGAATCTACGAATCCATTGTTTACCAATTGAGTTTATATTTTCGTATGGTATATTAGCAAATGGAAGTGTGTTCATATTATTGATACCATTTACACCAGTTGTGCCTCCAATATTTGTAGAACCAGAAAGAACTACATTTTCTTTCCATCCATCTTCTTGAACGCTGAAATCAATCCAAAAATATTCTGGTGTAAATGAATTTGGTACAGGAAATATTCTTAATTTGTTATTTATGATTTCATAAGAATAATGTGAGTTTCTTGTGTAGATTGAAGTCTCATATGCCATAGCTTGAAGCTTATTGTGCCATGCTGGAACAACTTCAAAACTTGAATCGTCTGCATACTGACCATAAGTTGACAAGTTACCAATTACGTTAAGACCACCATAATAACCAAAGAATCTCCACATTGATGCTGGAGTTTTATAATAAAATCTTCTTACTGTTATTTTCTTTCCTGCAATTGAACCAGAGAATGCAACAGGGCCTTTTGTTGCTGGATCGTAATTGTTTAATGAAGCAGATTGAATAATAGCTTGTATATCATAATCTTGTACTTCTTCTCTAATAGGTATTGAAGCTGAGTATATTTGAGAGTTCATACCAATACCAGCTTCTAAAGCAAATGCATCACCATATCTTCTTGTTATGTCCAGATTAAACTTTGGATAAGCCAACTCTGCCTTGCCACCAATATTATTTGTTAATTCACCATCTTGATCAAAAGTACCAGTTGTTTTACCTAATAAAGCTGGTAAAGCATTTTGTGATTGATGTAAGTTAATGAGATATGAATATTCTAATACTGCTTCTTCGTATGCAGCATAAACATTTCCTGTTGTTAATTCAATATCTAATATATCACCACCAAGCTTTTTATACACATATGCAACTTGATCTGTTGCACCAGATATAAATGCTGGTGAATTAGAATAAATTCCAAATGGTAATGCAGAAGCAACATCGGCCAAATTACCAGCAGATGGGAGAACAATTGCGCTTAATGTGCTTGCAGGGGTTAGGATAGGTACGGCCATAATAATAAATAGTATGAAAAAAAGAAACCCCCCAAACCTTTCGGAATGGAGGGCTTCTTTTTTAATCTATATTAGATTAGGAGCCGCTTTCGCCAAGGAGGCCGCGACAGATAACAAGACCGTACATATCTGGTCTTACCATCTTCTTAGCGTAACGGGTCATTACGCCCTTACGTGGTACGAAGTCCTCTTGACCAAAGATGGTTGGAGTGACTTGGAGTGGTACGTATGGTGCATAAACGTAGCCGCTTTCAAGGAAGGAGTTACCCTTACGACCGACGAGAATGACGTTACGGAGGAAGTCAGCAGCAACGTAGATATCAAACTTCTTGGAGATTGAACCAACGTTGACAGCGCCCATTTCGCCCTTATCATCATCGTGAGTTACTTTGGCACGGAAGCCAGAGGTGAACTCAAGAATGTTTGCAACTTCTGGACCACAAACGATGAAGTTTGCACCACCACGAAGAGTCTTTCTGTGGATTTGAGCAGATACATCATTGATTGTTTCAATGAGGGTTTCATACCATTGTGATATAGTACCTGTGAAGTCTGGAGCTTTTGTAGAAGCGCCAACCTCTACGCCAGTTATACGATTGACGAACAAGCCTGGTGAACGTGACCAATAGAATGTACCAGCGGTTGCACCTTTGATGAGGTCTTCAAGAATCTCACGATCAATTTCAAGTGCTACGTGCTCAGAGAGAATTGAGGTAAGCTCAACTTCTGCATCGAGGTTGTGATAAGCATTGAGATCTTGACCGAGTTCTGGGGACCACTTAGCTTTGAGCTTCTTGGTTACAGCAGTTACGGAGATTGAGTCAACTTTGATATCAATTTCTGGGATGTTTGCATTTGCTTCAAGACTCCAATTTGGTGTACCTGCAATTGCACCAAGAGCATCAACACCTGCTGGTGAGGTTGTGAATCTATCGATTATTGGAACGCTTACAGCAGTTACCGCATCAAGAGCAGTAGAAAGAACTGTTGCAGATTCAGAACCAGAAGCGTTTACAAGAAACAATACTTTTGTAGAATCTGTTGGATCGATTCTTGTAAGACGACGAACAAGGCGACCGTTTCCAAGTGTTGGCATTGTGACGGCAACAAAGTCTTCAAAATTGAAAGTATCAGTAGCATAAGTCTTAAATGTGCTAAGTGGAACTGTAGCAGCGGCAAACTTAGAACCACTTACGAGGTCTGAGTCGAAACGGAGCAATGAAGCAATATCATAACCAGTTGTTGGTGTACCATCAAATAATGCAATACCACCATCAGTTACTGAACCAGAAGCTACCATTGTTGTTACGACAGTTACTGATCCAGTTGGTGAAGAGAAACCGTTGTTGAGGTTGTAGAAACCCTTATCAGCGTTTGCGCCAGTTAAGCTAACACCGCCAGTAACTTGACGACCAACTACGCCTTGAGCGTATACGGAATCGCCTGCTGCGTAACCTAATCTTGGGGAAGCAACACCTTCTGCGGAGATTGTGAAATCAAGGAAGAAGATAAGACCGCTTGGGAGGCTCATTGGTTGTACTGAAACGAGGTCATTTGCAACTAATGAAGCGAATACTCTGCGAACGATTGGGAATGCTACGGAAGCAAAACCTTCAACATCGCCACCTGACATTGTTGAAGACTCACGAAGAAGTTCTTTTGCTTGGTTCTCAAGAAGAACGGCCATACCAGCACGTTTACGATCATCAGAGATACCTTCTAGAAGACCTGTTTTTTCCCACTTGGTAAGAAGGGCAGCGCCTTCTCTTTGAAGGTCACGGCTAACCATACCTTCAGTTAATTTTTGTACGATTGACATTATTATAACTCCTTAAATTATTTTTTAATACCTGCTAAAATTTGCATTCTCTCTAATACGGGAGCTTGAGTTTCCTCTTTTTCTCTTCTATTAGAGATTGAAGATAGAACATTTCTTGTTACTGCTTCGTTCAGAGATTTAGGTGCATTATTTGAATTTGCACTCACTACTGCACTTTGAAGAGTTTCAAAGATAGTTTTTGCTTCGTCTGGTGTTTTAGCGTTTGAAAGCGTTTCGACAATCTTATTTTTTTGTCGCTCATTCAAGGAGGCGTTGCTTAAAACGCGATTTGTATAGAGAAGCTTAGCGTTAGACAAAGCAAATGAGTCAAGCTTCTCTTTCAAAGTAGAAACAACATTTTCATATTGTTCTACTTTGTTTGAAAGTTTTACAGCTATATTTGCTGCTTCTTTCAATTCTTTCTTTAATTCTTTTTCTGTCTTTCTAAGTTTAGCATTTTCTTCTTTTTCTAGTTTTATTTGCTCTTGAGCCTTAGAAAGTTTTAGATCGTGTACAGTATGGTTGGTTGGATCGAAACCATAACTTGAACCTTTATATCCGTTATAGTTACTTGGGTCTAAACCACCAATATTAACTTGTGTTTCTTCTTCTAGAAGTTCATCATCAAGTTCATATTCTTCTTCTGTTTCTGATTCTTGTAAAAGTGATGCATCAAGTTTATAAACTCTTTTCTCTTGTAAACTAGCTTGCATTTGTGTTGGTGGAGAATTTGGAGAAGCAACTGAACCATAAAGATCTTCTCTGCTCATTAGACTGTCTTTTTGGTCGTGTGGGGTAGCTTCCATGTTAGAAACTTCATCAGCTAATTGATTAACGTCTAATTTTATTTTTTGTTGTTCCTCTTCATCTGGGCAAGAACAAAGCTTCTCTCCGTCAGTTGAAGCTAGATTGACACCTTTTATTTCTGGTTCAGCAGATGGAGCAGCGCCGCCCATATCTGGTACTGCTGGTGTTCCTAAAGCAGCTTCCTCTTGCTCTAATAGAGTTTTCAAAGCATCTTTAATTTCAATAGAATACTTATCAAGAATAGAAGCTTCTGCATTTTTTAGTGCAGCTTCCTTAAGAGCATTTGCATCAATAATAGCTTGTTCCAGCAAAGAAGACATTAATAATTCTCCAAATATAAATAATCAAAAATAAATAGTATAGTTTTTCATAAAAAACCATAAATATTAAATTATTGATACAAATGACTTAGCTCTTGCCACCAATTGATCATTTGAATTATAAAACTCACACAAACTTTGGTCTTCATGTGTATATTGTTCAACTACAACTGTTTGTCCATTTACACTAATTGTTGGTTGATATTGATAATGATTAGTTATTTTAATTTTTGAAATTTGATAACCATCTTGAAGCAAATTTAAAATATAGTCGTGTATTGTCATATTATGCCTTTAGAAATATACATTCTGCTACAGAAACAGTTGAACCACCAACAATAAAGCCAGACGTAACACCAGAAACAGTTAGTTTTGTAGCACATAAACCAGAACTAAACATCAACATTTCTCTTACTCTACCACAAAATAAACTGCTTCCATTTTCTAAATAAATTGGTAATCTAACGAACTCGGAACCTAAATTTTTTAAAGTATTAACGGCTGAAGGTGTGCTAATTGCGGCATTAAATCTTGTTAAAGTAGTTACAGAATTTGCACCAAAATTCATATAATATGTATGAGAATTTCCAGCACTTGCTATATGCCTAAATAAAGAGTTGGTACTAAAATTAAGATAAGCGTGTGGAGTACCACCGGGATTGTTATAGCCAGTTGTTGATAAGCAATAAATTTTACCATCTGATTCTGCTGTACTTGCATTTGAACTTTCTGGGTCTAACATTGCCCCTGCGATACTAAGATAAGTTGTTCCAGTAGAAGTTTCCCCTATCACCATTACTGTATCTTGACTTTCATATACATGAATCGAAGAAACAGCAGGACAAAAACCTGTATAGCCAGAAAATTGTCCTGTTCCAAACGGATTTGCATCGGTCCAACTTGTAAAACTTCCAGCATTTTTACAAATACCAAAAATAGTTCTTGCAGTTGTATATGTATCTGGAGATATCATAGTTGGTGCTCCAGTAGCTCCACCAGCATATATTATTTTTTGTCCAAGAGTTGATGTTACTGGTGTCAAACCAACTGCAACTATAGTGCTGGAAGATAATTGTGTTGTTGGCGTCCAAGCAACACCAGAACCTACTACTCTTGAAGAACCATCTGAATATGTTGTACTAGCAAATGCATTGGATAAAGCAGCCATACTTCCAGATACTGTAACTGCTGGTGTGTTAAACTTACCAATATATTTATATGTTAGTGTTGCTAAACTCATTATGAAACTGTCCCATTGTTTACATAAATAGTTTCGCTGTAATTTAATATTTGTCCATCAATAACAAATTCAGCAAACTGAGCTGTTTGAAACGATACACCCAACGACATAACAACCCAAGCAAGTTGGTTATTTACCCATCCAAGAACATAACTTGAACGATTCTCTGATGGTGGCGATAATACGGACGGAGTTGATGCTGTATTATAATAAGGAACTCCATCGCTTGAAGATGGAAATTGTTTTGCACTTAAAACATCAATTGAAGAAGATAAAGAATTAGCACTAATTGTTAATTCTTTATTTACACCATTAGAATCACTATCTGTTGTTGAAGTGGTAATTACGATACCTTCACCAGCTTTTATTTGTAAAGAGTCAGAGCCTGTTGCTACTAATGTTGGTTGTCCATTTACAAATATATTTTTGTAATGTGAACCAATTGATATTTCTATCTCATTTGTTGCAGATTGTGAAACTTGAAAACCTGTATTGTTATCAAACTTT
>Ga0114968_10000679_pt1 | contig 25496 bp, 17 predicted proteins | sample M_130807_EF_Meta_FD_87020 | JGI IMG/M metagenome (GOLD analysis project Ga0114968, IMG submission 87020) | Freshwater microbial communities from Lake Montjoie, Canada to study carbon cycling - M_130807_EF_MetaG | ecosystem: Environmental > Aquatic > Freshwater > Lake | place: Lake Montjoie... | reverse complement strand
TTGCCGTTGATCTCGGCGCTTCCTTTTCCCTAGATAAAGCTGCTTTTAGGGCCGAGGCTAAATACAAGGGCCGACAGCTGGTTTTGATCAAACCGATTACCTACATGAATTTATCTGGAAAAGCCGTCAATTATTGGCTGCAAACCGAAAAAATCCCATTGAGCAACCTGCTTGTCATTACCGATGACATCGCCTTGCCATTTGGCACTATACGTGTGAAAGGAAAAGGCAGCGATGGCGGACACAACGGTCTCAAAGACATCCAAGCCCTGCTTAAAACACAGGAGTACCCGCGTTTGCGCTTTGGTGTGGGCTCGGATTTCTCCAAAAGCAGTCAGGCCGAATACGTCTTGGGCAAATGGAAACCTGACGAAGTCAAAGCCCTTCCAGAAAGGATACAAACTGCTGCTGCTGCTGCTAAGAGTTTTGTATTTGAAGGCCTTTCGATGGCCATGACCAACTGGAACAATAAGTAAGTGGAAAAGTCAGACGTCCTTAGTGTACACAACTATTCACTAACTTTGCAGCATGAAAAGAATCCGCATCTCGCAAATTTTGGCTAGCCACGAGGCTTTGCTTGATCAAGAAATCACGGTAAAGGGTTGGGTAAGAGCCTTCCGATCAAACCGTTTTGTACAGCTCAACGATGGCTCTTGTATGGCCAATTTGCAGGCTGTTATTGATTTTGAACAGTGGGATGAAGCACTATTGAAGCGCATCACTACAGCTGCGGCACTTTCCTTGAGCGGAAAACTCGTTGCTTCTCAGGGCGCTGGCCAAGTTGTGGAGCTTCAAGTGACAGGAATAGAAATTTTAGGCGATGCGCATCCTGATGAAGTCCAAAAGACAGTCATGCAGCCAAAGCGCCATAGCCTAGATTTTTTGCGCGAGCAAGCGCACTTGCGTTTTAGAACCAACACTTTTGGTGCGGTATTCAGAATTCGCCATGCAGTGGCTTATGCTATTCACCAATTTTTCAATGAGCGCGGGTTTTATTACCTACATACGCCCATTATTACCGGTTCAGACGCCGAAGGAGCCGGAGAAATGTTTAGAGTGAGCACACTCGACGCCAAAAACCCGCCTTTGAACGAAGACGGAAATATCGACTACAAACAAGATTTCTTTGGAAAGCCCGTCAACTTAACGGTATCGGGTCAGCTCGAGGCCGAGTTGGCAGCTACTGCACTAGGGCAGGTTTATACTTTTGGACCTACGTTTAGGGCAGAAAACTCCAATACTTCGCGTCACCTTGCCGAGTTCTGGATGATCGAGCCAGAGGTAGCTTTCAATGACCTCCAAGACAACATGGACCTCACCGAAGACTTCCTGAAATATATTGCTGCTTATGTATTAGAAAATTGTGCGGCCGATGTACAATTTTTACACGAACGCGATGCCCAAGAGCAAGCTCAAAAACCGGCCAACGAGCGCCACGAAATGGGCCTCATCGATCGCCTCAAATTTGTTATAGAGAACCCATTCAAGCGCCTGACTTATACAGAAGCCATTGACGTTTTATTGAACTCTAATCATTACAAGAAAAAGAAATTCAAATATCCAGTAGAGTGGGGTATAGACCTCCAGAGCGAACATGAGCGCTATTTGGTAGAAAAAGAATTCAATTGTCCGGTCATCTTAACGGATTATCCAGCGAAAATCAAGGCGTTTTACATGCGCTTAAATGAAGATGGCAAAACAGTTGCGGCCATGGACGTACTTTTCCCAGGAATTGGCGAAATTGTAGGCGGTTCGCAGCGCGAAGAACGCTACGATATTTTGGTACAGAAATGCGAAGAGTTTGGCATTCCTGCCGAAGAACTCTGGTGGTATTTTGACACCCGCCGTTTTGGAACAGTACCGCATGCTGGTTTTGGCCTTGGCTTTGAACGCATGGTGATGTTCGTGACGGGTATGTCTAACATCCGCGATGTCATTCCATTCCCACGTACGCCATTGAACGCAGAATTTTAATTCGCTTTCGTATTTTTTGACGGTGTATGCTTTGGTTTATTTACCTAGAGCGTGCTTTCCGGCTATGAACCCTGTGGTCCAGGCCGCTTGGAAATTGAAACCGCCTGTAATGCCATCGATATCCAATACTTCACCTGCGAAAGATAGTCGCGGAAACTTTTTGCTCTTCATGGTTTGAAAGTCAATTTCGCTCAAAGCGACGCCACCGGCTGTCACAAATTCTTCTTTGAAAGTTGTTTTGCATTGTACCTCAAAACGGTCATTGAGTAGCGTATTAACAAGTTTATTGAGTGCTTTTTTACCGATTTCTGCCCAACGGAGGTCTGGGGAAATCTCTGCACGTTCGAGTATGTGGTTCCAAAGTCTGTTGGTAAGTGGTGTGGGGTTCCAGTTGCTCAGTTTTTTAGCGCTGTGCGCAGCAATAATGTGTTGCAATTCTTGACGCAAGGCTTCTTCCTTTTTCTGATCTAGCCAATTAACGAGCACATGAAAATGATAGTTTTTCTCTGCCAATAGGCGCGCTCCCCATGCGGAGAGCAACAATACCGCCGGGCCACTCATGCCCCAATGCGTGATGAGCAAAGGCCCTTGTCCGCTCAGTTTTGTGCCTTCAATTTTGACCGTTGCATTGGGCACGACCGTTCCCATGAGTTCGCAGATCGGGTTTTTGGGCATATTGAAAGTAAACAGTGAGGGGAGTGGCTCGATCATCTCAAGGCCAATGGATTCTAGCCAATTGAGACTGCTTCTTTTGGGGTGCCCACCTGCGCAAATTATGACTTGGTCATAGGTTTGTATTTCTTCATTGTTCTGAATGGATACGTTTTCACTGTTGACCACAATATTGGAAATATGTTGTTGGGTTTGCAGTTTGACGCCGAGTTGACTGCAGGTATTCAGAAAGCAATCAATGATGACCTGTGAGTCATTGGCCAAAGGAAAAATGCAGCCGTCCGGATAGATTTTGAGTGGTATGTCGCGGCTTTCAAACCATTGAACAGTATCTGTAGCTGAAAACTGATGAAAAGCCTTGCGCAGCTGCGTGCTACCTCTTGGGTAAGCCTTGGAGAGTTCGTTGATATCTGGGCTGTCGTGGGTCACATTGCAGCGCCCGCCACCCGAAATCTTTACTTTGGACAAGAACTTATTGCTCTTTTCCAAAATGCAAACGCTGGCATTTGGCCAATGTTGTTTGGCGGCAATTGCTGCAAAAAATCCAGCGGCACCGCCGCCAATGATGGCAATTTTTGGCGTGCTGCTCATTAGTAAATTTTATTGATGATCCACTTTCGGCCATTGAATGCGGCTCCGTCTTGTTCTTTTTTGCCTTTGAGGGCTTGAAAAAGTGGCGCGTCGGTACTCATACAAAAAACGGTCATGGTGTCAAATTGGAGTTGCCCGAACGGGACGCTGCAGTAGTACCAATTGTGGTCAGATTCAAAAAGAGCTCCGTTTTGAATTTGCACGAAAGCGGCGCTCGGATCCATTTTTTGGAGGACCTGAAGTTGTTGTTGTGCCAGGGCAATTTGGTGGTCGAGTTTTTCGATTTCGATTTGTGCAATGGCTATCCCGACCTCGTGTTTGTCGCCGGCCGACCCTTTTCCACTTTCCGTACTTTCAATACTTAATTGGCTTCGTTGAAGTTGCAGCGCAGATTTCCGACTTTCCAGTTCGTTAAATAAATGGTCGTGGAGCCTTGTTTTGAGGGTCATATCTTGCAAAAATAGCCCGATTTGTCGTAAATTCGCGACTTTACAAAGCAAACGTTCATGAAAGCAAAATATCCTGAGTACAAAGGATTAAATCTCCCCAATGTCGCTGCCACCGTCCTTGAAAAATGGCAAAAAGAATCCATTTTTCAGCAATCGGTTGCTCAGCGCAATGGTGCACCGTCTTTTGTCTTTTATGAAGGTCCGCCTTCAGCCAATGGCTTACCCGGCATACACCACGTCATGGGCCGCGCCATTAAAGATATCTTTTGCCGTTACCAAACGCTCAAAGGCAAGCAGGTACAGCGCAAGGCAGGTTGGGATACCCATGGTTTGCCAGTAGAACTCGGTGTCGAAAAAGAACTCGGCATCACCAAAGAAGACATCGGGACCAAAATTTCGGTAGACGCCTATAACGACGCTTGTAAAGAAGCCGTTATGCGCTACACCGATATCTGGAACCAACTCACCGAAAAAATGGGCTATTGGGTCGATATGCAAGACCCGTATATCACCTACACGTCCAAATATATGGAAAGCGTTTGGTGGTTGTTGGCTCAACTTTACAACAAAGGATTGTTGTACAAAGGCTACACCATTCAACCTTACTCGCCCAAAGCAGGTACAGGGCTTTCCTCGCATGAACTCAACCAACCGGGTTGCTACAAAGATGTCAAAGACACCACCGTTGTAGCCATGTTTGAGTTATTGGGTGCTCAGGTGCTCCCTTTTAAGGCTCATTTCTCCGAAAAAACACATTTACTCGCCTGGACCACCACACCCTGGACACTTCCTTCCAATACAGCGCTCACGGTTGGCCCACAAATCGAGTACGCTGTTGTCGCGACCTACAACCAATATACCTTTGAACCCATGCAAGTGATCCTCGCCAACAAATTGGTGGCGTATCAATTTGCGAAAGGTTATGTTCCGGTAGAAGACACAGCAGGTTTAGCAAGCTACCAGGCCGGAGACAAGCAAATACCGTACACGGTTTTAGGCACTTGCAAAGGACAAGACCTCATTGGCCTCAAATACCAACAGCTCTTGGCTTATGCGCAGCCGGCAGAAAATCCACAAGCAGCATTTAGGGTCATTGGCGGAGACTTCGTGACCACCGAAGACGGCACCGGAATCGTACACACCGCCCCAACTTTTGGTGCAGATGACGCCCGTGTGGCGGCTGAAGCCGGGGTGCCAGGGCTGCTCGTCGCAGACGAGCGCGGCAACCTTGTTCCTCTCGTCGACTTTCAAGGCCGCTTCAGACCCGAAGTGGGCCCTTACGCCGGCATGTATGTCAAAAACGAATATTACGATGCTGGCCAAGAGCCAGAACGCTCTGTCGACGTCCAAATCGCCATCCAATTGAAAGAAGAGGGCAAGGCCTTCAAAGTAGAAAAATACGAACACTCGTATCCGCATTGCTGGCGCACAGACAAACCAGTTTTGTATTATCCATTAGACTCCTGGTTTATCCGTGTCACCGATCAAAAAGACCAACTCGTTGCCCTCAACAAAGAAATCAATTGGAAACCGGAAGCAACCGGTTCTGGCCGTTTTGGCAAATGGCTCGAAAACGCCAATGACTGGAACCTCTCTCGTTCGCGCTATTGGGGTATTCCGATTCCAATTTGGTCTAGCGAAGAAGGCGATGAGCGCATTTGCATCGATTCAATTGCTACGCTCATAACTGAAATCGACAAATCGGTTAGTGCTGGCTTCATGACCGAAAACCCTTTTGCGGCTTTTGAACCAACTGATTTCTCCAACCAAAATTACGAGCGCATCGACCTTCACAAGCACAAGGTCGATCCCATCATTTTGGTTTCACCGAGTGGCAAGCCCATGAAGCGAGAGGCAGACCTTATTGACGTTTGGTTCGACTCCGGCGCCATGCCTTATGCTCAACTGCATTACCCCTTCGAGAACAAAGCGCTAATTGACAACAACCTCGCTTTCCCTGCAGATTTCATCGCAGAAGGCGTCGATCAAACCCGCGGATGGTTCTATACGCTCCATGCCATTTCTACTATGGTTTTTGGCCAAAAAGCCTATAAAAACGTGGTTTCCAATGGTTTGGTTCTCGATAAAAACGGCTTGAAAATGTCTAAGCGCTTGGGCAATGCGATTGATCCGTTTACCACCCTAGACAAATACGGCCCAGACGCCACGCGCTGGTACCTGATCACCAACGCCCAACCCTGGGACAACCTCAAATTTGACCTCGAAGGCATAGCCGAAGTACAGCGCAAGTTCTTTGGAACACTGTACAACACCTATTCATTCTTTGCCCTTTACGCCAATATCGATGGTTTTGACTTCAGTACGGCGCCCATTGCACTCTCTGAGCGCCCAGAAATTGACCAATGGGTAATATCCAAACTCAATTCTTTGGTTGCCGAGGTAGATACTGCCTTTGCCGCCTATGAGCCTACCAAAGCGGGCCGCGCCATTCAAGATTTTGTCACTGAGCAACTTTCCAACTGGTATGTGCGTTTGTGTCGCCGCCGATTCTGGAAAAACGACGACAGCCAAGATAAACTCGCTGCCTACCAGACGCTTTACACTTGTTTAGAAACAATTGCCATTTTAGCGGCGCCAATTGCACCGTTCTACATGGATCAACTCTATACAGACCTCAATCAAACGACGGGCCGCCAAGCACATGCGTCGGTGCACCTGGCTGACTTCCCGAGCGCCGTTGAGCAGCACATTTTGCCGACACTAGAAACCCAAATGGAGTTGGCTCAAAAAGCGTGTTCGTTGGTGCTTGCGCTGCGCAAGAAGCAGCACATCCGCGTGCGTCAACCGCTGCAAAAAATCATGATCCCCGTATTGAACGCGCAAGAAGCTGCCAATTTTCGTCATGTCACGGATTTGATTTGCTCAGAGGTCAATGTCAAAGAACTCGAATTACTCACCGATACCGGCATCCTCGTGAAGTCGATCAAGCCGAACTTTAAAACCATTGGCCCCAAATACGGCAAGCAAATGAAGGCCATCAGCCAATTGGTGCAACAATTCGATCAAAACGACATTGCCCAAATTGAACAGAACCAAGGATGGAATGGCCAAATTGAAGGCGAGGCAATTGCCCTAGATCTCACGGATTTTGAAATCCAGGCACAAGACATTCCGGGTTGGTTGGTCGCTAATGAAAATGGCTTAACAGTGGCTTTAGATGTAACGATTTCTGACGAACTAAAGGCTGAAGGCTTGGCCCGTGAAATTGTGAATCGCATTCAGAATTTACGCAAGGAAAGCGCTTTTGATGTCACCGATCGCATCTTGGTGCAATTAGACACCACTGCAGCTATTCAAGCAGCAATTGCAACACATAAAGCTTATATTTGTACAGAGGTCTTGGCCAATGACATTCAATTTACTAGTCTTTCTATCGAAAAAACAGAAGAAATTGAAGCGCCTGCCGATACCGCTATTCAACTTTCAAAATAATGCTCATGAACAAATGGTTCCTAGACGATAAAGAAACCCAAACTCTTAGTGGCGCTGCTGTCAAGTGGTTTGATCATCGCTTTTTTGAAATCAAGTTTGAAGGTAAAAAATACCATGGCGAGCTCATTTCAGACCAATCCGAAACTGGACAACTCACCATTCGCATCAATCACCGCACGTTTCAGGTCAAGAAAGGCCATCCGCTAGATTCACTTATTGCCGCTATGGGCTTAGATCAACCCAAATTGCGCAAACTCAAAGAAATGCAGGCGCCAATGCCAGGCCGAGTGACTGCCATACACGTTCAGGTTGGTCAAGAAGTAGAACCTGGAACGCCATTACTGTCGCTCGAAGCCATGAAGATGGAAAACGTTTTGAAGGCCGAAGGCATCGGTGTGGTTTCTGAAATTGCGATAATGCAAGGTGATGTAGTAGATAAAGGCGCGCTTTTAATCGCGTTTAGCTGATCGGTTTACTTGATCCTGATTTGGCACTTTTTGTCTCTATCCAACACAATTTTTGCGGACTCAAAGCTAGGTGCTGAGAAGGTTTCTCTCGCATTATTAGAAAAGCCATAGGCTTCTGTAGGCGCTCCAAATAGGTTTTTGTCCAGCTTACCATTTTTGTTTTCGTCGTGGTAAACAGCCAACGCATAGCTGTCTTTTGGTAAGTTTTTGAATTTATAGACATGGCTTCTGCCCTCGTGCGTGACCACAACACCTTTGTATTGTTTGCCGTAATTTGGAAATGAAGCACTCGAATTGAAGAGTCCGATAAATAACGTGCCTTTGGTATTAGGGATGCCATTGACTTGTACTTCGAGCTCGTAGGTAGTGCCCAAAAGCCCAAGTAAAGTGAACGCGAGGAGTAGTTTCATATTGCTACTAACAAACTTAAGGTAAAGCTGTTCAACAACCAACGGATTCTCCTAACTTTGTTTTATGAATAAATACGTACTCGTCACAGGCGGTGCGGGCTATATTGGCTCACACACCGTTATCGCCTTGCAGCAACAAGGTTTTACACCTGTTATTGCCGATGACTTTCGCAATGCCAACAAAATTGTTTTAGCCGGTCTTCGTTCAATTTTAGGTCACGACCCATTGCTTTATCCGATAGACATCTGCGACAAGCAAGCCCTAACCGAGTTGTTTGACAAATATACTTTTGAGGGCGTCATTCATTTTGCAGCGTACAAAGCAGTAGGCGAATCTATACACAAACCGCTGGACTACTATCAGAACAATTTAGTAGGCCTGATCAATGTTCTTTCGCTATTGCAATCACATCAGGTCAAGAATTTTGTGTTTTCTTCTTCGTGTACCGTTTATGGCGAACCTAAAGGCGAGAAAGAAGTCAGTGAAACAACCCCTAAGCAATTACCAGAGTCACCATATGGCTATACCAAGTGGATGGGCGAGCAAATCATTGCTGATTTTCATCGCAGTGCGCCAGAAATCAAGCTCATGAACCTCCGCTATTTCAATCCAGTTGGTGCACATCCTTCGGCGCTTATTGGCGAGTTCCCGATCGGAAAACCCAATAACCTTCTGCCTTTTGTAACCCAGACGGCCATTGGAAAGTACCCACACCTGACCATTTTTGGTAACGATTACCCCACCCGTGACGGCTCTTGCATCCGCGACTACATCCATGTGCAAGATTTGGCCGAGGCGCATGTTGCGGCCCTAGACTTCTTATCTAAACAACAAGAAGGGCTGCTAGAAGCGGTGAACATCGGCACTGGCACCGGCACTTCAGTTCTTGAAATTGTCTCGGCATTTGAACGCGTTACAGGCCAGGCCTTACCGCATGTAATTGGGCCGAGAAGACAGGGCGACGTCATTGAAATTTACGCCAATGCCACCAAAGGTGAGCAATTGCTCGGCTGGAAGGCTAGCCTCGGCATAGAAGATGCCCTCCGAGACGCTTGGGCCTGGGAGCAATACCTCGCGACGCTATGATCATTGATACCCATTCACATCTTTACGCCGAAGAATTCGACCTCGACCGCGCCGAAGTACTGAGCCGCGCTACCCAAACAGGAGTGGGCGCTATTCTTTTGCCAAATATCGATACCGAAAGCATTGCTGCATTAGAAAATTTGGCAGACACCACTGCAAATTGCATCCCGATGATGGGCTTGCACCCCACTTACGTCAAAGCCAATTGGCAGCAAGAATTAGCCACTATAGAAAAACAGCTTTTTGCTGCGCCAGCGCGCTATTGCGCCGTGGGTGAAATCGGCCTCGACCTCTACTGGGACGACACCTTTCTAGAAGCCCAAAAAGAGGTGTTTCGGATCCAAGTGCAGTGGGCAAAAAAACTCCAGTTACCAATAGCTATTCATGTACGCAAGGCATTTGAAGAATTATTTGCCATTTTGGATGAAGAGTGGACACCTGAGCTCAGCGGTGTTTTTCATTGCTTTACAGGCAGCAAAGAGCAAGTGCAGCGCATCCTTAAATACCAACAGTTTTATTTCGGTATTGGAGGTGTACTCACTTACAAAAATGCTGGTTTGGCTGAGGTAGTGAAGGAAATTCCTTTAGAAAGGCTACTACTCGAGACAGACGCCCCTTATTTGTCGCCGGTTCCGTATCGGGGTAAGCGCAATGAACCAAGTTACCTCATAGAGGTGGTGAGTAAACTCCAAGAAGTATTGGGCCTCAGTGCGGCGCAAATAGAAAAGCACAGCTCAGACAACGCCATTCGATTATTCGCTTTAGAAAAATTCCTTACTTTCGAGCATGCGTAAGCTCTTACTTATTTATACCGGCGGTACCATTGGCATGATCACCAATGCGCAAACTGGCGCCCTCGAAAGCTTTGATTTCTCGCATCTCTATGGGCATATTCCCGAGCTCAAACGCTTTGAACTCGATATACAAGTTAAGAGTTTTGACCCGCCACTAGACTCTTCGGAGCTGGGCCCTCAACATTGGCAGCAACTTGCCAGTTGGATTGCATCAAGCTACGAACTTTTTGATGGTTTTGTAATCCTGCACGGTACCGACACCATGGCCTATACCGCAAGTGCCTTGAGTTTTATGTTACAAGGCCTTCAGAAACCCATCGTATTTACAGGTTCACAATTACCTATTGGTATCATCAGAACCGACGGCAAAGAAAACCTCATTACAGCCATCGAAATTGCGGCGGCAACCGATGCACAGGGTCAGCCAATCTTACAAGAAGTTGCGGTTTATTTTGAATATGCTTTGTTTAGAGCCAACCGCAGCTCCAAAGTTTCAGCACATCAGTTTGAGGCTTTTGCCTCTCCAAATTATCCGTTGCTAGCTAAAGCCGGCGTGCAAATAGAATGGTTCCAGGAACGTTTGTTCAGAACACCTCTCCCTGCTTTGCAGGCGCAATTCGAAGTTTCCGATGAGGTCTTGATTTGGCGACTATTCCCCGGAATGCCTTTTGAACACTATGCAAAAGCGCTATGTTACCCCGACATCAAAATTTTGATTATTGAAACCTTCGGTGCAGGCAATGCCTTTAGCAAGCAGCGCTTTCAGACTTTGCTAGAAGCGTTTATTGCTGCAGGTGGCTTGATTTTGAATATCACGCAGTGTCAGAGCGGAGCAGTAAGACAAGGCGCGTATCAGACCAGTACTTTTTTCGAAAGAATTGGCGTGATCAGTGGTGCAGATTTAACGGCAGAGGCCGCGCTTACCAAATGTATGTTTGCATTGGCCAATGTGCCTGAAGCCGAGCGTGCTGCTTTCATCAGAACAGCCATCGCCGGCGAACTTTCCGTTGCTAAATAGTCGTTTTTTCGACTAAATGACCATCGAGTACTTCTAGAATCCTACCTGGATAATGGCGCACCATCTGCATGTCGTGGGTGGCCATCAAAATAGCTGTATTTTCCTCTTTAGCTACAGCGAGCAAAAGTTCCATGATTTCTTTTGAGGTTTCTGGATCGAGGTTACCAGTAGGCTCATCTGCAAGAATGAGTGCAGGCTGATTGAGCAATGCACGTGCAATAGACACGCGTTGTTGTTCTCCACCTGAAAGCATATGCGGAAATGAATGTGCCTTTTGCTCAATGCCAACGAGCTGCAAGCAGTTGAGTGCGCGTTGCTCGATTAATTTTTTGTCTTTCCAGCCCGTTGCGCCCAAGACAAACTTGAGGTTATCGATTACATTTCGGTCGGTGAGTAATTGAAAATCTTGAAAAACAATGCCTATTTTTCGGCGCAAAAACGGAATATCCTTGCGCTTAAGGCCTTTGAGTGCATATCCACATACTTCGCCCTCGCCCTCTACTAATGGAATTTCAGCATATAGCGTTTTGAGCAAACTACTCTTGCCACTTCCGGTTTTACCGATTAAATATGCAAAGGATTGAGCAGCAAGTTCAAGCTGAACATTTGATAGAATCAGTTGATCTTGTTGGTAAATATTGGCTGCAGCCAGCGCGATGACATTTGACACGAGTTCTAATTTTAGACAAATGTGTTCAATATGTCGTAACCATTTGTCAAAAGCCGCGATTTTATCTTAACAAATTCAGGTTTAAAACTTTTGATTGCAGGGGGCTTGTTGGGCCTGCGCCCCCATTAATTTTACATTCTATGAATCGTAACTTGCGTTATCTTGTCTTCCTGTTGTGTTTCCCATTGTTCTTTTGGGCTCAGGAGTCCGTTAAATATAGCGGAGAAAATGCAGCATTTTTCAATGCTGAAGAACTATTTACCAAAGCTCAGTTTGCCGCTGCCAAGCAAGAGTTTCGGGTTTTCATTGATGCCTGCCAGACTCAGCAGCGCAATGAGCACGACCCGTATTTAATCAAGGCCTATTATTATGAAGGCATGTCGGCGCTCAAGCTTTACCACAACGATGCCATTCCTCTGTTGGAACAGTTCAATAAAATGTATCCAGAAAACAACTTCAGAAATGAAATTGCCATCGGGGTAGGGTCTTACTATTTTCAGTCTGAGGATTACCTCAATGCGCAGGTAGCGTTTGCTCAAATCAATTTATCGGGCTTGAGCGCCGAACAAAAAGAAGAGGTTTTGTTCAAGTTAGGTTATTCTGCTTATCAAAATGAGGATCAAGATGCAGCCTACTTGGCCTTCAAGGACATCAAAGACGGCAGCACCCAATACGCTAAGCCGGCGCTGTACTATTACGCGCACATCAGCTACGTGCGTTCATCTTTGCAAGAGGCTTTAGAAGGTTTTCAGGCCTTGCAAAAAGATTCAACCTTCTGTGGGGTTGTACCGTATTACATCGCCCAAATTTTGTACAAACAAAACAAGTTTCAACAAGTCATTGACTTTGCGCCGACGGTATTGAACTGTGGTTTTGTCAATAATGAGTTTGATATTCAACATATTATAGGAAATGCTTACTACCAACTAGGTAAATACGACCTCGCACTTCCGTTTTTAGAACGCTATCACCAAAATGCCCGCGGCACCCGCGATGACTACTATGAGTTGGGCTTTGCTTACTACAAAACCAAACAGTACGAGAAAGCTATTAAGAATTTTGACAAGGTCACGCGTACCCAAGATAGCCTGTGTCATATTGCTATGTATCAAATTGGCGATGCTTATTTGCAACTCAACAAGCTCTTGCCTGCGCGCAGTGCTTTTGAACGTGCCGCCGAAATGTTGTTTTTGCCTCAAATCAAGGAAGATGCCTTGTTTCAGTTTGCGGTGTTGTCATTCAAAGTGGATATCAATCCGTACGACGAATCTGTACGGGCCTTTGAAAACTACTTGAGCCAATATCCAGATTCAAAAAGAAAGCGCGATGTGTACCAATATTTGGTCAACGTGTACACCAACACTTCCAATTTTGCCAAGGCATTAGAATCCATCGAAAAACTTCCGTCTAAAGATGCACAACTAAAAAAAGTATACCAAACGGTTGCTTTTAACTACGGTGTAGAGCTGTTTCAAAAAGGCCAACTAACAGAGGCTTATACAGCGTTCAAGCGTGTGGATACTTACCCAATGGACCCACAAATGGTGGCGCTTTCGCGTTACTGGATGGCCGATATCTCTTTTAGAAAAGATGAATTGCCAGCTGCCATTAACATGTACCGCGATTTCATAAATTCTCCGGCCTCGAATGCTTTGCCAGAGAAAGTCGATGCCTACTACAATATCGGCTACGCTTATTTTGAACAAGGCAAGCGCGAAGAAGCCATTCAATCATTTAGAACGTATCTACAACTCAATCCAAAAAAAGAAAATAAAGTCCTGGACGCTACCTTCCGCATTGCAGACGCTTATTATGTCAACAAGCAAAACTTGCAGGCTATTCAATATTACCAGCAAGCCTATACTCTCAACTCAGCACTCAACGACAAAGCCCTTTTCTATTTGGCCAAAGCGCAAGGCTTCAATGGGCAGCTAGCAGAAAAGGCACTTACCCTGAGTAAATTGCTCAAAGAAGAGCCCGTCTCGAAATACCGAATGAATGCACAATACGAATTGGCGCGCACCTATATGTCTCAGCTCAATTACGATGACGCCCTTAAAACGTATCAGTCTTTCTTGTCTGAGTTTCCTAAATCGCCGTATTTACTCGACGTGAAACTCGATATAGCTGATATTTACTACAAAAAATGGGATTACAGCAAGTCTGAGGCGGCATATCTCGAAATTTTAGCGAGTTACGAGCAGCAACGCGAAGTGTGCAAGAAAGTGGTAATGAGCCTGATTGATGTCTACAACGCTCAGAAAAAACCAGATTTAGCCTCTGAGGTGATTGACCGCTATCCTTGCGCCAATATCTCTACAGAAGAAAAAGAAAATATCTTCTATTCTCCTGCCCTCGCTGCATATCAAGACACCAATTTTAGAGAAGCGGTCGAGAAATTTGAAATCTACCTAGCTAAATTTCCGAATGGGCGTTACGTCAATGAAACGTATTTCTATTACGGCAATAGCTTGCTCAAAACCAGAGATTCGAGTGCAGCTATCGTGCAATTTGAGAAGTACTTGGCCACATCAGTAAGCACTTTTGCGGAATATGCGTCGTCCAAAACTGCAGCACATTATTATATGAAAAAGAACTACGAGACAGCGCTGAAGTATTACCAAAAATTGGAAGCTGTTGCCGCTAAACCAACGAGTACTTTTGAAGCCAAATTGGGCATCATGCGCTGCGCATTTATGGTCTCAAATTATAATTTAGCCAAAGAAAATGCCCGCTTTGTTTTGGACAATGCCGCACTAACGCCGCAGCTTAGGGTAGAAGCAGAATATGCAACGGGCCTCTCTAACTATCATTTGAAACTATACGAAGTTGCTAAACCATCTTTGGAATGGTTGGTCAAGAATACGACAACTTCTATGGGTTCAGAAGCCAAGTATTTGTTGTCAGACATCTATTTTGGTCAGCAAATGTATGATGAAGCCGAAGCGGAAATCAAAGCTTTGCTCAAAATGAAACCAAGTTATAATTACTGGGTCGCGAAGGGCTTGCTTTTACAGACGCGTGTGCACATTAGCCGCGAGGACCTCTTTCAAGCGGAGCAAACGCTCAAATCCGTGATGGACTTTTATCCCGATCAGCAAGATGGTGTCTTGGCAGAGGCATCAGACCTTTGGGATGAGCTCATGCAGCTCAAAAACCCACCGGTCAACGAAGAACCACAACCAGAAATGAAAATCGAAATCAACGAAGAGTAAGCCATGAAAGCACTGATCAGTACATTCGTTTTGCTCCTGTCTGGGCTCCATATTTGGGCACAGCAAGGAGATAATAACATTACGGTATATACCATTACCAATCAGCAGGTAGAGCCGGCCACCCGCATATTGGAAAACCCGAAAATCATTGATTCTGTCAAGGCCACTGCGGTCAAAGACTATCCTTTATTGTTTTTTCAAGCAGATACAAAGATTTTACTCGATACCATTGAAGCGGCTACCGTAGAAACCTCAGAGAAGCTGGCCAAGTTGTATCCGTTTTATGTAAAGGCAGGAATTGGTTCGGTTATTATGCCACTCGGCGAGATTTACTATACCTCTGATCGGTCGAGAAATATGGTTTATGGGGCGCATCTCAAGCACCTGAGTTCTTTTGGCGATATCAAAGACCGCTCCAAGACGATTTATGCCCCTGCACAATACGACCGTAGTTCGGCCAATGCTTATTTTGGACTCAACGAGCGCAATTATCAGCTAAAAGTAGATGCTAACTACAGCAACAACGGCTTCCATTACTACGGCATTCCAATAGATACCATTGCAGCAGACAGCATTGCACAACGTTTTCAGCTCATGAGGGGTGCGTCAGAATACGTATGGTTGCGCGGAGATTCAGCCAAGCTGAATTTGTCTTTTCAAGCCAATTACCAGCATTTCTTAACGCTACCGACAGACACCACCAAGATTTGGCGCAGTAAAGAAGACAACTTTGCCTTCAAAACACGCGGTTGGTACAATTACAAAAATGAGCACTTTTATGCCGATTTAGGTCTGCGCTACAATGGCTACAAGCGGGGTATTTTAGATAGCCTATACACCGTTGGCGACACCGGTTTTGTGGTGAATAACAACATCATCGATTTCAAGCCAGGCGTTTGGACCCAAGCCCTAAGTGATCGCTTAAAGGTTGAACTCGGTGTCACAATAACCGCTGATATTGGCGCGCTAGGCACAGAATTTTATGTGTATCCAAATGCAGAATTCAAGTATGCAATGTTCAATAATATTTTTATTCCGTATGTCGGTTTGAGAGGGGGCTTGAAGCAAAATACATTGCAAGGGTTTACGCAGGTTAATCCGTTTATTAGAACCTATGTAACATTGCGCAACGAGCACAATCCTTACGATATCTATGCGGGCTTTAAAGGTTCGCTCAGTAAAACACTGAGCTTCAATGTTGGCGTTCACTTCATGTACATTGAGAACAAAGCCTTTTTTGTGACCGATACCTTGGCTGCGTTCGACAACTACCTCACCGTCATTTACGATACGCTTAACCAGACCACATTTGAAGGCTCGATGAGCTACCAAGCAGCCGAGAAATTGAAAATTGATGTATTGGGTCGTTACAATATGTACCAACTTTATCATAACGCCTTTGCTTGGAACCTACCTGTGCTGCAGTTTACAGCTAGAGGAGCCTACAACTTATACGATAAATTTTATGCGCAAATTGATGCCAATATAGAAACGGGTCGCAAAGCACTCGTAAGCGCAGATGCACCAAATGCACAACTGGAAGGGACGCAGTCTTATGTAGATCTCGGTACAATTGTCGATGTCAATTTAGGTTTAGAATACCGCTATACGCCAAGAGTTTCTTTGTTTTTACAGGCCAATAATTTAGCAGCTCAGCGCTACAATCGCTGGTATAGCTACCCTGTTCAGCCTTTCCAAGTCATGGGCGGCATTACAGCACGTTTCTGATGCAAACCGAAGGATTTGTTTTAGTTGCTATTGGCAGCTCAAAAGAAGCTTTTAAGCTACAAGCCATTACACTTTCGCCTCTCCAAAGCGATGAGGTTCTGATTGAATCCGAAGCTTTTGGACTCAATTATGCCGACGTCATGGCGCGCCTTGGTTTATATCGCGAGGCGCCCCCAAGACCCTGTGTGCTAGGCTATGAACTTGTTGGGCGCATCACCGAAGTAGGTTCAGCTGTGGATCCTACATTGGTGGGCCAACGCGTCTTGGCTTTTACGCGCTTTGGTGCGTATGCCAGACATGCCAAAACCACTGCCAATGCCATTGTTCCGATCGGAGAAATGCCTGCACAAGACGCGCTGCCGTTCGCTACGCAAGGTGTGACGGCGCACTACATGGCAGAGGTGCTCTCGCCCATTCAAGTACATGACCGCGTATTGGTGCATGCAGCTGCAGGCGGAGTCGGTAGCTTCTTGGTTCAGTTGGCCAAGCGCAAAGGCGCTATTGTTTACGGCAAAATTGGCCGCGACACCAAGAAATCGTATCTCGAGTCTTTAGGAGTAGACGTCATTGTGAATTACAACAAAGAAGATTATTTCCAAACCATCAGCGCTCATTTAGGAGAGCAGCAACTCTCGGCTTCGTTTAATGCCGTAGGTGGAAAGTCTGCAAAAACAGATATGAAATTACTGGGCCCGGGTGGTAGGTTGTTTCTTTTTGGCGGGGCAGATTTGGCCACAAGAAAAGGACTATTGGGCAAGTTGTCGTTTTTATGGGAAATGGGCATCGTGCTGCCGATTGGCCTGATGATGCAGTCCAAAAATATTTTGGGTGTCAATATGCTCAAAATAGCAGAAACACAGCCGCAAGTGATTCAAAATAGCATGTCAGAAATGCTGCGCTTGTATCAGATTGGACAGCTAAAGCTGCCAAATGTGGCGAGTTATCATTTTAGCGATTTTACCAAAGCCCATGACGTTTTGGGTCAAGGGCAAACGACCGGTAAGGTGGTGGTCAGTTGGGTTTAGGCCTTCGCGCTGAATAAGCCTTTTAGGAAATTGAATACCGGTTTGCGAAATAAAAATAACAAGATGAGGTAGGGGATGAGCATTAAGTAGAGGATGCCGCCGTTGATATTGCTACCAAAGCTGTTTTCATCTAGCCCACTTCCTTGTTCAGCGAGCATCTTGCATTGCGAACAACCTTGCGCAACAACATGTTGGGTGCCAGAAAGCACGAAAAGAACAAGGAGAAAAATACTACGCTTCATGACTTTAATTTACGTTACGAAATTACGCAAGTTAGAATCTAAATCAAAATCTTAATTTTGTGATATGCGCAGTTTCTGTTTATTATTTTTGAGTGGCTTATTATTCGTTGCTTGTGGCGACGCAAATACATCAGCTGATAAGAAACAAACCCTCGATCAACTTGTGGCGTCTCATCCCGATTCCTTGCCTTTGCTTATTGAAAAAGGTAACATCCTCATGGATTCGCTCGCTTTTGATAAAGCGCTGAACTATGGCGCTAAAGCGTTTAGACTCGACTCCAATAATATTGAAGCGCGCGTGTTGTACGCAGAATGCCTCATCAATAAGCCCAATAGAAGTGCAGACGACATCTTTCGGGCTTTTACGATGTACCGAAACCTAGTTAAGAAGGCTCCAAAAAATGTTGCTGCTTTGATCGGCTTGGCCAATACGCTGGTGCTACTTAATGACCACGACAAAGCGTTTAAATATATCAACCAAGCGCTCCGCATAGACAAAACCTACCGAGATGCATATATCCTGAAAGGGACTATTTATAAACTCGAGAACAATATCAAATTAGCCATTTCATCTTATGAAACTGCTGTGCAGCAAGATCCTGAATATTATATGACCTATCTTTTGTTGGGATCCTTGTACGAATATGAAAACAACCCAATTTGTATTGAAAAATACATGACCGCTTATCAATTACAGCCCAAAAATACCGAAGTGATTTACGCATTAGCCTATGCCAAAGAGAAATTCGGACAAGCAGCCGCTGCCCAGCGCTTGTACCGCAAAATGACGAAAATTGACTCCACATACGCTGACGGATATTTTCATTTAGGTTATTTGGCTCAGTTTACTTATAATCAGCCGGATAGCGCGATGTATTTTTACAAAAAGGCCGTCAAGGTAAATACGCAGCACTTGCCATCTTATCATAATATTGGCCTGCTATACGAAGACCGCAACGACCTCACGAATGCGCTCTTTAGCTATGCCAAAGCGCTAAAGATAGACTCCACTTATCAGCTTTCCAAAGACCGCGTTAAAGTACTTCGCAAACGGATATGAAAAAAGCCCAATTAGTCAGCGAAATTCTAGGCGATTTTTTGTTGCCACTCCTCGGCTATATTTGGTGGGGCTGGGATCTCTACTTCATTTTACTATTCATTATTTTTGACCTCAGCATTCGCTTGTTTTTTGTTTTTTACCGAAAAGAGAGTCGGAGTACGCAATTGCTTTTGCGTCCCTCGTTGTTTTATGTGAGCTTTCTCATTCTGAGTCATTTTTATATGGTCCTGACCGAGCCCACATGGCGCTTCACCACCGCATTTTCAGACTTCTTTTGGTACGAAGATTTTTTCATTCCGCAGGGACTCATCCTGCTGCCACTACTTATTTACACCGAACGCTCTAGACAGCGCATGGAGCTACTCACAACAGGTACTTTTGATGCAGTTTCTCAGGTTAAAAAACTAGGTTCTCGCTTCTTAGCGGCTACCATTATTTTAATGCTGATGTCAGTCTGTTTAGCGCTGTTTAATTGGTCAGAAACGGTAGAAATAGTTTTCTTTTTAGCCGCCTGGCTACTCTTGATTATTTCCGAAAATAAAGCCGCTTTTTTAAAGGACTAAATTCTGTATTTTTGTTGTTCAAGAATCCTATGGCAAAAGAACAACAACTACACGAAAAACGTCAGGCCCTGCAGCAAGGTGGCGGTGCTGAACGCATAGATAAACAACACCAACAAGGCAAGCTCAGCGCCCGCGAGCGCATCTCCTTGTTACTCGACGAAAATAGTTTTCAAGAGATTGGCGCTTTTGTCGAGCACCGCTCTACTAATTTTGGGCTCGATAAACAAAAGTTTCTTGGCGATGGCGTGATTACCGGCTACGGTAATATCCACGGTCGTTTGGTTTATGTGTATTCTCAAGACTTTACCGTACTCGGCGGGTCTTTATCCGAAACACACGCCGCTAAAATTTGCCGCATTATGGATATGGCCATGAAAAATGGCGCGCCCATCATTGGCATGAACGACTCGGGTGGTGCCCGCATTCAAGAGGGCGTAGTTTCATTGAGTGGCTATGCAGATATTTTCTTTCGCAACACACGTGCTTCTGGAACAGTTCCGCAACTTTCCTTGATCATGGGGCCTTGTGCAGGTGGTGCCGTTTATTCGCCAGCACTAACTGACTTCATTTTTATGGTCGAGGAAACGTCTTATATGTTTGTAACTGGCCCCAATGTGGTGAAGACAGTAACCCACGAAGAAGTGAGCTCTGAGGACCTCGGTGGCGCCAAAACACATGCCGAAAAGTCTGGCGTGAACCACTTTACAGCCGCCAATGATGTGGAGTGTATCCGCAAAGCCAGAGACTTGGTTACCTATTTGCCTCAAAATGCCAACGAAGAAGCACCCATTACGCCAGTTTTTAGTTTCCAAGCTGCTAAAAACAAGCAAATCGAGCAAATTTTGCCCGACAACTCCAATATTCCATACGATATCAAACGCGTCATTGATTGTTTGGTAGACGACAACAGTTTTAGAGAGGTACACGAAGATTTTGCCAAGAATATTGTCGTTGGCTTTGCCCGTTTGGAAGGCAGAACAGTAGGTATTATTGCTAATCAGCCTGCTTCAATGGCAGGCGTACTCGATATTGACGCCTCCCGTAAAGGAGCGCGTTTTGTGCGTTTCTGTGATTCCTTCAACATTCCACTTTTAGTATTGGAAGATGTCCCTGGCTTTTTACCAGGAACCGATCAAGAGTGGCGCGGCATCATTACGCACGGTGCAAAATTGCTTTATGCTTTTGCAGAAGCTACGGTTCCAAAAATTACAGTTATTACTCGAAAAGCCTATGGAGGCGCCTATTGTGTCATGAACTCACGCAGCTTGGGTGCCGACCTCAGTTTTGCTTGGCCAACAGCGGAAATTGCTGTCATGGGTGCAAAAGGGGCTGCCGAAATCATCTTCAAAAGAGAGATTGCCTCAGCTGCTGACCCAGCCGAAAAATGGCTCGAAAAAGAAGCGGAATACGCAGATACTTTTGCCAACCCGTATCGCGCTGCAGAAAGAGGTATTATTGATGAGGTATTGTTACCTTCAGAAACGAGAGCAGCACTGATCAGCGCCTATAAAATGCTCGAGAAAAAAGCAGAGGCTTTACCTCAGAAAAAACACGGCAATATTCCACTTTAACGGCATCTATGTTAAATTCAATTGAAAAGGCAACCTTTTGGTGGCCTTTTTCGTTATAATCAAGCTGTTAACTCTCCAAAAACTTGCATGAAAGATATCTCTACTCAACACTCCAACTTTTCTTTCAAATTTTTGTTGGCTTTCTTGCTGTGTTTAGGTTCATCTTTTACCGTCTTCGGACAAATCGTTAGCCCTTTCAATATCCGTTATCAAACCCAACAAAAAGGGGGCATTCGTTTTGTAAGTAATGTCTCGGTAAACTGCACTGCTCCATACCAAACAACCGTCTCCTGTAATAGTCAACAATCACAGGTTCCGCCGAGTGGGTCAGGTCAAAATAATACGGCAACTATGGGTTATGTCGATATTGACACTGATCCTACAACTTTCATGTCGTCTAGTGATAGCCTCAATTTACCAAACTGTTCTGAGATCACTTGGGCTGGGCTCTATTGGGGTGGAAAAATCAGTACCTCTACCACCAATTATGCCAACCGCAGCAAGATCAAATTAAAAGTCAACAACGGTACTTATCAACAGCTCACCGCAGATCAAACCATCAACAATACTACAGGCGCTGTTTCCTATTTTTGCTATAAAAACATCACTAATCTTGTACAAGGAGCGGGCATCAAAGGCCGTTTTACGATAGCCGACCAAATTCAGCAGGTCAACGGAAATAACTTGTTTGGGGGTTGGTCTATTGTCGTTGTTTACAAGAATATTTCTGAACCTTACAAGAACTTAACAGTCTTTGATGGTTTGGCCAACGTGAGTCAGGGGAGCTCATCAAATACGGTAACGATTCCAATTTCTGGGTTTTTGACGCCGCTTTCTGGTGCGGTTTCGTTTGAGCTTGGTGTTATTGCATATGATGGTGACCGCGCTCAAACGGGTGATCAAATCCTATTCAACGGTGTAGGTACCAACTATGTGCAGGTTTCAGATGCACTGCACTCAGCTACAGATATGTTTAATAGTACTATTGCTTATAATGCGGCAATAACACAGTTTAGAAATCCTAGCTATAACAACACTCTGGGTTATGATGCAAGTATTTTCATACCCAACAATGCCACCCAAAATTACCTAAACAATGGCGCTACCTCTGCCAATATCCGTGTGACTACCTCATCAGAAACGATTCTCTCTCGGGTCATTACCTCTGCCATTGATATCTACGAGCCGGACTTGCGCGCAACTGTTTTTGTCAATGACCTCAACGGAGGCGCTGTTGCGCCAGGAGATATTTTGGAGTATACCGTATCGGGTAAAAATATCGGCTCTGACGTTGCCTTAAACTGTTATATTACGGATACACTTGATATTCGTATGGCATATGTGCCTAACTCGTTGGTTGTTTTGAATGGTCCGAATGCGGGTGTTAAAACCGATGCCATTGGCGATGACCAAGCAGAGTATGACGCGGTCAACCGCTTTGTCAAATACAGAGTAGGTACCGGCGCAACTGCGAGTTCGGGTGGCAGTATGATCAACTCAACTGTTGATAGTGTTTTGGTTAAGTTTAAGGTTCAAATTTCTAGTGATTGTCTAATATTAAAATGTGATTCAACACTTGAAAATAAAGCTTATATTTTCGGAACCGGGTCGCTTTCAGGCAATACCCTCAACAACAACGGAACTTCTGATGTTTACGATGCTTTTGGCTGCCCAACCTCTGCTAACAACGAGGTTACCATCTCGACTGCATCTTGTCCGCCGGTCAGTTTTACGGTCAATGACCCATTGTGTCCGGGCGACACACTGCATCTCAATGCGCTCTACTCCCAGTGGGCTAATTATTCTTGGTCTGGCCCGCAAGGCTTTACAGGCTCTGTTCACAATCCGTTTGTAGCAAACATCAGCAACCTCAACTCAGGAGTATATGAACTAGACGTATCTTTTAATGGTTCAACCTGTACATTTAATAACATCACGAACAGTATTGTGGTGCATCCAGAACCTACTATTTCGTTAGTTTCTTTGACAAATGTAAGTTGTTACAATGCAGCAAACGGAAGCATTGTCACTAGCGCAACGGGTGGTGCACCAATCAGTTACCAATGGACTAACGGTGCAGCAACCAGTGGCATCTCCAACCTAGGCCCCGGGCTTTACTCGCTTGTTGTCACGGATAACTTTACATGTCAGTCCGATACCAATTTTACAATCACTCAGCCCAATTTATTGGTCGTTGCACTCCAAATCACCAGCAATTACAATGGCAAGAACATCTCTTGTTTTGGCGCATCGGATGGCAGTATATCAAGTACTGTAACGGGCGGAACCGCTCCATATACATATTCTTGGAACAACGGTGCGAGTACCTCAAGCCTTTCCAATTTACCAATAGGCACGTACTCTTTAACGGTTACTGATGCCAAAGGCTGTATTTCTTCTGCAAATGTTACCCTAACCCAACCCCAAGATATCGCCTTGAGTGCAAGCCCAACCGCAGTATTGTGTTATGCAGGAACCAACGGTGCTATCAATACAACAATTACTGGTGGAACGTTTCCGTATACTATTCTTTGGAGCAATGGACAAATTGCACCAAACCAGACTAATTTGCAAGCAGGTCTTTACGAAATGATTGTTACAGACGCCAATAACTGTAAAGATTCTATTGAAACTACTGTGACCCAACCGGCACAGCCCCTTTCGGTAACCCATACCCAGCATGACGTATTGTGCTACGGCGATGCCACAGGCTCTATTGACATCACTGTTGCGGGCGGTACACCATCTTATGCTTACAGTTGGTCCATAGGAAGTTTGTCCGCCGACTTGACAGGCCTTCCAATAGGAACCTATACTGTTCAAGTTACTGATGCAAACGGTTGTTTGATCACTTACGGAGCAACAATACAGCAACCTGTTGCACCCCTTTCCATGTCCGGACTCGTGACCCCTATTGCTTGCTTTAGCGATAGCACGGGAGCGGTGAACATCGCTGTTTCAGGCGGAACATCTTCATATACTTATAATTGGAATAACGGTGCCTTCACCAGTCAAAACATCAATACCTTGCCCGCAGGTTCTTACAGTGTTTTAGTGACCGATGCCCACCTCTGCTCCATTACCCAAACTTTCGTTGTCACACAACCTCAAGGCCCACTCACACTATCAGAAACACATGAAGATGCAGGTTGTGATGGCCCAGGATCAATTGACCTAACCACTAGCGGTGGTACTGCGCCGTATTCATTTGTTTGGAGCAACCTCACCTTCAACGAAGATGTTGTTCCGGCAGCAGCTGGGGCATATACCGTTCAGGTCGAGGACGCCAATGGTTGTGCTGACGCTTTGTCGGTCACTATTTTGAATTTAGCAATCCCAATTTTTACGTCTATTTCGGGTCAAAATATTTTATGTTTAGACGACTCTACGGGTTCTATTGACTTTACAGTAACGGGTGGTGTTGCGCCATTTATTTATTCGTGGTCAAATGGTGCTACAACAGAAGATATAGCTGGTCTTCCGGCAGGTACTTATATTGTGACGGTAACGGATGCCAATAGCTGTATTGAGATTGATAGCCTTACGCTTACTGAGCCTCTTACCGCGATGTCATTGAGTGAGACCCATACCAACGCCAATTGTCTGGATTCGGTAGCAGGGTCGATCAATACAAGCGTAGTTGGAGGAACACCAGGCTATACTTTCAGCTGGAACAACGGTGCAATTAGTCAAGATCTTACGGGCATCCAAAACGGTCTATATGTATTGACTGTAAGCGATGCCAATGGCTGTCAGGAAGTTTTACCCGTTCAAATTTTAGATCCTTCCAATACGGTGATGGTGGCTACAACGGTTCATCCAGTGAATTGTTTTGGTGGAGCAGATGCTTGGATAGACCTCACCCCTTCGGGGGGTATGCCGGGCTACGTATACGATTGGGGTACCGGTGCTATCGAACAAGACATCACCAATTTGGCAGCCGGTCAGTATTATGTAAATGTAGAGGATGTTTTAGGTTGCGGAATGTTCTTGAGTTTTAATGTCACGCAACCTGTTGGTCCGCTCACGATCAATGGTACTGTTTATAATGTGGTTTGTTTAGGTGACACCAACGGTATAGTAGACCTGGCCATTAACGGAGGTACCGCTCTATACAGTTATCAATGGAATAACGGTGCCAGCACCCAAGATATTTATGATTTAAGTGCAGGTACTTATTCTGTAATTGTTACCGATGCCAATGGTTGTACTGCAACTTATTCTGGCATAGTAACCGCACCAGGTAGCGCGCTTTCGGTTACTTTATACCCTTCTCCTGCATTGTGTTTTGGCACGCCAACAGGCGGTGTTGATTTAACAGTTGCAGGCGGCGTGCCTGGCTATACATATAGCTGGAGCAATGGCCAGACCTCCCAAGATTTAACAGGTGTAGTAGGGGGTCAGTACACGGTTACGGTACAAGATGCAAACGGTTGTTTGTATGCGGATACCATATTGGTGAGCCAACCACAGAGCGCCCTAACTTTAACCCAAGTGACTACGAACA
>Ga0114968_10000677_pt1 | contig 25535 bp, 24 predicted proteins | sample M_130807_EF_Meta_FD_87020 | JGI IMG/M metagenome (GOLD analysis project Ga0114968, IMG submission 87020) | Freshwater microbial communities from Lake Montjoie, Canada to study carbon cycling - M_130807_EF_MetaG | ecosystem: Environmental > Aquatic > Freshwater > Lake | place: Lake Montjoie... | reverse complement strand
GGCTAAAGGCCTCGCTGGCCGCGCCAAAGACCACGATCTCGTCGGGGCGGCTGGTCAGCGCCGCCTCCAGGCCTTGCATATTGGGCGTCAGCACCGAATAGCGCACGCCGCTTTGGCGCTGCAGGCCGGCCATGACTTCGGCGTTATCAGCCATCTGGGGCACCCATTTGGGACTGACAAAGCTGGTCACCTCGATATTGCGCAGCCCCGCTGCTTGCAGGCGATGCACCAGGCCGATCTTGACGGTGGCACTGACCGGCTGCTTTTCGTTTTGCAGGCCGTCACGCGGACCGACGTCAATCAGTGTGACCGTGCTGGGAATCGTCATACAAAGCGGCGTGTAAATGAGAATGCGGCATTATCGGCGCCCGCCCCTCACTGGGGAGAAGGGCGTCCTAATAGCCCCGGCTTCTGTCTACCATGCCCTCGATCGGCAAGCCCTCTTCCAAGGCCCGGATCTTGCCGACAATTTGCGCCACCGTTTCAGGCACCAGGGTGCGCCCGGCGATGTGGGGCGTCACCGTGACGCGCGGATGGCGCCAAAACGCGTGCTCGGGCGGCAAGGGCTCGGTGCGAAAGACATCGAGCGTCGCGCCAGCCAGGTGGCCGCTGTCGAGCAAGGCCAGTACATCTTCTTCCACCACATGGCGCCCGCGCGCCACATTGATTAGGTAGGCGCCGGGCAGCAGTTGCGTCAAAGTACTTCGGTTCAAAAGATTTTCTGTTTCAGGCGTCAGTGGCAAGAGGTTGACCAAAACCCGCGTCTGCGCCAAAAAAGCGGGCAGTTGGGTAGCCCCAAACAGGCTCTTCACGCCGGCCACTTGCTTGGCGCTGCGGCTCCAAGCCAGCACCGGGAAATCCAGCGCCGCCACGGCGCGGGCGACCCGCTCGCCCAGCACGCCCATGCCCAAAATGCCCACCGGATAGTGCCCGCGCTCCAGCGGCACTGGCTCGTGCCACTGGCCGGCGCGGGCTTGCGCCTCGAACACATCAAACTGACGGGTATGGCGAATCAGCGCGTGGCAGACGTATTCGGCCATTTGCACGCCCATACCCGCGTCGTTCAGGCGCACGATGGGCAGTTGCGCTGCGATCTTCCGTTTGAGCAAAGCATCTACACCAGCGCCCATATTGAACACCGCTTTGAGCTGCGTTTGCTCGTCAAAAAACTGCTGCGGCGGCGCCCAGACGATGGCGTAGTCGGCCGGCTGCGCTCCGCTGCTCCAGGCCTCAAGCTGCGCTTGCGGTAGCTCCTTACGTAAAGCCTCAAACCAGGGCAACGGGTCGGTGCGGGCGCAAAAACTGATGCGCAGTGGGCCCTGTGTCACTTGCATTGGACTGGCGGCTGGCATCGTTTAGGCGACCACGTTGGGCGAAGCCATGCGCAGCAGCTCGGCGCCCTCGGTGATCTGGTCGCCCACCGCAAAGAGCAGCTCTTGCACCTGACCGTGCGCAGGAGCGCAGATTTGGTGCTCCATCTTCATGGCCTCCATCACCGCGAGCACCTGGCCTTGGTGCACCGTATCGCCCACTTTCACTGCAAAAGACAGCAGTTTGCCCGGCATGGGCGCACTCAAGCGGCCCGTCTCGGCCGGCGCCACGGCGGCGTGCGCCAGCCGGTCTAGCGCCTCGAACTGGCACGCGCCTTGCGCTGCAAATACATGCACTTGCGCGCCGTCGGTATACACCTGCAGGCGCTGGCGCTGGCCGCACCAGTCGACCTGCACGCTGCCGTCGGCCTGCGTGGCGTAGGCAAAGGGGCCTGCCATGTCGGGGGCGTCTGCCGCACCCGTGCAGGCGAGCTGGCCACCGCCGTGTCCTTCGCCTTGCCAATGCAAAACCAGGGACTGCGCGCCCGCTTGCAGGTCAAAGCGTCGGGCGGGCCGTCCGTGCGAATGCCATGTGTCAGCAGCGCTCCAGGGGTCGGTCCAGCCCGAGGCATCGACGGGGCGCGCTTGCGCCTGGGCGAGCAAGCTGTGAGCGACCCAGGCCGCGCCGGCCCAGGCCAGGCTGAGCTTGTGCTGACCAAAGAGTTGCGCTGCCTCGCGGTTGATGAGGCTGGTGTCCAGCCGGGCTTGCGCAAATGAATCGCTGGTCACCACATGGCGCAAAAACTGCACATTGGTCTTCAGGCCCACGATATGCGTCTGCGCCAGCGCCGCATCCAGGCGTGCCAAGGCCTGTTCGCGGGTGGCGCCGTGCACGATGAGTTTGGCCACCATGGAGTCGTAAAAAGGGCTGATGACGTCTCCCTGGCGCACGCCAGCGTCCACCCGCACCGGAGCGCGTTCAAAGCCGCTGTGCGCGGGCAAGGCGAATATCGCCAGACGGCCGGTGGCGGGCAAAAAGTCCTGGTCCGGGTTCTCGGCGCAAATGCGCGCCTCAATGGCGTGCCCGCTGATGCGCAAGTCTTGTTGGCGCAGCGGCAGCGGCTCGCCGCTGGCCACGCGCAGCTGCCATTCCACCAGGTCCAGGCCGGTAATCGCTTCCGTAACCGGATGCTCCACCTGCAAGCGCGTGTTCATTTCCATAAAGAAAAACTGCATGGACTCGGGCTGGTCGTAGCCGCTTTGCTCGACGATGAATTCCACCGTGCCCGCACCGACATAGTTCACTGCGCGCGCTGCGGCCACCGCTGCGGCGCCCATGCGCTGGCGCAAGGCCTCGGTCATGCCTGGGGCGGGCGCTTCTTCCAGCACTTTTTGATGCCGCCGCTGCACCGAGCAGTCGCGTTCAAACAAATAAACGCAGTTTCCATGCGTATCGGCAAACACCTGGATCTCGATGTGGCGCGGGCGTTGTACATATTTCTCCACCAACACATCGTCATTACCGAAGCTGTTTTTGGCTTCCCGCTGGCACGAGGCCAGTGCGGCCGCGAAGTCGGCCGCCTTCTCCACCACCCGCATGCCTTTGCCGCCACCGCCTGCGCTGGCCTTGATCAGCACCGGGTAGCCTATGCCATCGGCCGCTGCTTGCAATACGTGCGGGTTTTGGTCCGCGCCGTGGTAGCCGGGCACCAAGGGTACGCCGGACCGCTCCATCAATTGCTTGGACGCCGCTTTGAGGCCCATGGCCTCAATGGCCGACGCGGGTGGCCCGATGAACACCAAACCGGCATCCACACAGGCCTGGGCAAAATCGGTGTTCTCGCTCAAAAAACCATAGCCGGGGTGCACGGCTTGCGCGCCGGTGGCCCGCGCTGCAGCGATGATTTTTTCCCAGCGCAAATAGCTGTCCCGCGCCGCGCTGCCCCCGATATGCACGGCCTCATCACAGGCTTGTACATGCTTGGCGGTGGCATCTGCATCCGAATACACCGCCACCGTGCGAATACCCATGCGCCGCGCCGTAGCGGCTATTCGGCAGGCGATTTCGCCTCGGTTGGCGATCAAGATTTTGGTAAACATTTCAGACTTTCTGTAGCGCGCCAAGCGCACTCCTACATCCGGAACACGCCGAACTTCGTCTCGGGCACCGGCGCATTCATTGCTGCTGACAGGCCCAGCGCTAGCACACGGCGCGTGTCTACCGGGTCGATGATGCCGTCGTCCCACAAGCGTGCGCTGGCGTAAAAAGGGTGGCCTTGCACCTCGTACTGCGCTTTGATGGGCGCCTTGAAGGCCTCCTCTTCCTCGGTACTCCATTGCCCACCTTTGGCCTCGATGCCGTCGCGCCGCACCGTGGCCAGCACGCTGGCCGCCTGCTCGCCGCCCATCACGCTGATGCGCGCGTTGGGCCACATCCACAAAAAGCGCGGACTGTAAGCGCGCCCGCACATGCCGTAGTTGCCTGCGCCAAAGCTGCCGCCAATGATGATGGTGAACTTGGGCACTGCCGCTGTAGCGACGGCAGTCACCATCTTGGCGCCGTTGCGCGCAATGCCCTCGTTTTCGTATTTGCGTCCGACCATAAAGCCGGTGATGTTTTGCAAAAACACCAGGGGGATCTTGCGCTGGCAGCATAGCTCGATAAAGTGCGCGCCCTTTAAAGCCGACTCGCTGAACAAAATCCCGTTGTTGGCAATGATGCCCACCGCCATCCCTTCGATGTGCGCAAAGCCGCAGACCAGCGTGGCGCCAAAACGGGGCTTGAACTCGTGCAGCTCCGAGCCGTCCACGATGCGGGCAATGATTTCGCGCACATCAAAAGGCTTGCGCGTGTCGGCGGGGATGACGCCGTACAGCTCTTGGGCGGCAAACAAAGGCGCGCGCGGGGCGATCAAGGCGGCTTGCGGCTGTTTTTGCTTGTGCAAATGCGCCACCGCCTCGCGCGCCAAGGCCAGCGCATGCAAATCGTTTTGCGCCAGATGGTCGGCCACGCCGGACAAGCGGGTGTGCACATCGCCACCGCCCAGGTCCTCGGCGCTGACGACCTCCCCCGTGGCGGCTTTGACCAAAGGCGGGCCGCCCAGAAAAATCGTGCCCTGGTTTTTGACGATGATGGTCTCGTCGCTCATCGCCGGCACATAGGCGCCGCCGGCGGTGCAACTGCCCATCACCACCGCAATTTGCGCGATGCCTTGGGCGCTCATATGCGCCTGGTTGTAAAAAATCCGGCCAAAGTGGTCCCGGTCGGGGAAGACGTCGTCCTGGTTGGGCAAATTGGCGCCGCCCGAATCCACCAGGTAAATACAAGGCAGGTGGTTTTGCGCGGCAATCTCTTGCGCGCGCAAATGCTTTTTCACCGTCATGGGGTAGTAAGTGCCGCCTTTGACGGTGGCGTCATTGCATACCACCATGCAGTCCAAACCGCTGACGCGCCCGATGCCGGCAATCAGGCCGGCGCCGGGGGCATCGTTGTTATACAGGTTCAGGGCTGCCAGGGGGGCAATCTCTAAAAAAGGCGTGCCCGGATCGAGCAGGTTTTGCACGCGCTCACGCGGCAGCAGCTTGCCGCGCGCCGTGTGCTTGGCCCGCGCCGCCTCGCCACCGCCTTGGGCTACCTGGTCTAGCTGCTTGCGTAAATCATCGACCACAGCGCGCATGGCGGCGGCGTTGGCGACAAAGTCGGCAGAACGGGGATTGAGTTGGGAGCTGATGGTTGGCATAACGCTACTTGGAAAAATCAACCCTTGATAAAACTTCCGCTCTTGCCCCCATGCTTTTCCAGCAAGCTGATGTCGGTCATGGTCATGCCTCTGTCAACCGCCTTGCACATGTCGTAAATCGTCAGCAGGGCCACCTGCACCGCAGTGAGCGCTTCCATTTCTACGCCGGTGGGGCCTACGGTTTCGGCAGTGACGGTACACATGACGCCATCGGCCCGGGCGTCGTCTGCTTTGCCCGCGTGGAGTATTTCAAACTCCACAGCCACCCGCGTCAGGGCCATAGGGTGGCACAGGGGAATGAGTTCGCTGGTCTTTTTGGCCGCCATGATGGCGGCCACGCGGGCAATGCCCAGCACATCGCCTTTTTTGGCGCTGCCACTTTCAATCAGCTGGCGCGTGGTGGCCAGCATCTCGATGCGGCCGCTCGCAACGGCAATGCGGTGCGTGTTGGTTTTGCTGCCGACATCGACCATATGGGCTTGGCCCTGGGCGTCAAAGTGGGTGAGTGTGCTCATGGCGTGGGCGGTTAGGGCGGCGCGGGGGCGGGCCGTTTACCGTTGCTTCATTCAAAAGATGCATCATACGGGGATGGCCTACCGAATTTTTAACCCGCCTACCCCCCAACAGTGGCTGCTGGCCCGTGCACTGGCCTGCGCTTTGGCTGCGTGGCCCTTGGTAAGTGCGTCGGCACTGACCAGCAATGGCGCACCGACCGCCTCTAAGAGCCTACCCGACCTGGGCGATGGCACCGAGATGTCGCCCGCCGCCGAGCGCCGCCTGGGCGACAGCATCGCCCGCAGCCTGTACCGCGACCCCGATTACCTGGATGATCCGGTGCTTGCCGGCTATGTGCAAAGTATTTGGCAGCCCCTGCTGGACGCCGCCCGCGCCCGCGGCGATCTGCGTTCGGACATGGAGGAGCTCTACGCCTGGGACATCCTCCTTGCGCGCGACCGCTCGGTAAACGCCTTCGCGCTGCCGGGCGGCTATTTTGGGCTGCACCTGGGGCTGGTGGCCATTGTTACCACCCGCGATGAACTGGCCTCGGTGCTTGGACACGAGCTCAGCCACGTCACGCAGCGCCATATTGCGCGCAATATCAACAAGCAAAGCGCGCAGCAGCCCTGGATGATTGGCGCCATGATTTTGGGCATGCTGGCGGCCGCCAAAAGCAACAGCCCCGACGCGGCCAACGCGATGATCATCGGCGGGCAGGCGGCAGCCATCCAGAGCCAGCTCAACTTCTCGCGCGACATGGAGCGCGAGGCCGACCGCGTCGGCTTTGGCGTGAGCACGGCCGCTGGCTTTGCGCCCGAAGGTTTTGTCGGCATGTTTGAAAAGCTGCAAATGGCCAACCGGCTCAATGACAGCGGCAATTTCCCCTACCTGCGCAGCCATCCGCTGACCACCGAGCGCATTGCCGACATGCAAAACCGCATCAGCCTGACCACGCCTTCGGCACCAGCGCCGCCCTCACAATGGGAGCCCTTGATGGTGGCCGCCCGCGCCCGCCTCTTGTCTAACCCGGGTGTGGACGCGCTGCGCGCCTGGGAGGCCGATGTCCAGCCCGACGCACTGCAAACCCGCAGCCCGGCGCAACAAGCTGCCACCTTGTACGGCGCCACATTGGCCGCCGTCAAATTGCGTGAATTCGACCGTGTCCAGCCTTTGCTTAGCCGGTTGCAGGCCCAGGTGCGCGGCCGTCCAGTCGCCTTGCGCTTGGCGCAATTGCTCGGCGCCGAGGCCAGCATGGCGCGTGGTGACGCCCCGGATGCGGTGCAGCGCCTGGTGCCCGCGCCGCTTGCCGGCAGTGGCGCCTGGCTCGACCGGGCGCAGCTCATTCTGATGGCGCAGGCGCAAACCCGTCAAGCCTTGCCCCAGGGCCTGGCGCAGGCCAGCCAAAACATGCACGTGTGGGCGCAAAACCACCCGAAGGACGCCAGCGCCTGGCGCACCTTGGGCGCGGTTTACGAGGCCCAGGGCCGCGCGGTCGCCGCCATCCGCGCCCAAGCGCATGCCGACGCGATCGAGCAAGACTGGAATGCGGCGCTTGCGCGCCTGCGCGCTGCCCAAGATTTGGTGCGCACCAGCCAGTGGGGCGCAGCAGGGCCGGATTTCATCGAGGCCGCCATCGTGGACACGCGCGCCCGCGAAATCGTGCAGCGGCTGCGCGAACAAGCGCTACAGCGCTAAGGGCTTGCGGCTTTAGGCGGTAGGCGTTTCGCTTGGGGCCGCTTTGCCCTGGCGCATGCGCCCGGCCAGCAATACCCCAATGACTGCCAGCGCGTAGACGCCATAGCGTGCCAGGCGCGTGCTGTTATCGGCTGCGCCATCGGCAAGGCCCAGCCAGGGCGCCAGCCAGGGCTCGTTGCACACCATTTGCGCGGCGGTCAGGGCCAGCACGGCGCTACCCAAAGCAATGATGGACGGAAAGCGCTCCACCAGGCGCAGCACCACGGTGCTGCCCAGCACCACAATGGGCAGGCTAATCAACAGGCCAATTACCACCAAATCCATAGAGCCGTGGGCCGCACCGGCCACGCCCAGCACGTTGTCGATGCCCATCAGCGCATCGGCCACGATGATGGTTTTCATGGCGGCCCAAAACGTACTCACCTGAGGGTCTTGGTGCCCCTCTTCACCTTGGTCGGCCAGCAAACGGTAAGCCACCCACAACAATCCCAGCCCACCGACCAGCATCAAACCCGGGATTCGCAAAAGCCAGACCACACCCAGGGTCATGGAAGCACGCACGACCACCGCGCCCATCGTTCCCCACCAAATCGTTTTTTTGCGCAAATGGTCTGGCAGGTTGCGCGCCGCCAAGGCGATGACGATGGCGTTGTCGCCCGCCAGTACCAAATCAATAAGAATAATGGCTAAAAGCGCCGACCACCAAGCGTTTGAAAAGAGTTCCATGCCCAAAGTCTAAGAAATTCCTTCGCGCCCCTTGCGTTTGTGGGGCTTATGGCTGCTGCCGATCTCCACTGCAGTGGGGCGCTATGATCGCGCCTCTTCTCTAAGCACCACCCATGGCAGGCATTCATATCACCGACATCGAGTCGGCCATCAACTATTGGCGCGCGCACAGTCCGTCGCCCGATGGCGTGGCCCTGCCCACACCCACGCGCGCACTGGCCGAAATTTATGCCCTGATGGTGTACTACGGCGAGCAAGAAGCGGATGAAGACACCATGCCGCGTGCGGCCCACGCGGCTTGGTTGCAGTGGTACGCATCCACGCCGGACACCCCTTGCATCGCCATTTGCTCGACCAGCCAGGGCGACGAAACCTGCAAAGGCTGCGGTCGCAGTTTTGACGAGGTGCAGCACTGGCCCCAAATGAGCCCAGCCCATAAGCGCGCCACCTGGCGGCGTATTACTTTGGACAACAAGGCCTGGCGCTTCAATAAATATGCCGAGCGTGCTGCCGAAGGCCCGCCGCCTGCGCCCGCTCCATGAGCAGCGAGCGCTGGAAACCGTCGACTACGGTGGCTGCCATCATTGAGCGTGACGGGCGCTTTTTACTGGTCGAAGAAGATACGCCCGAAGGCCTTCGCCTGAACAACCCCGCCGGCCACCTGGACCCGGGCGAATCCTTGGTGCAGGCCTGCGCGCGCGAGACCCTAGAAGAAACCGCCCACCATTTCACGCCCAGCGCACTGGTCGGTGTCTATTTGGCGCGTGTGCAACTGCCCGACGGCCCCCTGCGCCCTGGCGGCGACGATGTGAGCTACTTGCGCTTTGCCTTTTGCGGTCAACTAGGGGCTTTGGAGCCCTCGCGCAATCTGGACAAGGGCATTGTGCGCACCCTGTGGCTGAGCGCCCAAGAGTTGCAGTCCAGCCGCGCCCAACACCGCAGCGCGCTGGTGTGGCTATGTGTGCAGGACTATTTGCGGGGCCAGCGCTTCCCCTTGGACCTTTTGTACACCGGGGAAGGTGTGCATGCATTGCCAGGCGGGTCGGCCTAAAATCGGGCCATGACCGCCCCTGCCGCCAGCCCCACCAAACAACGCATCGTGGTGGGTTTAAGCGGTGGCGTGGACTCGGCTGTGACAGCCTATTTGCTGCGCCAGCAAGGCCATGAAGTCCTTGGTATTTTCATGAAAAACTGGGAAGACGACGACCAGCCCGCCGGGGCCGACGGCGACCCCAGCACACCGGGCTACTGCACCTCCAACGAAGATTTTGTAGACGCCGTCGCCGTGGCCGACGTCCTGGGTATCGAGATCGAGCACGTCAATTTTGCCGCTGACTACAAAGACCGCGTATTTGCCGAGTTTTTGCGTGAATACCAGGCCGGGCGCACGCCCAACCCGGATATCTTGTGCAACGCCGAAATCAAGTTCAAAGCCTTTTTGGACCACGCCATGCGCCTGGGCGCGGACGCCATCGCTACCGGTCATTACGCCCGCGTGCGCCACAACCCGCACAGCGCCCGTTACGAGCTGCTCAAGGGCTTGGATTCCAGCAAAGACCAAAGCTATTTTTTGCACCGGCTCAACCAGGCGCAGCTCTCCAAAACCTTGTTTCCAGTGGGCGAGCTGCACAAGAGCGAGGTGCGCCGCATTGCCGATGAGATCGGGCTGCCCAATGCCCGCAAAAAAGATTCGACCGGTATTTGCTTTATCGGCGAGCGCCCGTTCCGCGAGTTTTTGAACCGCTACATCGCCATGGCGCCCGGACCTATCAAAAACCCCAAGGGCCACACCATCGGGCAGCATGTGGGCCTGTCGTTTTACACACTGGGCCAGCGCCAGGGGCTGGGCATTGGCGGGCTCAAGGCGCGTGGCGCGCAAAAAGGTGGCGGCGAACATGCGCCCTGGTTTGTGGCGCGCAAAGACATGCAGGCCAATACCTTGTGGGTGGTGCAAGGCCATGACCATCCCTGGCTTTTATCCAAACACTTAAGCGCCATGGATGCCAGCTGGGTAGCTGGCCAGGCGCCGCAATCGACCGCCGCCTTGGCTGCCAAAACCCGCTACCGTCAAAGCGACAGCGCCTGCGCCATCGCGTCGACCGCCGGCGCCGAATTCGCCTTGGACTTTGCTGCCGCGCAATGGGCGGTTACGCCGGGCCAATCGGCGGTAATGTATGACGGTGAAGTGTGCCTGGGCGGCGGCGTCATTGCCAGCGTGAGCGCGCTTGACTCAGCGATGTAACTGCGCACTCCCCCCGCGTGGGACAATGCACCTTGCCTGAATGATGACTTTGAGAAAGCTGCTCCCATGACCCGTCGCGCCACCAAAATCGTAGCCACCCTGGGCCCCGCCTCGAGCGAGCCTGACATGCTAGAAGCCCTGATCCGCGGCGGTGTGGATGTGGTGCGCCTCAATTTCAGCCACGGCACGGCGCAAGACCATATCAACCGCGCTACCTTGGTGCGCGAGGCGGCCAAGCGCGCCGGTCGCGAAGTGGCCATCATGGCCGACCTGCAAGGCCCCAAAATCCGCGTGGGTAAATTTGCCGACAACAAAGTGTTTTTGGAGCACGGCCAGGCCTTTGTGCTGGACGCGGCACGCACCACGTTGGGCGACAAAGACGGTGTCGGTCTGGACTACAAATCTTTGCCTCAGGAAGTCAAAGCGGGCGATGTGCTCTTGCTTAATGACGGACTGATCGTGATGGTCGTCGAGCGCGTGCAAGGCCAAGAGGTACACACCACGGTGCGCCAGGGCGGCGAGTTGTCCAATAACAAGGGCATCAACAAACAAGGCGGTGGCCTGACCGCCCCGGCGCTGACTGCCAAAGACATGGAGGACATCCGCACCGCCATGGCTTTCCAGGCCGATTACGTGGCCGTGAGCTTTCCCAAAAATGCCACCGATATGGAAATGGCGCGCCAGTTGTGCAATGTGGCCGCCGCCCCTTTTAACCACAAGCCTGGCCTGATTGCCAAAATCGAGCGCGCCGAGGCCATCCCTAAGCTCGAAGAAATTTTGCGCGCCAGCGACGGCATCATGGTCGCGCGCGGCGATTTGGCGGTGGAGGTCGGTAACGCGGCGGTTCCCGCGCTGCAAAAGCGCATGATCAAGCTGGCCCGCGAGTTTGACAAAGTGGTGATTACTGCCACCCAAATGATGGAGTCCATGATCGGCAACCCGGTGCCCACGCGCGCCGAGGTGAGCGACGTGGCCAACGCCGTACTTGACGGCACCGACGCGGTCATGCTCTCGGCCGAAACCGCCGCCGGCAAATACCCGCTGGAGACCGTGCGCGAGATGGCGCAAATTTGCCTGGCCGCCGAGGCCGGCGAGCACGCCAAGCTGGAAGCTGACTTTATCGGCAAACGTTTTGAGCACATTGACCAGTCCATCGCGATGGGTGCGCTCTTTACCGCCCATCATCTGGGCGCTAAAGCGATTGTGGCCATGACCGACAGCGGCTCGACCGCCCTGTGGATGAGCCGCCACCTGATCCAGGTGCCCATTTATGCGGTGACGCCGCGCGTGGCCAGTCAGCGGCGCATGACGCTGTACCGCAACGTGCGCCCACTGCTGATGCGCAGCGTCAATGACCGCGATACCGCCTTGCAGGATGCTGAAGAGCAACTCAAGGCCTCGGGCATTTTGGCCTCTGGCGATGTGTACGCAATCACCTGCGGCGAGCCCATGGGCGCGCCCGGCGGCACCAATATGCTCAAAGTCTGTCGCGTGGCCTGAGCCAAACGCGCCTTTGCAGCCGCATTATGCCGGCCAGAGTGGCCGCTAGAATTGCACATCGGTACCAGTTACCACGCGGTTACCAAATTCCCGGAGAACTCCCATGGCACTCGTTTCAATGCGCGAATTGCTGGACCACGCGGCCACCCAAGGCTACGGTATTCCAGCTTTTAACGTCAACAACCTCGAGCAGGTGCAGGCCATCATGGAGGCGGCCAACGAGGTGGGCGCCCCCGTGATCATGCAAGCGAGCGCTGGAGCCCGCAAATATGCGGGCGAATCTTTTCTCAAGCACCTGATCCAAGCCGCTATCGAAAGCTATCCCCATATCCCTGTGGTCATGCACCAAGACCACGGCCAAAGCCCGGCGGTGTGCCAAGGCGCCATCAATTTAGGCTTTAGCTCGGTCATGATGGACGGCAGTTTGGAGGCCGACGGCAAAACCATCGCCAGCTATGAATACAACGTCCAGGTCACGCGCCAGGTGGTGGATATGGCCCATCAGCTGGGCGTGACGGTGGAGGGCGAGCTCGGTTGCCTGGGCTCGCTCGAGACCATGAAGGGCGACAAGGAAGACGGCCACGGCACCGACGCCACCATGACGCGCGAGCAATTGCTCACCGACCCCGAGCAGGCGGCTGATTTCGTCAAGCGCACCCAGCTCGACGCATTAGCTATTGCGATTGGCACCAGCCATGGCGCCTACAAATTTACGCGCCAGCCTACGGGTGATATTTTGGCCATTGACCGCATCAAAGAAATCAACCGCCGCCTGCCCAATACGCATTTGGTGATGCACGGCTCGAGCAGCGTGCCCCAAGAGATGCTGGCCACGATCAACGCGTATGGCGGCAGCATGAAAGAAACCTACGGCGTGCCGGTGGCCGAGATTCAAAAAGCCATCCAGTTCGGTGTGCGAAAAATCAATATTGACACCGATATCCGCCTGGCCATGACCGCCGCAGTACGCAAATTCATGGCCGAGAACCCCGACAAATTTGACGCCCGCGACTGGCTCAAGCCGGCCCGCGAAGCCGCCAAGCTGCTCTGTAAAGCGCGCTACATAGAGTTCGGCTGCGAAGGCCAGGGCGCCAAAATCAAAGGCGACGCGCTGACGGTGGTGGCGGCCAAATACAGCAAGGGCGAATTGGCGCAAGTCGTGCATTGACGGGCCGCCTGGCCGCTGCGCTACAGTGGCGGCCATGGCTTCTTCACTACACACCTCGACCCTGCATTCCCTGCCCCTGCTGGCACGCGGCAAAGTCCGCGACAACTACGCGGTCGGCAGCGACCGCATTCTCATGTTGGCCAGCGACCGGCTCAGCGCGTTTGACGTCATCATGGGCGAGCCCATTCCCGGCAAAGGCGCGCTGCTCACGCAAATGGCTTTGTTTTGGTTCGACAAGCTCGGCCCCCAGGGCCTCAATATCTGCCCAATTCACCTGACCGGCGAGGCGCCTGAAAGCGTGGTCGCGCCTGACGAAGTCGCTCAGGTGCAAGGCCGCAGCATGCTGGTCAAGCGCCTCATGCCCTTGCCCGTGGAGGCGGTGGTGCGCGGCTACCTTGCTGGCAGCGGTTGGAAGGAATACCAGGCCGGCGGCGCCGTCTGCGGCGTCCCCTTGCCGCCGGGTTTGCGCAATGCCTCGCGCCTGCCTGCGCCCATTTACACGCCGGCGGCCAAAGCGGCCGTTGGCGAGCATGACGAGAACATCACGTTTGCGCAAACCGTTGAGATGGTTGGCCTGGACCTGGCCACGCGCATGCGCGAGATCAGCATCGCGCTGTATGAAGCGGCAGCGGCCTTTGCGATGACCAAAGGCATCATCATTGCGGACACCAAATTCGAGTTCGGTCTGGACGCCGCTGGCACGCTCACCTTGATGGACGAGGTCCTCACGCCCGACTCCTCGCGCTACTGGCCGCTGGAGAGCTATGCCCAAGGCAGCAACCCGCCCAGCTACGACAAACAGTTTGTGCGCGATTGGCTCGAGGCCGCCCAGGTCGACGGCAAACCCTGGGACAAAAGCCCGCCCGCCCCCCGCGTGCCGGACGCGGTCATCGCCCAAACTGCCGCCAAATACCAAGAGGCGCTGCAGCGGCTCATGGGTTAAGGTGCAAATGGACTGACGCTGTCCCCTCAGTTCAGCGCCATGCTCAGCTTGCGCCGGTAACTGGCCACCATTTGCGCCTGCGGGTCGGTTTCGGCCACCACTTTGCCGGCGATTTCGATGCCGCTGGCGGTTTTGCCCGTGTCTTGGGTCGCGCCTTTGGTTTTGGGCGGGGTGAGCAGTTCCAAAATGGCCACAAAAGTCTTGCGTGGCACCGCCTCGCCCCAGGCTTTGTCGCGCATGATGATTTCCAACAACTCGTCCATGGCTGCCGTCCACTGGCCTTCAACCATCAGCACGCGGGCCTTGGCCAGGCGGCTGTCAAAGTCGCGCTTGTTGGCGGCAATGAGCGCGTCAAACTGCGCCAGCTCCCAGTTGCCGCGCTCGTCGGTATGGACAAACTCGATGGCGTTCATGAAGTGCAGCAGCGCATCAAATCGGATTTGGCGCGGAATCGCTGCCAGCGCGGGCGCCAAGGCCGCCTTGGCTTCTTCTAGCGCGTTGTGGTGAATCAGTAGCTTGACCAGTTCATGGCGCGCATCGTCGTTCGCCGGGTCAGCGGCCAGGGTTTCTTGCAGCTTGTGCAACGCGGCCTCTACGTCGCCGGCGGCCAGCAAGGCCTGCGCATCTTCGGCGTCGGTCAGCGCGGCGCCTTCGGGCGGCAGGTGCTTGTCTAAAAATGTCTTCATCTGGCCCTCGGGGATGGCGCCCATAAAGCCGTCGACCGGCTTGCCGCCGATCATCAGCACGCAGGTGGGGATGCTGCGGATGCCAAAGGCTTTGGAGAGCTCGGGCTCCTGGTCCGAGTCGATTTTGACCAGCTTAAAGCGCCCGGCGTAGTCCGTCTCGAGTTTTTCCAGCAGCGGCCCGATCACCTTGCAAGGGCCGCACCAGGGCGCCCAAAAGTCCAGCAAGACCGGCACATCGTGCGAGGCCTGGACGACTTCGGCTTCAAAATTCTCAAGGGTCACAGTGATCATGAAAAAGGTACTCGGGGTGAAAACGTAAAATTGGCGCTTCTCGCCCTGCGGCAGCATTGCCGCCGGGTCCTGGGGCGCAGGTGCCCAGCGCTGACTTTCCAACACTATGAGCACCACTCAAATCGCGGTCGTCATGGGTTCCAGTTCCGACTGGGACACCATGGAGCACGCAGTACAGATTCTCCAACAGTTTGCTGTGCCCTTGGAGGCGCGCGTTCTTTCGGCGCACCGCATGCCCGACGATATGTTTGCCTTTGCCCAAAGCGCCCAGAGCCGGGGCTTGCGCGCCATCATTGCAGGCGCCGGGGGCGCGGCGCATTTACCGGGCATGCTGGCGGCCATGACCACGGTGCCGGTGCTCGGTGTGCCGGTGGCGAGCAAACATTTGCAGGGCGTGGATTCGCTGCACAGCATTGTGCAAATGCCCAAGGGCGTGCCGGTGGCTACTTTTGCTATAGGTACGGCGGGTGCGGCCAATGCCGCTTTATTTGCCGTGGCCATGCTGGCCGCCCACGATGGCGCATTGCTGGCCCAGCTGCAGGCCTTTCGCGCTGCGCAGACCGAGGCGGCGCGGGCCCAAAGCCTGCCGCTTGCTGCCCTGGGCAAGGGCTTGGGCGGCTTATGAGCGCCGCCGCGCCGCTGCTGCCCGGCGCGCGCCAGGGCGGCGCCCCGCTGACTTTGGGTGTTTTGGGCGGCGGCCAGCTCGGGCGCATGTTTGTGCACGCAGCCCAGGCCATGGGCTATGACACCGCCGTGCTCGACCCTGACGCCGACAGCCCGGCCGGGCGCGTCAGCCACCACCATATTTGCAGCGACTACCAGGACCCGCAGGGCCTGGAGCAACTGGCGGCGCTGTGTGGCGCCGTCACCACCGAGTTTGAAAACGTGCCGGCAGCGGCTCTGTCCAGCCTGGCAGCGCAGTGCCGCGTGGCGCCCGGCGCAGCCGCTGTGGCGATTGCCCAAGACCGGATGGCCGAAAAAGCCCACTTTGTGCGTTGCGGCGTGCCCTGTGCGCCTTTTGTCGGCATCGCCAGTGCGGCTGATCTGCAAGTGGTGCCCGCCGAGGTGCTGCCCGGCATCCTCAAAACCGCGCGCATGGGCTACGACGGCAAAGGCCAGGTGCGCGTGGCCGAGCGCGCCCAACTGGCCGCCGCCTGGGCGCAGTTGCAGCACCAGCCCTGCGTGCTGGAAAAACTGCTGCCGCTGGCGCTGGAATGCTCGGTGCTGCTGGCCCGGGGCGCTGACGGGCAGATGGTGCATTTCCCGGTGCAGCGCAATCTGCACCGCGACGGCATCTTGGCCGTCACTGAGGTGTATGCAGGCAGTGTGCCGCCCGCGCTGGCCGCGCAGGCGGTGGCTGCGGCGCAAGCGGTAGCGCAGGGCCTGGACTATGTGGGCGTCTTGTGCGTGGAGTTTTTTGTGCTGCAAGACGGTACTTTGGTGGTCAACGAGATTGCCCCGCGCCCGCACAACAGCGGCCACTACAGCCTGGACGCCTGCGACCAGTCGCAGTTTGACTTGCAGGTGCGCACCCTGGCGGGCCTGCCTTTGGTGGCGCCGCGCCAGCACAGCGCCAGTGTCATGCTCAATCTGCTGGGCGACTTGTGGGGCCCGGCCATGGACCGCACGCCTGCCTGGGACGCAGTGCTGGCTTTGCCCGGCGCGCATTTGCACCTGTACGGCAAGCGCCAGGCGCGCGCCGGGCGCAAGATGGGCCACGTCACCCTGACCGGTCCGGACGCGCAGACGGTGCGCGCCACTGCTTTGCAGGCGGCGCAGATGTTGGGCATCGCCGCCTTCTAAGCCATGGTGCTGGACCCGCACGACCCGGCCGCACTGGCCCGCTGCGAGCGCGCTTTGCGTGCCGGCCAATTGCTGGGCTTGCCCACCGAAACCGTTTACGGCCTGGCCGCCGATGCCTGCAACGCCCAGGCCGTGGCCCAGATTTTTAGCGCCAAGGGCCGCCCGGCCGACCACCCGCTGATCGTGCACGTGGCCGATCTGGACGGCGGCCTGAGCGGCGCGCGCTACTTCAGCCGCGATATTCCCGGCTTTGCCATGGCCTTGATGCAGGCCTTTTGGCCCGGCCCGCTCACGCTCATCTTGCCGCGCCAAGCCGGGGTGGCTGCGCAGGCTGCCGGCGGACAGGATTCGGTCGGTGTGCGCTGCCCGGCGCATCCGGTGGCGCAAGCGCTTTTGCGCGCCCTGCGCCAAAGTGCCGGCGGGCAGGTGGTGTGGGGCTTGGCCGCGCCCAGTGCCAACCGCTTTGGCCGCGTCAGCCCGACCACGGCGGCCCATGTGCACACGGAGATGAATGCGGGGCTGGCCCCCAACGCTGCGCAGGCGCTGCTGGTGCTCGACGGCGGGCCGTGCGGCGTGGGCATCGAATCGACCATCGTCGATTGCACGCGCGGCGTGCCCGTCTTGCTGCGGCCCGGCGCGGTGGGCATGGCGGCCTTGGCCCAGGCGTGCGGGCAGCGCGTCTGGACGCCGCAGGAGCTGGCTGCGGGCGCACCTGCGCCGCGCGCCTCGGGCACCTTGGCGGCGCATTACGCACCGCAGGCCCGTGTGCGACTGTGGCCGCTGGCCGATGTACAAGCCGCTTTACAGCCCTCGGCGCGCCTGGCGCACCAGGGGGCCGGGCGCATCGGCGTGTATATGCGCAGCCGTCCGGCCCTGGACCAGGCGCCCGACGCGGCCCATTGGCTGCTGCGCGCCATGCCGCCGGACGCGGCGCGCACGGCACAAGAGTTGTTTGCGGTGCTGCGCGCTTTTGACGATGCCGGCGTCGCGCAGATCTGGATCGAGGCCGTCCCGGACAGCGAAGACTGGGCCGGCGTGGCCGACCGTTTGCAGCGCGCCAGCGCCGCCGCTTAAAAAGAATTTAAAGCTCGGTGGTAAACACCGTCAGCACGCCGGTAAATCCGTACAGGTGCTCATGGGCGATCTCGCCATTGCCAAAGAAGCCGACCAGCGGCACATCGCCCAAGGCGCGGCGCACGATCTGCATCTCGGCGCTGGGGCCGCCAAAGTGCGGGCCGCCGCGTCCGGTGCAGCTGACATAAATCGCCCCGGCAATGGCCCGCTGGCCGCCGGCGCTTGCGGGTGCGCCGCCCGGTGCGGGCGCCAATTCTTCCTCGGGGCTGAGCTCTTCGCGGATTTCGGCGCAGATGCGCGTCAGGTCGGCGCGGGCGGCCTGCATATTGCGCTGGCAAAAAGCCAGTTGGCCGCCCACATGGGCGTATTCGCTCAGGGCCACGCCGCCGTGTCCGGGGTCCAGGCCGATGATGTGGCGCACCAGCACATCGTTGCCGAAATTGCCCGTTTTGCGCACCGCCGCGCTGTCGCTGCCGGTCGGTGGGCGGGCCAGCCCGACCAGGGTGTTGCGCACGGTTTGCAGTGCCTGTTGGGGCTCGTCCAGCGAAATGTCCAGGTCGCGCAGCAAAACGTCCAGTGCCGGTTCGCCGTCCAGTTGCAGCACCACATTGGTTTTGGATTCGGTGATCACATGGGCCGGCGAGATCGGCTTGCAGCCCTGCGTGACGCGCGAGATCAGCGCCACGTCGGGCCCAAAGGCCACGCCGCTCAAGCCACCGCTAAACACCCCACTGGCGCGTCCCTGGCCACTGACCGTGCCGTCGGCGGCCAGGGCAAATTGCACGTTGCGGCTGCGGCTGCTGCACAGACCGCCAAACAAATAGCCGGTGTCGGTGCGCGCGGCCATTTCGGCGAGCAGCTCGCTCAGATCGGCCGTCTCGCCATCGGCGTGGACCAAGGCGGTATGCGCCTCAAAGCCTAGCCCCAGCGGCGAGACGCCCGAGAACACGCGGTACTGGTCGGGGGGCAGGTCCAGCAGCATGACGGCCAGTGCCGGTTCGTCAAAGTACTCGACATTGTTGGCCGCAATGCCCACGCCCACCGTGCCCGACCAGTCGGTGACCGAGGGCAGTTCGGCGCTCAGGTGGTCCAAAATGTCTTGCGCTTGGTCGGCATAGTGGTCGGTGATGTAGAGCAAGGCCAGCGTGGGCGTGACGGCGTGCAGGCTGCTGGACATTTGTCCGCGCAGCTGCGCCAGCACCAGCGTGCAGGCCATCGCCCATTGCGGATGCGTGGCGTGGGCGTAGGAAAAAACCGTCATGCGCGGTGAGGTGCGGCAGCGCTTAACGCTTAGCTGGCTTTGCGCCGCGTGCGCGCAGCGGTTTTGGTGGCGGGCTTGGATTTGGTAGCCGCTTTGCTGCGTACGGGCGCTTTTTTGACCGGCGGCGCGCTGTGCTTGGCCACGTCTTTGAGCGCGTTGGCCGCAATGGTCTGGAATTGCTGCGTCAGCGAGCCCCACAAGGCGACCGGGTCTATCACTGTGGCGGCCTCGGCGCTGCCTTTGTCGGTTTTGGCTTGGCGCTGCGCCGTAGGGGCGGGCTCGGGCTTGGCCGCTGGTGGCTCGGGCGCCGGTGTGGCGGGGGCCGCGCCGGCGGCGCCGGGCATGCCCATGCTGAAGTTCATGCCCTTGAGCGTCTCCATGGTCATTTTTTGCACTTCCAGGGCCTGGATGGTGGCGCTCAGTGCGCGGGCGTTTTGGTCCAGCCAAAACTGCACATGCTTGAGCTCTTCGATGCGCTTTTCCAGGTCCTCGACTTTGAGGCTGGGCACCAGCCACTGGGACAAATTGGGCACGCCAGCGGCTGCGCCGGGGTTGCTGCCTGCCGCCTTGGCCAGGTTTTGCAAAAAGTCAAAACCGGGCACGAATTTGCCGAATCCGGATGTGTCTGCGGTGCTCATAGCGGCGTGCTCCTGGGGGTTGCGTTGCGTGGCCAATGCCGCTGCAAGCTTAACTGAAGCGGCCCGCTTGCGCCTGACATTTCGCCGCGCACACCGGACTGCTGCGAGGTGGACTGCGGCGTGCCTAGGCGGCCCCCGCTGCGCGGTTTGGCGCGGGCGTTTACCAGCCGCCGCCTGAATCGCCGCCGCTGTCGCTGTCGCCCGCGTTGTCCCAGCCACCGCCTGAGCCGATGTCAAAGCTGCCCAGGTCCGGTGCGGGGTTGTCCATGGGGACGTAGCCACTGCCGCTACCGTCATTGCGGCTGGCTGCTGCGTTGCTTTCGTGGCCGCCATCTAGCGCTTTGCTCAGGGCGTAGCCCGCAGCCAGGCCGGCCACGCCGCCAATGACTGCGCCCCCCATACCCGAGCCCCCCATACCCGAGCCCTGCGGCGCGCCGTAGCCAGGCTGGGGCGCCATGTTGCCGCCAGGGCCGTAGCGGCCGTAGCCGGGCTGGGCGGCCATGGGGTTGCCCGCGCCGTAGGGCGTTGCGCCGGCGTACATGCCTTGGGACGCACGTGTGGCCGCGTTGCTGCGCCGAATCAGCACCACCACCAACACGATGAGCAAAATGCCGCCTACCACATAGCCGGTGGGAAAGCCGCTTTCGCGCCGCTCAGGGGCTGGTGCCGCGCTGGTCGCGGCGGGGCTGGCCGGTGTCGGTGTGACGGCTTTGCCAGAGGCAGCAGCCGCGTCAACTTTATCCAGCACCTGCTGGAATTTTTCGGGGCTGGAGGCGAATTTGAGCGCCGGGTCGATGGCGCGGGCTTGTTTGAGTTGGGCCAAGGCCTCGTCGTAACGCGTTTCGCGGGCCAGGACCTCACCTAGCTGGTAGTGCGCCTTGGCGCTATTGGGTTTTTCGGCCAGCACCTCGCGCAGCAGGGTCTCGGCCCGTTTGAAATCGCCCGCCTCGACGGCCGCGTTGATGTCTTTGGGCGTGGGCAAAGCCAAGGCCAGCGTGCAGGCTAAGACCATCATGAGGGCGGCAAGCGCGCGAGAAAGGTTCGAAAAAGTCATTGGCATGGGTAGGAAATCAAAGTGAATCGGTCCTCACTCTACTGCGGCCTGAAGTCAGCGCCCATGTATTTTGGTAAAGCACTGAAAAAAACTGGGGCCAGACCGCCTTGCCGGTCGATATGCAATGGCGGCAGGCGTTGTGTTCAGCCCGCCCGGGCGAAGGCGGCGCGCAGCTCGTCCATGACGCGCGGGTCCTGGCAGGCGTGTTCCCACAAGGCCGCTTCGCGGCGCGCCTGGGCGGCCGCTTGCATATGACCGAGCAGCCACAGCGCAGCGGCCGTGCTCATGCGCCGCAAAGGCTGGGTCAATAGCGCCAATACAGTAAACACGGCCGACCACAAAAGCACCCAAGCCAAGAGCAAATGGCCATCGGCCCAGCTGTCTATCAATTGGTCGGCCACCACCAGCAAAGCGGCTAAAACGAAGGCCGACAAGACGCCCGCCAAGGTTTTGGATGCTTCGGCCGGCACGGTGGTGCCTTGCTGAGCGCTGGCAGGTGCGCCAGAGAGATCGTGGCTGGCGTTGTAATGCATCAGATAAGACATGCTGCGCTCCTAAAAAATGAAAAATGAATCACAGAACAGTGGTGTATGGTTTGATACTAGGGTTTCTACTAGTGTGCGTCAACTTTATATTTATGATGATTTATATTCATAAAATCAATACATGAGTCTTCCTCCCGTCCAGCTGCGCAACTTTGACCTGAACCTGCTCAAGGTGTTTGACGTTGTCATGGCAGAGCGCAGCCTCACGCGGGCCGCGCCCATCCTGGCCCTGACGCAGCCGGCCGTGAGCAATGCCATGCGCCGTCTGCGCGACGCGCTGGGCGACGAGGTGCTGGTGCGCCAAGGCCGCACGCTGGTGCCCACGGCCAAGGCGCTGGCTTTATGGCCAGAGGTGCGAGCCGCCCTGGACCGGCTGCAGTCGGCCTTGCTCCCCCGCGCTTTTGTACCTGCGCAAACCGTCTGCAGCCTGGTGCTGACCATGGCCGACGCCACCGCCACCGAGCTGATGCTGGGCCTGGTGCAGCGCGTCATGGCGCAGGCACCGGGCGTGTCCTTGCGCACCGTGCCGCTGACGACCCGCGACCCGCGCCCGCTGCTCGATGACGGCCAGGTGGATTTAGCGGTCGGCCATTTCCCCGGGGTGCTGGCAGACTTGGCGCTGCGCCGCCAAAGCGGCCTGCCTGTGGCTTTTTCCCACCAGCGCCTGTTTGCCAGCGACTACGTCTGTGTGATGCGCAAAAACCATCCGCTGGCGCAAGCGCCCTTGGGGCTGGATGATTTTTGCGCCGCGCTGCATGTGCTGGTGAGTTTTTCCGGCCGCGCTTACGGTCTGATCGACGAGGCGCTGGCCCCTTTGAACCGCAGCCGGCGCGTGGTGCTGACGGTGAACCAGTTTTTCACCACCGGCAAAGTGGTCGCCGAGTCCGATTTACTGACCGTGTTGCCGCGCCACTTTGTGGCCTTCACCGGTTTTGAGGCGCAATTGGCCGTGCGCGAGTTGCCGTTTCAGGTGCCGCCCATCCAGGTCGATGCGCTGTGGCACCAGCGCATGGACGGCGATGGCGCGCACCAGTGGCTGCGCCAGCAGGTGCAGTCGGTGGCCGCATCGGTACCGCAAACAAGCGCCCCGCCCGCACCATGAAGCTGCAGCTCTTGTCCGACCTGCACCTGGAAGGCCAGCCGCACTGGACACCAAGCTACGCCCCTGGCGCCGACGCGCTGGTGCTGGCCGGGGACATAGGCTCCTACCAAAAGGGGTCGCGCCTGCAAGACGCGGACTTTGGCTTGGCGCGCTTCTCGCCGCTGCAGGCTTGGCCCGTGCCGGTGTTCTTCATCCCCGGCAACCACGAGTACGACGGTTTGGACTTCCATGCGGCGCACGCGCGCTTGCGTGCCAGTTGTGCGCGCTTAGGCATCCAGTGGCTGGACGGCGAGGTTTTGCAGCTGCCCTGGACCGATGTTCGGGGCCGCCCGCTGCGCATGCTGGGCAGCACTTTGTGGTCGGACTTTGACGCTCTGGGCCCGCACGCAGGCCTGCCCGATGCCGACTGCGACCCGCGCCACTTGGGTGCGCAGCTAAAAGCGCGTGAAAAAGCTTTTCGCGCCGCCGATTTTTACTTGCAGAAAACCGGCACTACGCTGGACGGCGCGCCCTTCTTGGCCGAGTCCGTGCGCGTGTTGGGCCTGCAAAGCCAGGCCTGGTTGCGCCAGGCGCTGGCCACGCCGTTTGCAGGAAGCACGGTGGTGGTGACGCACTTTGCCCCCAGTTTGCACAGCGCCGATCCGCGCTATGGCCGCGTGCCTGGCACGGCCGGTTTTTGCAATGCCCTGGACGATTTGCTGGACCACGCGCAGCTCTGGTTGCATGGCCACTTGCACACGCCGCACGACTATGTGCACCGCGGCTGCCGCGTGGTGGCCAACCCCTTGGGCTATGCACACAAAAACGAGCAAGCCCACTTCCAGGCGCAGGCCTTGGTTGAGATTTAGGCGTTTGCCTTTAGCGCGCGGCCAGGCCGTCAAAGCAGGTCGTCATGACCATGTCGATGATTTGGGCGTCATCGTGCTGCCCGCCCAGCTTTAAAAACTCCAGCACCGGGTCGCAGGCGCGGGCGTACACGGTGTACAAAATCGCAATCGGTGGCAGGCCTTGGTGGATATGGCCGGCGGCCTGCGCCTCTTCGATCCAGGCGCCTAGGCAGTCGCTGACCTCGATCAGGCCGTCCATATAGCTGGCGTTGGCCATTAGCTTGGCGCGCAGGGTGGAGTTTTGGCTAGGGAGTGTGGGCATTTCACCCTGCAGTTGCAGCTCCATGGTCCAGCGCGCGACGGCGCGCAGTTGCGCGATAGCACTTTGTTCGGGCAGGGCTTTCAAAAAAGCCTGTGCGCGTTGCATGACTTTAACCATGGCAGCGGCGGCCAAGTCTTCTTTGCTGGGAAAGTGCTTGTACAAACTGGCCTTGGCGATGCCTACGCTGGCGGCCACCTCGTCCACCGTCATGGCTTCAAAACCTTTTTGCGCAAGCAGGCGGCTGGCGGTCTGGATGATGGCCTCCTCGCGCGCCTGTAGCATCTGTACTTTGAACGAGATTTTGGGTAGATGGCTGGAGGGCATGCCTGAATTTTAGCCGCTGCGGTGCTTTGCCAGACTTTGCGCATGGTTTGCTACTTTGGAGTTCAAACCATGAAAGGTCCGGCTAAATTGCAAGCGCCACGCGCAAGGACGCACTATGCATATTGTTGTTGTAGGGGCCGGCATCATCGGCACCACCAGCGCCTGGTATTTGGCTGAGCGCGGCCACCAGGTCACTGTCATCGAGCGCCAGATGGATGCTGCTCTGGAGACCAGCTTTGGCAATGCCGGGCAAATTTCGGTCAGCCACTGCGAGCCCTGGGCCAATCGGCAGGCGCCTCTGAAGGCCTTGCGCTGGATGTTCAGCAAGGAAGCGCCGCTTTTGTTTCGGCCGCAGTGGCCGCTGGGCGCGGGCTGGCAGCAGTACCGCTGGACGCTACAGTTTTTGGCCCAGTGCAATGACGCGGACTTTCACCGCAACGTGGGCCATATCGTGGCCCTGGGCAAGTACAGCCACAGCGCTTTGAAGGCCTTGGTAGCCGAGACGGGCATCGCCTACCACCGGCTAGAGCGCGGGATTGCGCACATCTTTTCCCACCAGGCTGCGCTGGACAGCGCCGCCGCGCTGGCCCAGTTGATGCAGCAGTTTGGCGTGCAGCGCGAGGTGATCGATACCGCGCAACTCTTGCGCCTGGAGCCCTCGCTGGCGGGCTATGGGCAACGCATCGTGGGCGCTACCTTCACCGCCAGCGACGAGACGGGCGACGCCCGCGTGTTTACCCAGGGTTTGGCGCGGGCCTGTGCGGCGCGGGGCGTGGAGTTTTTGTTCGGGCAATCGGTGCAGTCGCTGGTGCACCAGAGCGCCCAGGTGCAGGGCGTGCGGCTGGTGCCTGTGCGCCAAGCGGGCACGCCGCAGGCAGCTTCCACGCTGTTGCGTGCCGACGCCGTGGTGCTGGCCGGGGGCTCCTTTACGGCGCCGCTTTTGCGCTCGGTGGGCCTGTATTTGCCGATTTACCCGGGCAAGGGCTACAGCGCCACCTTCCCCATCCTGCGACCCGAGGCCGCGCCTGAGGTGTCGCTGATCGACGATGCCAAGAAAATCGCCGTCACCCGCCTGGGCGACCAGATTCGGGTGGCCGGCACCATCGAGGTGGGCGACTTTGATGTTGGCCTGGACAACCCGGTGGCCCGAGCGCGCTGCCACATGCTGGCGCGCCGGGTCGAGGCCATCTGGCCCGGCATGTGTGACACGCGCCTGCCCGAAGAAGGCGGCAATCCACAGTTTTGGGTGGGTCTGCGCCCGGCCACGCCCACCAATATCCCGTATATCGGGCAAACCGCGCTGCGTGGTTTGTGGGTCAATGCCGGGCACGGCACCCTGGGCTGGACCCACGGCGCCGGCTCGGGCAAAGCGCTGGCCGCCTGCCTCGATGGGGAGCGGCCGATCGCCGATTTTCCGTTTTTGGCCTAGCGCGGCCCTCGCCCGTGCAGCACCCTAAGCGCTGGCTCGGCCGTGGGCCTCTTGAAGGCACTGCAAAAACGCCCGCGTGGCCCGCGCGGCCTGCGGTGAACGCCGGGTAATGGCAAAGAACGCGCAATCGTAGGAAAACACCTCGGACACCACCGCCCGCATCTGGCCCTGATGCACAAAGCTGCTGGCGTAGTGGTCGGGTAAAAAGCCCAAAAAACGGCCCGACAAAATCAAGGTGGCAATCGATTCTTGGTCATACCCGGTGGCGCTGCGCACCAGGCGCAGGCGCTGGCTGACCTGCAAATTGGGCGAGTGGTAGCCCAGGCCGGCAAACGGCCAGGCGCGCACCTGCGCCTC
>Ga0114968_10000676_pt1 | contig 25543 bp, 27 predicted proteins | sample M_130807_EF_Meta_FD_87020 | JGI IMG/M metagenome (GOLD analysis project Ga0114968, IMG submission 87020) | Freshwater microbial communities from Lake Montjoie, Canada to study carbon cycling - M_130807_EF_MetaG | ecosystem: Environmental > Aquatic > Freshwater > Lake | place: Lake Montjoie... | reverse complement strand
TGATGTTGAGAATATACTCTTTGAAAAACATTAACGTTAGCAGTCATTGGGAAACAAACCTCTGTACAATGCCCTGATTCAAGGACAAAAGATTTGTGGATATTTTTGATTTTGCCATAATTATAGGTTATAATTTATATCATGGTTCGTCCAACCATAAACCACAATACGATGGAAAAAACACTACCCGCTACAAATCCATTTCCAGCACTTTTCAGGGTATTTTTCCTAGAATAGAATAAATAGGGGAAAAGGATAAACGTTAAGAATGCATAAAAAGCCATGATAGCAACAAACATCTGAAACTTGTTCATACAGTTACTTGATATAAAATGAAACTACAGTAAGTAAAAGGAATACGCAAATAGATACGTAACAAAAACGGTAGTTCCATGATTCTTGATAGTGACTCTTTAACCAAAATACGATTACGGCTGCTACGAGTACATTCGGAATCATATGGGTGGTATCTTCCCATTGAGGTGTATCATAATGTTTCGTTCCAAATAATGCATCTAGTATGTCAGGTGCCATATTTGTATCGATTTGTGCGTGATGTTTTTCATGGTATTCGTTTATGTGTAACCAACTACAATTAATGTAGTGGACACTTACATAAATGAACATGTTGAATACTACAGACCATGGGTTCAATGAAATGAGATTACCGAATAAAACAATGGTTTGCATGGAACATTCAGACAAAATATTAAAGAAATAAGTAAAGGGACTATGATTTACGTGATGATATCTATGCAGAATAGAATAAGGTAAAAAAGAAAAGAGGTCATCGTGAAGCATGAAATGACCTACATAGACACTTAAAAAAGAGTACAAGAAAGAAAGGAAACCATCTTGTCCAAATAAGGACGATATATAAAACATCAGTAGAATGGCAATCATGTTAATGAATTAAGAAAAAAATTTCGGTTTATTTACAGTGATGGAAAATGGAAATAAAGTAAGGATAAATAAGACGGATAGTTTCAAAATGAATAAGCCGCCCATATTCATGAGAGTTTCTAGGGTAGCTTCGTATTCATGACTACATTTATGGTCAATACCCAAATTTTGTAATACTTCAAACCGTGTAGTCATCCATGTTTTACCTAAATATTTACGTTCTAAAACGGTAAGCGGACAATTTTTTAGAATGATGCACGACATGGCGTCTACAGCTAACAAATTGAACATGATGATTAGATGAACGGCATTATTATCAAACAATAAAACAGTTGCACATGACAACATGATAATAATGTGTAAGGTTCCATAGTAGGCGCCCAAGAAAGGTTGTATATGAGGTTTCAACCATTTTATTGTTTTTTGTAATTGTGTTTTACTCATGGTAAGGTGAAAGAATAAACTGATTTATACTGTCCGAATAATTTTCACATAATAGACCCATAATCCAATACCTACTAAACATTTGGATGTCAAATCTAAATAATTAAAGGTAATGTTTTTATGTAATTCATCAAAATTATAAGCAACACCGTACATGCTCCAAATGACTGCATACAACCCAAACAAAATATAATTATCAAGAGAGTACTTTGGCAATACGTATTTTAAAAATAAAGTGGCAAAAGTGATTAACAAAGCAACAAAACCTATGATGGAAGACGTTATTCTATCTAGTTTTCCAATTTCACCTAAATATCCTGCATATAACATTACATAATTAAAAAAGATAATCAATGCGAAATGGTTTAATTTTATGATAGTTTTTGAGTTAAAAGATAAAACAAGAGAAAGGGCTAAAAGCATGAAAGGAGTGGTAATGCCCCAATCGATATACCGAAGTTGTGTAATTTCTTCCCATTTTATTTCTTTGGTACGGTCGATTTTATCTTTAAATACGGAATAAAAGTATCCGCCAATGAGGGAGATGCACGTTTCTAAATTCATAATGTGTTGAACCATGGGAATCTTGGTGCGTAATGCTTCTATCAAGGTAATGGTGGCAGTCGTTAATAATAAAATATAAGTAAGATAAAAAGAAAAATGAACGTTCATACTTTAATCTATTTTTTAAAATTGAAATCATTGTTTTGAGAATGATTTCAAATCATGAATTATCCTTACATTTCGGATGATGTGTACGAAAATTCTGACACGGAAACAAAAAAGGCAACTGATTTACGTTTAAAACAAATCTTTCTCGATAATGGAATATTTACACCATGTGAACATGCGGTGTTTGGTATAGATAGGTATGATGGCATTCTTGTAGCTACAAGTGGACATACCTTTTGCATGTCGGGCACTCTTCGTGATATTAGCGACCCAGACTATATCATAGCACGTCTAACAGAAGGGATACGATGGATCGATTAATTCACAATACACTTATTCAACTTTTTTTCATGTATAAGTGTCAATATTCATGCAAACACATGGTTCACATTCAAAATTTGAAAAAATGGGTCGGATTAACTGTGCAACCGGTGTATGATTGTGAACCGTGCGTGCAATCATCCGATACAATTCAAAATCGGGGTATCTCTCCATTCCGTCTTTAAAGAGAACGCTTTCTCCTGCGTCGTCTTCTGTCCATTCTTTGAGTACGGTGAAAATCTCTTCTTCTTCTTCATACCCTTCTAAAATGGAGCAGGCTAAGCGACACAAATCAAAACTTGGATTTGCATCTAAAGGCTCGGATGCGCAATCAAAATAGGGTTCCATGTTGTATTGGGTGGCTGCGTCACCTTCTGGATGAAAGCTATCGGATACAAATCGTTTCCCTTGAAAGGTATAAATGGATCGTCCATAATCAATAATTTTGTATAATTTTCCGTAGGTGGGTACTTTGTAGTAGACTCCGTGATAACAGTAGGTGAGATGAGTTATCTCTGTTGGAACATACATGATGTTATTGGTATGCAAATCATTGTGTACAAAGGCGTACACTTTTTGATAGGCAAGTAAGGTCATGATCACTTGCATCAAACAAGAAGTTAACTCATCCGTGTTCATTTCATCGAGAAACGAGTCCAATGTATCCGTATACTTTTCCATGGCGATGACTTGAACGGGAAATTGATGGATAATGGCGTGCAAATCGAAACACATGGAATCTTTACTAGATTGTACGGAAACGTCGTCCAGCGAATCAAATTCGATCTCGACGGGTTCATCACTTAGGATAACTTTTTCTTTGTATTTGCGTGAATCAGAAAAGTGATAGTCTTGATCTAGTTCAAATAAAATCCCATTATTCTTGTGAAAAAATTCACATTCTTTGAGACGATCGACTTCTTCTGAGATATCGTAGAGAAAGTTTTGTTTGATACCTAAGTAACTACCATGAAATAATGTACCGTGAAGAAAACCTTGATTCAATAATAAATTAGACAAGTAATAAAAAAAACCATCTACGTAAGAAGAATTATTGACATCGGACATTTTTACATGAGGTGAACTCTGCAAAGTAGGAAGTGTGTTGTCATAAGATTCATAGGATCCTGTTAAATATTTGAGTGGATCTAACAAGGGCGAAAATTTAAAAAATAATCCGTCTGTTTGTTTTATCGTAGGGTGATCTAGATTGATGGAATTCCAATTGGTATCATTCAATTCGAAGAAACGTGTGTACAAAGGAATATAATTTTGAATTTTATCCACTTCTAATGTTTCTTCTAAATGTTTACAAAAAGATGCATTTTTATTTTTTCTATAGTTCATACAAGTCCTTTCCTAAAAGTTTATCCAAATTAAACATAATTAAGTAAGTTCGTAATAGTTTGGCTGTACTTGAAACGATGGTTTAATGGAATCGGGGCGTAACATGGTAATTTCAATACTGAAACTAAAATTGGTTAATCCAAAATCAACTAATCGTCCATCATGATAACGAAATTTAAATTGAAATTTTTGTACTCTTTCTAAAGGAGGATCACTAAAAAATAGATTGTTTAAAAAATTATTCCTACTTACGTAGACGGGGTTGCCTGGAATAGCAATTCTAGGTATTTTGGCAAAAGAACAATTATGTTTCCCACTGTACTTGGCACTCATGAGTTGATTGCTTCTCATGGTATAAGGTGTAATTTCATCCATACTATTATAAAGGTCCAACTCCATATAAATGTAGGGTTCTCCACGAATCGAAGAAGGGTAAGGGGTTACGATGGACTGGTAACCCGTTGGGATGGTTGCTTGATAATTAATGTTGGTTCCAGAAGTGTATACCTTTTTCTCAAAACCAAGAAAGCTTCCTAAACCCCATTGGGAGGATTGAGTATACATAGATGAAGCGGAATTGGTAAAATCGAATTGAAAAGTATTAGAGTTATAAAATACAAATTTTAAAGAAGTGGGGTCATGCTTTACGGTAAAACTGGTGAACCCTGGATAAGTTGCGTAAGCAGTATTCATTTGTCCCTGTAATTCGGTGGCAAGTTGGTCACCGGTATACGTTCCTTCTGAAATGGTAATTGTTTTTGTGGTGTCGATATAGGTAAGAGTTAGGGTTATGTTTTGATTGTTAGAAGAAAAAACGTGAAGAGGTGGTAAATCAATGTCGGCTAAACGTAAGCTGACGACGTTTTTGTATTCGACAGGAGGATCGATTGCAAATACTGCAGACGTGGGCCATTTACCAATGTCTCGATCTTCCGAATGAACGGAAAAGATTTTTTTTTGAACAACAAAGTTCTGCATGTATTGGATGTTTATTTTATCGGAATAGTACATGACGAATTTATATCAAATTGCAACGATATTATCTGGATTTGCTTTAGCAGGTCTTGTAGGATGTATCATGAATATACGTAAAGCAATGATGGTAGGTATGGGTGTAGCCTGGTTAATTATTACGGTGTTATTTTTTCTTTCTTTATCAGAGTTGAACTCTGCTACCCTAGTTACAGATTTTGTAATGAAATCGGGAATGTCTTTTATTACTGTGGTTCTAGTAGGATTTTATTTATTTTGTGTGATGAAAAATAAAGAATTTGTAGAAGATGGATTGATGCCTGATGTATGGTATACGTTTTCTTATTTTGTGGTCATTTGTACGGGAGTGAATGTATTATCTATGGTAAGATATTTTGAACATAGAGAATCATTTTGGAACTCTATGGCCATGTTGAGTAATACGTTATTATTTGCATTTATTGTCATTGAATGGATTATTTGTACGTTTTATAGAACAGATGGTTTTACTGTATAATAGTATGAACCACTACGGAAGTTTAGAAAGTACATATAGCCATAGTGTAGAACCAGATGAAGTACCACAGATTATTTTAAATGATACCGATGTGAGAATGCCTGATGTAAGTGACGTAAGATATTATTATTCTTATCCTACTTATCCTGGGAAAACTGATTTATCTACTCAAAAACAAAAAATAAGTGTAATGAAGAGACAATTATCACAAAATAGAGAATCTGGTAAGTTAACTAATTTAGGAAAATTATTTATAACCACTAATTTAAAATTAGCCATCGATGCTTTACGTGCTAAATCGAAAGAAGATGGTGAATCCTTTGATACAAAATATAAGCGGTTAGTGGACTATATAGATCCAACCCATACAGATGCAGAATTTTTTGCAGAGTCTCTTACTAAGGGTGGTAAAACAAAACGGAAACGCAGAAAGAGTAAAAGATCACGTGTATCAAAAAATTGAAACGGTTCATTCATCCAAGGAGTAAAATGGCTGAAAAGCTTCGCCACCGCGTCTTGGACATGACCCCTGAATACATGAAGGAGGTGTGCGAACAAATTGCGGAGATAAAGCGAGTCGTCAAGGAATCTAAGAAGATGCTGACTAAGGAACAGAGGGCGGAAGTGCGTGCGTATCGTCACGCCATGATGGAGCGTATTCAGGCAACGCACGAACTACATCTTGAAAGAGAATCATCAGGAAAACGTATCACATGGACACCTACGGTGTTTGAGGAATGGCGTACAATTGCGAATAGCATTCCAAGCGATCATACATTTAAATAAATTTGAATACGATACCAAAGGACGTTTCATTTTCCCATAAACCGGATATTTTCAAATGTTTATGTTTGTACTGTTTTTGAATCGTATACACTGGCGTTTTTTTACTACTGTAGGCATGTAATATATCTTTTTCTATATGGATTACGTCGTCTAAAGAAGGATGGTTCAAAAAGAGACCATTAAAGATAATGTTGTGTGTGGAATAATAAATACGAATGAAAGAACTATGTTCCATCATGATATTTTTTACGGGGGGATGAAAAATAAGGAATTGTTTATTATAGGAAGAAGAAGGAATAGATAACAACATAGTTTCTATAGTTCTTATCTATTTATATTATATGAAAGAATATATTCCTATTTTTTTAGTTAGTTTTGTGATTGGTATGGTTTGCGTTTACTTTTCACCTTTGGAATATAAAACGGTAATGGTGTATCCTTCTCCAAATAATCTGAAAAAAATTCAATATAAAGACAAAACAGATCAATGTTTTGAATTTTCTGCTAGATTAGTGGATTGTACAAATGATGCAAAAAAAATTCCAGTGCAATAATATGAGAGCATTTTTGAAATCCAAGTATGGGAAGTTTATTTTAGCGATTATTTTAGGATTTGGTCTATCTACTTTATTTAGAAAAACGTGCAAAGACAAAAAATGCTTGAAGTTTAAAGGTCCCACATTAGAAGAAATTGAAGATAAAACGTACCAGTATGATAAGAAATGTTATCAGTTTGATCAAAAACCGGTAAAGTGTAATCCAGTGAAACGTATTGTTTCGTTTGCGTAAAGAAGTATATGAAAAAAGGGATAGGTATCGTATGGCCACTGAGATTGATAAGTTACCTTATAATACTACAACTGATTTACCTGCTCGAGATATACCCAGGGAAACGATTGAGCATGCGATTGATCAACAAACCACGCCTACGTATGTACCTTCTGCACCCAAATATATAGAGCAACAACCATTACATCCAACAGTCGATCGATGGGAGGAGTTTCGATTACCGGCATTGTTAAGCATTTTATATTTTTTGTGGAGTGTACCGAGTGTTCAGTTGATGGTAGAACGTATGGCTCCAACAATATTTACAGATGCAACTACTGGTCTTTTTGCGAAAAGTGTTTGTTTTGGAGCTTTTTATTATGCGGTAACGATTGGCGCTACGTATTTAGGAAAAAATTAATTAGAGTATCTTATATCTTAAATCATTAAAACACGCCTTCTTGTGGAATCACCATGGATGGATAGGTATCGTTCACCATTTGTAATTTTGTAGGGTCTGTTCCTGGACGAATAATCACTACAAAGTGAAGAGAATTTACATCCATGATATCTTTGTAACAAGGATAGTAGGACCGGTATGTTTCTACCCCATGGTTTGTTCCATAGGCAGATGGTACTTTTTTAATAGCATCTAACAAGGATGCTTTGTTTTTTGGTCCATTGAGTGACGTTTCGCGGAATCCAATGTTAGGCCCTGCAGTAGATGGTTCAACTTCAATAAAACGGTAACCTAATAGTTCACATACCTCACGAACCATATCTTCATCCGTATATACCAGAAATGTTTTCAAATCAACTGTGTGATTTTGTACAGTTGATTTTTCTGCACGAGTTACTGCTTGAAGAACCGTATACCCCTCAACGTTACATTGATCCACCATTTTATTATGATGTTTTATGCGTTGGGCAGTTTTTTTATCAGTCCAATAATGAATGTTTCCAGGATATTGTGGTGAATCACCTATGATACCGGCACACCGTCCTGCTTTTTGAACGGCATCGTCTTTATCTTTTATTTCACCAAGAATTTCATCGGTCCATACCAAACCATCTTTGTTTTTAATAACAAGTGGTCCTAATTTTTTCTCAAACTCTACCATTTTTTCATCATTTGTTCTTGGACAATAATGAAACCCAACACCTCGGTCTACTTTACGTCTTCCAATAATGATAATGGGTTTATCTGTAAGGTTTAGTTTTTTATAGAGGTAATACAATAATTCATTCAAACGTTTTCCTTTGGTTTTATATACTTCGGGGGTAGAATTTTTGTACACTTTTAAACTTAGACCACCAAAACCATTGAATACAATGGCATACATACCGTTTGCGCAACACCATTTTGCAAACGTATTCATTTCTGATGTTTTTCCATTTGAATTTATAATTACTTTTCTAAAATAACGTTCTGTTGGAAGTGTAATGGGGGTCATAAAATGAGGTGCATGTGTTGTTAAAATGTGCATCGCATAAGAATTATGCGTGTGACCAGAAAACGTATTTTCATGAATTACGGAATCTGCATGATGAAATGCACGATAATATTGTTCATCTTCTGGATCAATATCGGGAATGTGTAAACAGGCATTTGCACATTCTGGATAATCTTCTAGTAATTCTCCTTCGGTAGCCGTTACAAACCCTAATTCATGAAGGGCATCTGTACGGTGACACGTAAAGGTGTTACATGAGATGGGACTACCATCAATCATAATTGGTTTATCTCTTAAGGCGGGATACGTTTTATCAGCTTCATCCCATACTTCAGCAAATCGAAGAGGTGAACCACTTCTACACTTTTTATCAATGTGATCTTGTAACCTAAGTTTTTTCTCACATTGTTTTGTGTTACACAACAATACAATAACTGGCATTGCATATTCTAGATTACCTGCATAGGCATCAATGTACATTTTGATCATTTCAAAATTAGAAGTACTGCTACTTGAAAGTGAAAATATTTTTACCGGTTGAGACCCAAACGTTCTTTCAATTGCAGAAACGGATTGTTCCGCTAAAGTAAGATCATTGTCTACAATCATAAATGTAACGATACGAGTCGTGTGTTGTGACCATTTTTTCATGATGTTGGCAGTAATTCTCATTTTTCCTTTTTGAGTATTCATAAGAACAAAGAATGTACCAGGGTTTTGAATTAAACGTAACAACATGGTTTTTGTTACATGATTATCAATGTGACAAAAATCTTTCCATTTCAACCCAGGTCTTGCACGGTAATAGGTATCATCATTTAAAACAACGGTAGTTACAAGTCCAACGTCAATCAAACTATCCTCTACTAATTGATCTAAAAGTAATTCAAATTCATCTTCGCACATAAATTCATCTTTGTCACCCTTTACTTCCTCATATAATTGTTCAATTGTTTTTAAAATCGGCATGTCCATTTTATGAAAATGAATGAATCCAATACATTTCAATTTTAAAAAAAATAAACTTAAAGACAATTCATAAAATTCAATCATCTCGAAATAGCTCAGTTGGTAGAGCGACGGACTGTAAATCCGCAGGTCGAGGGTTCAAATCCCTCTTTCGAGAATCAAACAATCCATTCTTCTATTTCCCATCCAGGCCATATTTTATCTCCGATGCGAATGATTCGCATGTCTTCTTTCACCATAAAGATGGTATGACACGGTGTGCAGTATACATCTTTACCATTGGATGTTCCAAACAAGATAAGATTCTCTTGCAAGATATCCTGTAGTGCGTTCCTATGATCACCAGGCGACCAATAATTCATTTGGTAAAGAATACCAGATACATCCGTGAGCTTGTACGTTTGTTCACTCCAACCACGAGGACCATCTACTTTGCGTCCTTTGGCATCTTTGGGAAGTGGAAAGGTAGGAAGAATCATAATGATGGTTTTATTTTGTATTGAATTCAATTTTAAATTAAAGAGTATACGACAGGAATAACCATGGAGATGCGAAACACTGCAAAGTTAATGATGGTAAGAACCATATTTGATCCTAGCGTTCCGCCTACTACGGATTTGTATAAAACCGTAAATCAAATTTTAAATTTAAATGGTGAAATAGTTCGTCTTCATCCATCCGATGGTAAACGTGTTTTACGTGCATTAAGACATGTTCATGTAGATACGGCACGTTTAAATGAGATGGTACGTTCTAGACTTTAAAAAAATTGAATTCAATACCTTTCTCTACTTTTAAAATGGACGTTACCACTCAGACCAAATTGACTCGCGAGGAATGGAACAGCATTGAAATCCCCGTACCATCTGAAGAGTTATCTATCTTACACTTTATACGACAAGGATTTCATGATACACAAAAGAAAGAAAATGCCATGAAATCCATGTATACGTATTTGAAGATTGATCCAAATCCGGCGTTAGACCATTATTTATGCCAAACTTTTACATCTATTCCTATGAAAAAGACGACTGTGCCCTTGAAAAAGGCCGATCAAATACGTATTCAATCGGTAAAACATATACCAGATACCGTTTACGAAAAAGTTCTTCTTTCTCTGTGTGAAAAAAAAGAATTCTTTCACGTAGAATGGATGTTACGTCTCGCCGTTACGAAACCCAACCCTTTTGTCATCGCTTACGTTCGCGTATGTCTTGCGAAGCATACACCGGACATGGTACAATGGACGAAAGATGCCGTCCAGTTATTGGAACGTAACCCTTACGTTTCCTGTAAAGATCGTGAACTGTATGCACATCAAAAGGAACTCTTTACGGTGGCCAAAGAAGAGGGACCCAAGTTGATTCTATATGTGGCACCTACGGGTACGGGTAAAACCATGTCGCCGATTGGTTTATCGGAGAAGTATCACATTATCTTTGTTTGTGCAGCGAAACACGTAAGTATGGCGTTGGCAAAGATGTGTTTGTCTCTTCAAATTAAAGTAGCCTTTGCATTGGGTTGTAAAGGAGAAGAAGACATTAAACTGCATTATTCTGCTGCGATTGATTATGTAAAGAATAAGAAAACGGGTGGTATTGCCAAGGTAGATAATACCAATGGTGCCAAAGTCGAAGTCATGATTTCGGATGTACAATCATACTTATATGCCATGCATTATATGTTGAGGTTTCAACCAAAAGAAAAGGTATTGTTGTACTGGGATGAACCAACTATTGCCATGGATGTAGAAGAGCATCCGTTGCATCCCATTATTAATCGATTATGGAAAGAAAATGTCATTCCAAATGTTGTATTGTCATCGGCTACTTTGCCAGCCATTGACTATAGCGTATTGACGACGTCAACGATTTACAAGATACAAAATGGTGAATCGAACAAGACGATACAATTGGTGAATCCGAATCATCAACTTATCCTGCCACATCATTTGCCGTATGAAGATATACCAAAAGTAGTTGCGCATCTGGGGGCGCATGGTGACTTGTTAAAATATGTGGATTTGGGGTCAGTGGTTGCTTTCTTGAAAGGACGTACACCGTTTACGAAAGCGTCAGAATTGACAATACCTGCAATGAAACAATATTACGTTTCGTTATTGGCTACGATGTCGAAAGAAGAATGGGAAGAGGAACAGAAGAAGCGGATACAAGTTCCTTCTACGATTCGATTTTGTTCAGAAGATGCATGGACGTGTAGTTATGGACCATCTATTTATATAGCGGAAGATGTACAGAAGATTGCATCGTATTGTTTGAAGACGGCGGCGATTCCTGGGTCGCTGTTGCAAGAGTTGACGAAACAGTTATCATTGAATCAAAGTTTATCTGAAAAAATGGCGCAATTAGAAAAAGATGTAGAAGATTGTAATAAAGATTCAGAAAAGGAAAAGAAAATGACGGACAATCGGGTTTCACCGGAAGTCAAGAAGATACAAGAAGAGTTAAAACGGTTGCAAGCATCGGTTCATACGATTGCGTTGCCGAATGGATATGTACCCAATACGTATGAACATTTATCAAGGTATGATCAACTTGATAAACAGCCGGTTGCATTTACGTCGGATGTAGATGCATCAACGATTGAAAAAGTATTGACGACGGATATTGATGCGTCATGGAAAGTTCTTCTCATGATGGGAATTGGTGTCTTTTCAGCGGAAGCACCGCCTAGGTATATGGAGCTTGTGAAGGAACAGGTGATGAAGCAGAAAATGTATGTGGTTCTGGCAACATCGGATTATATTTACGGAACGAATTATCAATTTGCGAATTTGTATTTAGGAAAAGATATGTGTTTGAGTCAGGAAAAGTTGATACAAACGTTGGGACGTGTTGGACGTGGGAAACAGGTACCCTATTCAATCCGATTTCGAGATGATGCATTTGCAACCGTATTATTTACACCACAAGAATCACCAGAGGCAAGAATTATGACAAGATTATTTTCATAAACTATAGTATGTTCTCACCTTCTGCCGATTCTGATCCAACGGAAAGAGAAAAGGAAATATTGAGTAGTTTGATAAAACGTTTTATAGTGGACAAAGAAGATAAGAATCAACCTAGTTTAGGAAGATTTTTGATTGGTAACAATGCTAGAGAGCCGAAAGATGATTATCTTGAATTGAATCGTTTAAAACAAGTATATCCGGAATTTATTTTAACCAATAAAACAGTTTTATTGGGAGATCTTAGTGATCCAGAAAAACAATCTTTTTTAAATTCAGTAGATAAAAACTGGAGAACAAAAGGCGGACGCAGACGCACCAGGAAGAGCCGTAGAAGAAAATATAAAACCAAAAGGTATTAAACCCATACCAGTAAGTAATACAATGGCTCTCATTCAAGAATATTTCGAGCTCAGTAACAAATATCAACAAGAATATGGTACTCATACCATACTCTTGATGCAAGTCGGTTCCTTTTTTGAAGTGTACGGTAACAAAATACATCGTATGATTGATGAATTTACAAGAATTTGTGAATTAAATATAGCAGAAAAAGGTGCATCCCAAATGGCTGGGTTTAAAGACACACAATTAGAAAAATATCTGAAAAAAATTCAAGAAGCCGGATATACTTCCGTAGTTTACATACAAGATGAAACAAAAACACATCGTAAATTAGCAGGCGTTTTTTCACCTGGTACTTATTTTTCAGACACACCTGTTCTATCCAATCATATTACTTGTATTTGGGTAGATCAAGTGAATCGTCTCTTTCCAAAAGGTAAATACGTAGTGGTTGGTGTTGCCAGCATTGACATTTACACTGGAAAATCATCTATCATGGAGTATACTGAAGAGTATCTTATGAATCCAACTACGTTTGATGAATTGGAAAGGTTCATATCTATTACCAATCCGAATGAGGCGATTCTCATTTCCAATTTGGGGCTACAAGAGATAGATAAAATTATTCATTATGCTGGAATACAATGCGATTTAATTCATCGTATTCCAATTACAAAAGAAGATACCGTTATCATGAAACGTGTACACAACTGTGAAAAACAAACGTATCAAAAAGAATTCATGACCATTAATACAGATCATCCCATTGCAACACAAGCATATTGTTACCTACTAGATTTTGTGCGTCAACATAATCCACATTTAACACATTCTTTGTCAGAACCAGAATGGGAAAATCCAAATCGTTTGGTATTGGCAAATCATACATTGAAACAACTCAATATGATTGATGATGGTGCAGTAAAGCCGAATAAATTTTCTTGTATTTCATCGATGTTGAATGATTGTTCCACGCCAATGGGTAAACGCGCCTTTTTACATTTATTGTTGAATCCGATCATAGACATCGATCTGCTACAACGTGAATATGATATCATAGAACATGTGATGAACAAAACAATTTCTCTACAAATCAAAGATTTATCAAAATGGGAAAGAAAATTATTTTTGAAGAAGACGACGATTGCATCTTTTGTTACGTTGAAGCAAGACATGGAAACGGTGAAACGTATAGAAGTGGACGCGGTGGAAATGACTTATTTGCGTCACTTTGATCCAAACATGGATCATGCATCTTCTTACAGTGAAGAGATAGTACATTTTATTCATTCTCATTTTGATGGAGAGACCATTCGTGCAGGTGTCGATGAAGTTTACGATCTTCAACGAAATAAATTGGAAGAGTCTGAATTATCTCTAAAAAAGATACAAGAACAATTGAATCAATTATTGGAACAAAAAGAAAAGAAAAAGTCCGAGTATGTAAAACTGCATGAAACAGAAAAAAATTCTATTGGACTGATTTGTACGAAACGTCGTGCTGCTTTATTAATGAAAATGACACCATTAACGATAGAAACACAAAGTGGTAGCAACGTTTACTTACTGAATCCAGAGATTCAACTCTTGTGTAAAACCATTACTACGTTACGTACAACGATCGAAAAAGAAAAAGAAAGAGTCTTTTGGATGATTGTAGAACGTATGGAAGCGTATCAATCAAAAGTAGATACGATTATTGTATACGTGACACGATTGGATCTTATGTATACGAGGGCAGCCCTTGCAAAGCGTTACAAGTACTGCAAACCTACTTTGGTCCATGCAGACAAATCTTTCGTAGATGCGAAACAGTTGCGTCATGCCTTGATTGAACAATTACAAACATCCGAGCTCTACGTAACAAATGATGTGGTATTGGGAGCTGGTACGGACGGCATCTTGTTGTATGGTACTAATGCGGTTGGAAAAACAAGCTTTATACGTGCGTTGGGTATTGCCGTTATTCTAGCGCAAGCGGGTATGTATGTTCCGTGTACTTCATTTCACTACAAGCCGTACCATTCTCTTTTTACTCGGATCATTGGGAATGATAACTTATTCAAGGGACTATCTACCTTTGCCGTAGAAATGTCAGAACTTCGAACCATTTTGAAATTAGCCAATCAAAATAGTTTAATTTTAGGTGATGAATTATGTTCTGGAACAGAAACACAAAGTGCCATTAGTATTTTTGTAGCTGGGATTCAACATTTTCATCACAAAAAAAGTAGTTTTTTATTTGCAACTCACCTACATGAAATTGTAGACTATGATGAATTACAATTAGATACCGTTAAAATGAAACACATGTCTGTCATCTTTGATAAGGCAAGTGGTGTACTTGTGTATGATCGTAAATTGAAGGATGGACCGGGTGATAGCATGTACGGGTTAGAAGTATGTAAATCGCTTGCACTTCCCTCTGACTTTATTACATCAGCTTACGCCATTCGACAGAAATATAAACCTGATTCTGTCCTATCTCTTAAACCTTCGCGTTATAATGCGAAAAAGTTAATGGGACCATGTGAAAAATGTGGAAAACCAGGGAAAGAAGTACATCATCTACAGTACCAAGAAGATGCGATTGACGGATTTATTCAAACAGACGATGCAGTGTTTCCGATAAATCATCTTGCTAATTTAATGAGTTTGTGTGAAAAATGTCACGACAAGATACATAAAACAAACACTCGGATAAAAAAGGTAAAAACATCCAAAGGAATAACACATGTAAATGTATGAACCTATATATACTATGGTTTCAAGGATTTGATAAGGCGCCTGACGTAGTCAAATGGTGTGTTCATTCATGGAAACGGTATAATCCAACATGGAACATTATTTTATTGGACAATAACAATTTACACGAGTATGTGGATTTAAGTCAAGCGACTTATGATAAAGACATTGAATTGTGTCATTTAGCAGATATTGTTCGTATGCTATTATTACGCGATCATGGAGGATTATGGGTCGATGCAACTTCATTTTGTCATAAACCATTAGACGATTGGTTACCTGCGTATATTACAAGCGGTTTTTTTGCTTTTGACCGCTACCGACCTGATTTAATGATTGCCAATTGGTTTTTGTATTCTGAAAAGGGTCATCCTCTTATCACACAATGGTGTGAAGAAACCCTTTATTATTATCAAGTAAATGGAAAAGCCCACACTTATTTTGTACATCATCATATCTTTGAACAATTGTACCAACGTGATGTTGCATTTCAACAATGCTGGGATAATGTACCCAAGTTATCAGGGGCAATACCACATACATTGATGATTCATGATTTTTTCAAGACCACTGGACGAAAAGATATTGATTCGCAAAGAGTTCCCGTTTATAAATTGAGTTATAAATGTGAGTTTCTTCCGTATGATCCTCGCATGAATGTATACTACCTTTATTCTACCATTTAAAATCTTTATGAATACTATGGCAAGAGGACATGTATTTCAAACAAAAGAGGAATTAATAAATGCAATTAGTAAAAGAAAGGGTGATGATGGAACGGTAAATACATGGAATGTATCTGCCATTACAGATATGAGTTTTTTATTTCGTATGAGTGAATTTAATGAAGCCATTGATCAATGGGATACCAGTAATGTAACGAACATGGAAGGAATGTTTATGTCATCTTCCTTCAATAAACCGTTACCTTGGAATGTAAGTAAAGTAACCAATATGAAAGGAATGTTTAAATCAGGATTTTTATCAACTGTATTTAATCATCCGTTAGTATGGGATGTAAGTAATGTAGTCACGATGGAAGAAATGTTTTTTGAAAATAAAATATTTAATCGACCGTTGGAATGGAACACACAATCTTTAGTGAATTGTAAAGACATGTTTAACCGTAGTATTTATAATCAACCTTTACCATGGGATGTAAGTAAAGTAGATAACATGGAAGGTATGTTTCAATACTCACAATTTAATCAAGATGTTAGCGGATGGGTTACTTCTTCCGTTACGAATATGAAAAATATGTTTCATGGTAGTATATTCAATCGTCCATTACCATGGGACGTATCCATGGTGACTACCATGGAAGGTATGTTTTATAGTTCTCAGTTTGATCAAGATATTAGTGGATGGGATGTGAAAGAAGTAACGAATATGTCTCACATGTTTGAATATTCAAAATTCAATCAAAATATAAGTAAATGGAAGATACGAAAGGATACTACTATGGAAAATATGTTTTCAGAATCTTCTATGGATGAAATGAATAAGCCTCCCTTAGCAATATTTCCAGTAAAAGAAATAAAAAAAAAGATTACTATTTTAATTGATTTACATGGAAAAAATTTATCAACCCCATTAGATGGTTTACCTCTTCATACGTCTCTTGCAGTACGTCCAGGATTATGCGGTTTTACGTTTAAAAAGACTACCACAGAAACATTGGCCCGAATAGAAGAAATAAAACATATTTATCAGGGGAAACCAATTCGGGCAGGAAATGATATTTATGCAGAACGTTTCCAACCTTTCAAAGATGAATATTTTGATGAAAATGAATCAGAAATCATGAAAGAATCACCTGGATATACACGTGAAGACTTGTTGTCTTTATATCAAGAAAAAAGGTCCCCTTTAAGAAGTATTGTGTATGATAGGAGTTATTCTTATCATGATGATGATAATGCAATCATTATGGGTATTTTTATTATCAGTGCACAAGATAATGAACGTGAAGTAGAATTTACGTATCCAGATATACCGAAACCCTCTGGTACATTTACACCTACTAGAGAAGTTTATATTAAAGATGATTACCTAGAATTACAAAAAAGAAACATAGCAAATGTTGCCGTTGCAGAACATTTTTTACCAGGCGGGTTAGGTATATGGTCGAAGACCAACAAATATACAAATATACTACATTATGAATCAATTAAATTATCAGACATTCTTCTTTTTTTTGGAAAATTAGGCTATGATTATATAAATATCGTGGATAATGCATGTAGAGGTGAACGATTAGCTCCAACATTACGTAGAACACATTCAAATCAAGAGCATAATCGTCATGGAATATTTAAAGAATTGTATCCCGGTGTAGGAGGAACACGTAAACATAAAAAAAGTTATAAACAATATTATAGAAGGAACTACTTACGCAGAACTAAAAGAATTAAGACAACAATTCGTCGAAGAGTTGCCTATGTATAATGGTGAGGATCGTATACATGTAAAAATACAAAAACTAATTCCAGTTGCTCAATATGATCCAAGAATGCCATTGCCATTAAATAACTTAAAATTTTAAAACGTATAATAGTATGGCAGCACTAGGTATAAAACCAGATCCTAAGACTGGTGAATGTAGATTTGAAGCATGTCACTCCATTTATTCTGCGTTAGCATCAAGTATTTATGATAAAGTAATGGAAAAATTTAACATACCATTTCGAAAAGAAAAAACGCCTAAAACCGGACCGGTTGTTTTTTGTAAAAGTGCAGCAGAAACACATTATAAATATGCAGATGCAGCACTTAAAATATATGATCCTTATGAAAGTTATCAATTACCTAATTCACATGGTAATTGTCTTTTTTTTGCATTGTACACAGCGTTCAGTGATTTAAAAACTGGACCACCCTTACCTAAATTATATAATTTGAGAGATAATGGTTTAATTGGTGAAGTACAATCGGTAGATGATCCTACCATTGTGTTTTTGAAAGTGTTACCAGGTAAAGAACAACTAGCTTACAAATGTTTTGTACATAATGACTTTGTCATTTTTGAATGGGTATTTCATACATTGAAGATTCATGAAGATCCAGGGTTTGAACAGGAGTGGGACAGTATGCCTCGTAGACAGAGAAAACATTATGGTATTCCAGACGGTTATACACTTCAAGAATATATTGCTGAATTTGAAAGTCTCATGAGTAAATCAGAATCTCATCAAATGACTCTTGACCAAGTTTTAAATTGGGATATTCAATCTGCCGTTATACCGGATTATGAAAATTCTGGTATTGAAAATGCTGATGTTTTAAACAAGGCTGATTATGAAATAACACCAGGTGATCCTCTAAAAGGTGGTCGTAAAACACGTAAACGCAAAACACGTAAACGTTAATATGGATATAATACCCTATTCTGCTACCGTTATTTCTATTTCAGGACGGTTTGTGTTTATGTATCTTTTGTATACAAAAAAATCAACAAATTCTTATTCTTTGTTATTTGCTATCATGAATATTGTATCATCTTCTTTATGGATAAAGTATAGTCAAATGATCATGGATACACCGCTACTTGTTCGAAGTTCTTCAGATATAATCTTGTTTACTATTTCTACCGGCTACATACTATATAATCGATCAAAAAATCTACCAGTAACTATGCAGAATACAACTTAAACCCAGAAATTCATTTGTAATAATGAATATCGCTTTTTTTCTAAGACATTTTACTGAACGTGGAACAGAAGTTGCCACGTATGATTATGCTCTTTATAATGAAACAGTGTTACAGAATAAAAGTTATATTATTTGTTTTACACAAGCAATGCAACAACGATACGGATTTCCCATAGAAAGATATTCCTATGATAAATTTAAACGGTTTGAAATCATTGAAATCAATGACATGATAGATATGAAATATTATATTCAAAAGTATAATTTATCTTTTTTTTATACACTAACACATGGTGGTCCTGATATATATCGCTTTCATGAAAAATATATATGGGGAAATTGTAAAACCATAAAACATTGTGTCTTTGATACAACTTGTCCAGAAGGCGATTTTTATATAAGCATTTCAAAAATGTTAGATGTACATACTATAACCCCAGTAATACCACATATTGTTCACTTACCTGAAGTAACTGAAGATTTAAGAGATATTTTGAATATACCTAGAGATGCTATTGTATTTGGAAGACATGGAGCTATGGATCAATTTAACATACCCATGACACATGATGCTATCAAAGAACATCTAGATTTTGACTCTACTTGTTATTTTTTATTTATGAATACACACCCATTTTATCACCATCCAAGAATTATTTACTTAGATAGAAATGTAGATTTACATTACAAAGTAAAATTTATAAATACATGTGACGCAATGATACATGCAAGAAGTATGGGTGAAATATTTTCTTTATCGATTGCAGAATTTTCTCTAAAAAATAAACCAATTATTACACGTAATTGTCGTGATACACATATTGATATACTAGGTGATAAAGCACTACTTTATGAATCGAAAGAAGACATTTTACATATATTTAAAAATATAAAATCAATTATAAAGTCTAGACAAGATTGGAATGCATACCGTGAGTACAGCCCAGAAAATGTAATGGCCTTGTTTCAAAATATATTTAAAAGTTAATTGAATAGTCTCGCCACTTCACGTAATCTTATCTTTTCACGTTTCTCTTCATACTTTTCATGATCTTTCCATACCGCAATTTCCTTTTCTACCGCTTCTCTACGACATTGATACTCTGGCACTTCGTCGAGTACCAATTCAATCACTTGTTCAATTGGCTTCATCAATTGATTCGTAATATAATGTTCATAATCAGGTGCTAACCCTTTTTCTTTCATAAACTCTGGCGTCTCAATCTTTTCACCTTGTAACTGCTTCTTATTTCCACAAATATAAGCGAATCGAATACGATCACCCGGTTTCGGCTTGTTACCAGGGTCACGTCTTCCAATACGATCCGCTAATACCTTGTGAGCAATCTGTTTCGGATTCTTGTATCCAGATCGCAACGATTTTGTCAACACTAGCTTTTCTAACGGTACTTCTCCACGTCTTACTTCTTGGATGCGTTGCTTGACAAAGGCCACTGCTTTCACTGCATCTTGATCCTCCATTAGAATGTCTATCAAACCACCATAGACATCTTTGACAATCGGTGCATTATCACGACGTTTCAAAACAATCCCCATACTTTTACGTGAACAATTCACCGTATCGTTCTCGTACAACATACCCACATATCGTTTCTTGGATAACAAACATAATGGCCAAAATGTTTTTTCATATTCCAGCTCGTGTGGTAACTTGAGAAACATAGTTGCCAGATGCCCTGCTTCTTTCGCCAATTCAATGGTTAACGCAAGAGCATCGATACCCGTTATTTTTTCACCTTCATGCATCAATGTAAACTTGAAGAATACGGAATCTGTATCTCCATACACGTATTCTGCCGTGGCGCAAACGGGTCCAAGCGACGTGTCACACATTCGTTCATGGTAAACTTCTTCAATTAACACTTTGGCATAAATAAGTAACTTTCGACCAGTAGCCGTACAAGACGCTGCAACATCCTTATCGTAAAACGTACTCGTCCTTGCACCACATTGTCCGTACAAGGAATTCGCAGTTACTTTATAGGCATTTTGTCTTTTGTCTAAAATATTTTTCATGAATTCATCCGGTTCTTTCGCCATTTGTTTTCGTGTACGACTACGTGCTTGCAACAGTTCATCGAGTACACATGGGAAAATGGCTTTGCCTTGTGGAAATTGAGCGAAGCGACACACTTTGGTTCCCATTTTTGTTTTCACTGCTTTGGATTTGGGAGTTTTACGTACGTATTGAAACGTATCGTACTCGATATCTACATACTTGTAGTTCGGCAAGTTATCATACAGGTAGACCCCAGCGCGTTGCACACCGGTTTCTTTTAAAAGGTTTCCTTCCAAGTCATATTCTTTGGTCCATACCTTGCTGCTGGAACAAATATTTTCTGAAATCATAGACGATGGGTAAAGTGATTTATAGTCACATACGGCAACGGGATCCGTGTACAAAGCACATTTCGGATCCAATACAATTGCACCTTCATATCCCGTATCATACTCAACCACTTTTAGAACTGGCATTAACGTGTTGAGTTTTCGACACTGTTTTGAAATGTAACTGGTAAGTTTAATTCCTTGTCCACGAAAGATGAGAAATTCAATCGGTACGCTACAAATAGATGCCATTTCAATAAACCCCGTTAACATGTCAGTTTTTTGAAAGAGGTGTTGTACGAGGTTACAATCTTGAATACAGTATTTGGCAATGATGGCACGATCCGTATCTGACCCTTTGGACAATCGAAAGATATCGTGGTGATCAACGTCGTCTTTAGCAAGGGACCACCTTGATGGTTTTTCATCGATGGTTTCTGCCAATTGAAAATAATCAGATTGAATGTCTAGTACCTTGTACTTGATTTCATCAAAGGCGATAAAGTTGCCTACTTCCAACCCCTGAAAGTTTTTCGTGTACACTCTTGTTCCGTCTACGTGTTCAATGCGTTGCACTTTGTCTCCAATGAAATAAGAGGATACGGAATCTAATTTATAGGATTCAAAGTTGTAGTCACGGCGGAAAACCGTATACAAATCAATATGAATTCGTCCATCCGTTTTAAAATAGTTTAAATTGTATTCACCGCTTGCTAGGAAAACGGATTTCTCTTCTATTGTCCATTCACCCTCGACTTGTTTACCAGCCATTACGTGTTTGTTACGTGTCAAATCAAGAAAATCTTCTACACAACCCGTTTCCAAGGCACGTTTAAACATGAATTGTTCATCAAAACCAAATATGTTGTAGCCAATCAAAATGTCTGGATCTTCTTTTTGAATTAGACGGGTCCATGCAACTAGAACTTCGCGTTCTTCTTTGTAGCATTCTATTTCTGCATTCGCTACAGGTTCACATCCACCAAGTACAATACAGTGATTCAATACATTTTTACCGTTCTTGTAAAAGGTACTGCCAATAAAGGTAACCTTGTCGCCTTCCAAGGGAGGAAACCCATGATTGAGTGCTTTACGCAACTCCACTACTTTACAGGGGTGATCACTTTTCATGAGTTCTTCCACCGTCATAGGAGGTGTATCGACGGGTGTTACCTCTTCTTCCTCAGATTCATAATCATCAAGGATACTTCCACGAATGATTTCCTTTTTCCATTTAGGTAACATGTCTTTAATAAATTCTCGTGACACTGGTGTTTTAGGATAAACAATGTCAATGTTTGGAAGTGTCTCATAGCCAAAGGCGGCATAAATGCATTGCTCCAACTCTTCGTCTGATTCCAATATTTGTTCCGCCAATCGTTTATAATCTTTGATAGGAACGGGAAAATCACCGTGACTACTACTTGCTTCAATATCAAAACTACAAATGTTGTAAGGTACTGGTGTTTCTTTCTGTAATGCAATGATATCTTTTGTTTGTACGAGATATTCATAGGTACAAGTAGTTGTTCGTGGAGACACGTGTTTTACTTTAGGCAATTGGATCCATCCAGAAGGACTAATTTCTTTAATGTGAAAGAAACGAAGTAGAGGTGGAATGTTTGCTTCATACAACCGTATGAGTTTTCCTTGATAATAATAACCTGCTTTCAATACTTGCTTTACTTCCAGACCTTTTTTGACTTCATCGTACCAAAGGTTACGTGCTTTATAAAAGGAAGACATGCCACGAAATTTAAAGCATAGAAATAGATGATCTGACTGCGCATCAAACCCATCTAGTTTTTTCCGTTTGATAAATACACAATCTAGAATAGAATCAGCAAAATAAGGTCCTACTTTTTGTTTCACGTGCTCTAAGAACATTTTTTTATCGCCAGAAGTAAAAGAAGGAGGTACTAGGCAATAGAAATACGGTTTGAAATCGTGTACTTCTATGGAAAAGGTTTCGCCTTTTTCATTGATACCGAACATTTGAATGGCAAAAATAGTTGCATCATTTTCATCAATGTCAGGATCTGTACGATTTACTGTTTGAAAGTCAAACAATCGAACTTCCATTCTTTGTAAATTTAGGTAACATTTCAAATCAATTTTATTTAGGGTAATTCATAAAATATTTTTAAATACTATAGTATGGCACAAGTAATCGCACTTAGAAATATTTATAACATTAGTGGATCGAACCCAACACCAGCCTATGCAGTGATAACAAATGGTGACAGCGATTCCATTGTTTCTCAAGGAACAGGTATCTACAGTTACAAGACGGGATATTCAATGGATAATTTTCCTACAGGCATTACATTGAAGGGACTTATTAATATAGGAAATTATGCATATGGTGTATCTGAAAATCTTCTTTATCGTTTTAGCACATCTACTTCTACAGAGATTGCATTTACTTACGAAGAATCTTGGAACATGACGGATACTGCTTATACTAGTAGTTTCCCTTTTGTAAATGGTGCGAGTATAATACAAAATGCCAATGCAACGGTTGCATCCAGTAACACATTTTCAGAACCATTACAAATCAATACAGGTGGGTCAGAAATTGATGTCAATATATCTACTTTTCCAACCTCTTATACAGTAACTTCGATATTTGGAACAACTAGTTATTTAACAACAGATGGTACTAATATTTATGCATTATTACCTGATAATCGTATTGCTAAAATTACAATGGTTGCCACTGCACCTTCAGCCATATCTCTTGTTACAACTCTACCGGTACCTTCGACAAATCAAACATATGTATCTTATGGTTTAACCTTTATGAATGATTATTTGTATACCTTTGCTGGCGGCGTAACAAATACTTTAACATATATTGACCCAGCTACAGGTACAGTTGGTAATGTGACATTAACTGGTGGTACAACTGGCACAATAACTAATGGACCAGGTGGAAGTGTATCCGCCTACCCATACAGTGGCTCATATAGTTTTTTATTCATCGCAAAATTATTTAGTAGTACTTATTATCAAATTGATGTTTTACAAATGAATAGTTCTGATCCAACTAAGTATGATTATAATACATTAAATAGATTTAGTTTTCAAGAAAACCCAATCAATACATCCATAACTGGATCTACTTTGTATACATTGTCTAGCTACACCAATCTTATAAGTTCAATTACGTATTATAACGTGTATCAATTACAAATTACTGTGGCCGATATTCCGATTTGTTTCTTGAAAGGAACTTATATTTATACCAATGAAGGATACAAACTCATTGAAACTTTGAAAAAGGGTGATTATGTCAATACATTCAAAGATAATTATGTTGCCATTGACACGATTGTTGAAGAAGAACTAATTCATGATGCTGAATCAGAGCGCAACAGTCGACAATTATTCAAATTATCTTATCCTGAATATCCTCAGTTATTAAAAGATCTTTATATTACAGGTGCACATAGTATTCTCGTAGGTAAACTTACAGAGAAACAGGAAAAACAAATCATAAAAGACTACGGAAAAACATTTGCGACTGATTTATTTGATCGTTTACCAGCTTATATTGATGAAAAAGCAAAAGTACATGATGAATCGGGTACCTACACCATATATCATTTATGCTTAGAGAATGAAAACATGTACTCCAATTATGGTATTTTTGCAAATGGTCTTTTGGTAGAATCGCTTAGTAAAAATGATTGCGTTAATCGTAAGTATTAAAAATAGTCCACTACAAAAATGCAACATTATCGTAGATATTATAAAGAAATGCCCTACTATGATAAAACTAAAAAGTTTTATGTTTGTAGTTATGGTGGATCAGGATCAAAAATGTTGTGTGACTATTTAGGATATTTTGGAGATGTCTATCACATACATAGTAGACATCCCCCTTCTACATTAACACAAACCGGTTACGATGATAAAAGTACCTATGATGAATGGTTTAATACTACTAAACTAACAGAAGATGAAATAAAAAACTATAAAGTTATTTTTATTTATCGTGATCCGTTACGTTCTATTTATAGTCGATATAATAATGAAAGTACTTTGAAAAATGTGCAAGCACCCTTTCCGAATACAACTCTCAAAGAAGTAATAGAACAAAAAAAAGATTTATTTGGTATCGAAGATTTTTTTGATAATTATACAAAGGTACAAATCAAAAATTATCCAATTTATTGTATCAAATACGAATTATTATGGGCTCATTTTTCTTTTTTTAATAAATCAATCAATATTCCTGATTTACCAGACAACTAATCAACCAAATATGAAATAAAACTTCACGAATTACATATAAAAGAATGACATGAACTTCATCACTGGATA
>Ga0114968_10000674_pt1 | contig 25574 bp, 30 predicted proteins | sample M_130807_EF_Meta_FD_87020 | JGI IMG/M metagenome (GOLD analysis project Ga0114968, IMG submission 87020) | Freshwater microbial communities from Lake Montjoie, Canada to study carbon cycling - M_130807_EF_MetaG | ecosystem: Environmental > Aquatic > Freshwater > Lake | place: Lake Montjoie... | reverse complement strand
AGACCCTCTCAACCTGCCCTTGAAACCCCACTTTCCCACTATTTTTTATTTATAGTAATAAAATAAATAATAATATATATGACTTTAACACCATAAAGGTAAGAAACGCAAAAAACAAAGGCAGTAGGATTTCTATTTTGAAATACCACTCAAGAGGGTTTCTATTTCCACTTTCTAATTAGCGCAATTTTGAAAATATATAAATCAATAAAAATAAAAAAAATAAGTTATTTGTATTTTTATTGAAGAAAAAAAAAATTGAAATAAATTTTGACAAACAGAAAAGGTATATTCCCAAAGACAAAATGAGCGAACATTTCTTGGTTTCACAGATTGACTTTTGTATTATTTATTGGATGGCGAGGTTGATGAATATGGAAAGATTTATGACGAACAAAACAACGCAAATGGATATTAAAGAGGTAAGATTATATTGTGCGTTATTGGAATTTGAAGGTGGTGATGAGGGCAGAGAACTGGGGGAAAAGTTCCTTGAAACATACGATTTCGTCTCAATCGCTATGTTATGGACGAGAATGATGAGGTATTTTCATACGGACAGAGATACAGAACAAGATTTCTTAATAACATTTACTCAAGAACTCAACAAAGAGAAAAATCCTGACAGGCATCAATATATCAAAAAGAATTTTAGAATATTTAATGATTTAATATCACTCGCCAAAAGTCATCTGTTCGCCTCTACTGAAACAGCATATTTTGACAAAAAAGATGATATGTTTCGTTTTGGATATGAACTCGCCAAATTACCCAAAGTTTTAACATCTGTAGAGAGGACATCTAAGGATGAATATGAAAACAGCAAATTACCCAAACCTTTAGTATCTATCCTGATTGTTAAGGATGAATATACTGGCGAACGAGTAAAGTTTCAAGTGAGAGACTTTGTATTGGAGGAACAGGAGGCAATCAAACAAAAAGAAATAGATAGAGTAGCAGAACAAGAATTATTGAAAGCGTTGGAGGATGCTAAACCTGTTAAGGTGTCTCAGCAAGAAAAGACCAAGTCGGCAAACAAGAAAAAAGAACAAGCAAAGAGAGAACGAGAGGAGTTTGAGCGTAAAGTTGCTGAAGCAGAGGCAGAGCGTATAAGACAACAGAGAAAGAAACAACAACAAAAACAAGCAAAGAGAAAGGCGTAGGTCTCATACTATAATTAAGTAATAAATAATAAATTCAATATTTTTTTTTATTATTTATTTTTAAAAATGAGCAATTTAATAATTATTTTCTCTTTGCCTCTCTCATTTCTCGCATACGCCTACCCCATTCTTTTGCCTCAGCAGACCCTTTCTTATGTCTTATACCTTTACCTGAGGTATTAAAAGTCGTATCGTTTTGAACGCCTACTGCCTTATCAATTTGGGTTCCAGCATAAGAACCAGCAATACCACCCAGCGGACCGCCTAAAGCACTACCAATAGCACCAGTTGTCGCAGGAATAGCATAATGCTCGGCAACTGATACATTATGAGGAGAAAATGCCTTTTTGAAAGCATTACCAATTGACTTGAGAGAACCTCCCTCTGTAGTATGATGATGAATGTGATGAACGACTATACCTCTGCCTTCATATTCAGGAGCGCCAGCATACAACCCTTCACCAGCATACATCCCAGCACCAGCAAACAGACCTCTACCTTGTGGGGTTTCGCCCACCATTTCTCTATGAATAACCGCATTACTAAAAGCATCTACTCCGCAACCTTTTTTCGGCATTATATTATTATGAGAGATAATATTTTTATAGAATTCTGCTCTTTTAAAAGTTGAGGTTTTAAATTCCTTTTTATGCGCAATTATATAATTAGCAAAATCTTCTAAAGACTTAATGTTTTTATGTTTGCGTTTATAGATTTTGAACTGATGAGAGAATGAACCCCATTTAATCTTTTTAAAATTTATTCCTCCTCCTTCTATATCACTATCACTATCACTATCACTATCACTATCACTATCACTATCACTATCACTATCACTATCACTAATACCTCCACCTGTTTTCTTTTCTGTTAAAATATGTTTATCTAATGCCTTTTTTAATTTTATCATTTCTTTATTATCTTTATGAAAATGCGCTATAATATTATCTGTTAATCCTGCTCCTGTAGTAATCGTATTTACCTTGGCGCCTAAATCTGTTATTGTATTACTGATTTTTCTTAGAGTAGTATTGTTTCCAAATAATTGTTTTGTATCTTGTTTAATAAACATTCTGTCCTCTTGATTGCCTATATTACTACCATTAAAGATTGCTAAAATAAAATCTTGACAATTATTATCTCTTGCTGAATAAGTAAAAAATTTTCCTTTCATAATATTTTGAGCGTTTTGTAATATTTCGTTAGGTGTCAATTGAGGAGGTAAATTAACAACATCCTGCGTTGTTGTATTGGGTGGTAAAGGAGGTGAGACATCCATATTAATCACCTCATTTTTTTCTAAAGTTAAAATCGTTCCTCCATCCAATTCCATACGAATAAACAAATGATATAAAGTATCAAAAGGAGCATTAGATAAATTTTTTGCGAATTCACCTCCTGATACAACATTTAAAGCACCTGTTAATATAGAGGGAACAGGTGTTCTACAAATAACAAGAGAGGTAATAATATTGTCTCCATAACTACCCAATATCGTTCTTACTTTGGGAGGATAATCGTTTCTACCATTTACAACCGCATTCGCAAATTTTACCACTTTGTTCGCAGTATTGTTTGCTGTTTTTACAACTCTGTTTGCTGTATTTTTCAAAGCATCCAATAGACCCTCACCTGATTTTGGTTTTCTACTTTTTTTCGCAATCGCACTTACTAATCCCTCAACCCAATCATTACCCTCTGCTTTGTCTTTTTGTCTTTTCTCATCTCTTAATTGAGTTGCTCTTTCTAATCCAAATTTTTTTGTATCTCTAATTAATTTAGCACTCTCTCTTTTTTGTAAGCGTAATGCCTCTTTTTGTTGTTCGTCGTTTTCATATTTTTTTGGTTTTACTCTGTTATATGCTCTTTTTTGTTTTGGAGTGCGAGGAGTAGGTGTAGTTGCCTCACTATAATTATCCTCGCTGTAATGAGGAGTATTGGGCGCACTATAATTTGGATTACTACCTCCCTCTTTTCCTCCTATAAATACATCAATATTGGTATTCGGCATTTGTCCTCTACTCCTCATAACATCAATATTTTTTTGTAATACCTCAGGTCGTCCTCTTTCTTTGTTTCTAAAATCCGCAGTATTGGGAACCTCAGCAACTGGTTTTCCTAAATTATCTAATATAACTGGAAAATAACGATTGATTGTTTCTCTGTCTTTTTTACTGAATAAAGATAAGAGTATAGGTTCTTTTTGATGAGACATTATAATCGCATTCTCAATCGGTTTTCTAATTAATTTAATACTGGTCTGTCCTTTTCTTTGAGATAAATTTCTTGCCTTTGTCAAAGGATTAACCAATCTATATTTTGTTTCTTTTGTTTTTTCTCCTGTTTTTTTATTTGTTTTTGTTGTAGTATATTGAGTAGCAAAGAATTCAGGTATAGCAATCTCCGTTTCACCTACTATCGGTATTTCTACATTTGTTGTTCTCAAATACTTTCTTGTCTTTTCCTCAGGGATAGGAGTTTTAGGAGGTCTTTTTAATTGAGGTGTTTTATCTTTTTTTTTTCTTTTATCCTCTTTTTCTTTGGGTAGTTCTAATTGTAGTCTTGGAGTTTTTGCTTTTGGCGTTTTTGCTTTTGGCGTTTTTGATTTAGGAGTTGGTGTTCCCCAATCTATATCACTATCCGCACTTTGAGGTAATTCTAATCGCAAAGGTGGAGGTGAATTATTTTTGGCGTCTTTTTGCGCTTGTTTTCTTTCTTGATATTCTCTTTCAATTCGTTTTTGAAAATCAAGGATACTTTCTACAGGTTCCTCTTTCTTTTTTACTTTGAGTTTTTTTTCTTTGGGGGATTTAGGTGATTTACTTTTCTTTTCTTGTTGTCGTTGTTTTCTCTTTTCTTCTTCTTGTAATCTCAATATCCATTCCATTATATAATTAAGAGAAAAAAAATTGAATAATAAATCACTAAATAGAATTAATTGTATAATTCTAATCTATTTGTATCTAATATTTGTAATAAACCTTTTCTAAATCTTTTTTCTTTTTCTGCCTCCATATCAATAACAAGAGGACTGAATTTTTCTTTTGTAGCATACTCATATAATTTTATTAATTCCTCTTTGGATACACCCAAACCAAATTCACTTAAAATTATATTTACCTCTCTATTACCACTTAATTTTAATAATACCATATAAGAACAATTATTGCGAATAATTTTTGGAATTTTAAAATAAGATTGAGAAAGAAAAATAACAGAACAATTTAATTTTCTTGCTCTTATATAATAATTTTCAACCATACTTAAATCTTTTGAAAGCACTAAATCATCCCAAACTACTAAATGGTTTTTTTCTTTATCAAAGTCATCTAATTTAGGAGTTGTAGATAGACCCTCTGTTATTCTTATTTGGTCGCATTCACTACTAACCCATTTATATAATGCCTCATCTTTGTTGCGAGTAATTATATGAATAGTAGAAAAAGTCCCTTTATTACCTGCGCAAAATACAGAAATTAAATTTAGTAAAAAATTAGATTTACCACTACCACTTGGAGCAACAACACACATTCTAAAAGGTATTTTTAAATTATGTAAATGAAAATTTGGATTATCTACTTTATCTAAATATTCTTTTGGTATTTTTTCATACATATTAACAATTTTGCCGTCAGGTTCTTTCTCTTTTTTTTTAGGAGGCATATTTCTATATGTTTAGAAAATAAAAATAAAATCTTAACTTATAATAATATGTCAGGATTAGGCGTCGCATATCCACCACCAACAGAGAATTCACCCATATTTAATTCAGCATTTTTTAACCCTGTAGAGGAGGCAATTACCTCTACAAGTGGATTACAATATTTCTTAGGGTTTCCTAATGCGCAGGGGACAGAAAATTTATTAGCAGTAAATGTAGGTGATGTAGCAACCTTTTATGATAATATTATTATGTCAGGAACTGGTAATTATTTGGAATTTCCTGATGGAACTCAACAAACAACTGCGAGTTCTACAACTGGTTCTGCTCAATTAGCAGGTGGGACTTCTACAACTCCACAAAATTTTACTGGTTATAATGAATTTAGCAATACTACCTATTTTAATTCTTTTTTAAATTTAGCGAATGGTGTTATTATGAATAGTTTAGCATCTCTTCCTACAACTGGTAGTGGTAGTCAAACTGGTTTTGGTTTGGGTTGGGATTGGAGTGCTGGGGGAGGAGAAACAGATTTTTTGTCTTACGGACAGGGTGCTGGTGATGTTGGAGGATTTAATTTTTACGCTTCTAATAGTTCTACTGCTCCTATATTGATGGCGCAATTTACTGGTCAGGGAAACAATCTACCGCTTTCAACCACTACAATTACTCCTACTACTGGAGATAATTCAACAAAAATAGCAACGACTGCTTTCGTTCAAAATTCTATTGGAGGATTAAGTAGTAATCCTACTGGAACTATTTTGATGTATGGTGGGTCAGGGACTACTCCGCCTACTGGTTATTTATGGTGTGATACAACTACCTATTCTACAACTGGAACTTATGCTAATTTGTATGCTGTTATTGGAACTTATTATAATTCACCATCAACACCTGCTGGTTATTTTAATGTTCCTATCTTTCATAGTGGAACTCAGGGGACGGCAGTATTTCCAGTTGCTGGTGGTTGTTATTCAACATCTCAGGGATTGTTAGGTGTAACTCAAGCAGATGGAACTGGTAATAGTCAAAATCCAGTAATTTGTGGTGGAACAAGCACTATTACTCTTACTCAAATTCCAGACCATTTACATCAAGCAAATAATCCAAGTAGTAATTACATCAGTTCGCTTAGCGGTGGTTCGCTTCTCACAACAGGTGGTTCTCAATCGTATGTTAAAAGCGGAACAGGAACTCCTTTTTCAAACAATACCAGCACAATGGAAGATACAGATGGAAATCCAGTATATAGTTCAACTCAGGGTCAGGGACAATTTTATCCTCCATTTTGTTCGCTACAATTTATCATTAAATATTAAAAATTATTATCTTTAGATATATAAATGTCTGTCTATACACCCTCCGTTCAAAAAGATAATGGTGCTGGTTGTTTATCTGCTGATGATAATACGACTTCTATTTTTTATGAAAAAGGTATTACTCTTAGTAATGATGTTTTATTGCCTATCCAAACAAAAGTATCCAATTATTTTATTGATGGTATTACAACTGATTTAAATTTTAATATTGTTTCTAATGATACTCTTACTTTAGGAGCAACGAATGGTATTAATTTGAATTCTACTTTGAATATGAATACTAATCCTATAACAAACTGCGCCAGTATAACGAATTATGGCGGAGATATAAATATTGATGCTGGGAGCGATTTCGTTTCTTTGACTGGTAATAAAATTGATTTGAATGGTAATAACGAGGGAATAAATTTATTTGCTTCAAATGATACTATTTTGGAGGACGCTATAAATGTAAAAATACAAAATCAAAGTAATACAGATGGTTTTATAAATTTTGATTTATCAACTACCTATCCAGTAATAGAATTATTTGATGGTAATGGTAATAGTTATACTACAACTTATAATGGAGATTTAACTATTTCTGCTAATAATAGTTCAAATTACACAACTGCTACCCTATTAACTATGAAAAGTTTTAGTAGTAATGTTTATTTAACTGCTCCAAGCGGTAAAACTTATATAAATAAAAATGGTGTAGGAGATGGAGAAATAGTTGCTTCTAATTTTGTTGGTAATTTAACTGGGATTGCTTCTTCTGCTACAACTGCTTCAACTGCTTCACTCGCTACAACTATAACAACTACGAATACAAATGCTAATTTAACTCATTACATAAATTTTAGTGATAGTAGTTCAACTGGGAATGGTTCCGTCCAAAAAACCGCTGGATTAAGTTGTAATCCATCAACCAATACAATAACGGCGACTACCTTTGCTGGAAATCTTACTGGGACTGCTTCTTCTGCTTCTGCGATTACTTTATTAACTGATAATACGAGTGGAACATACTATATACCTTTTAGTAAAAATGTTGCTGGTTCTCAAAGAACTTTATATGTAGATGATACGACTGGTCCGCTTTCATATAATCCATCTACTTCTACTTTATCTGCTACAAATTTTTCTGGGTTATTATCTACTGGTGGGTTGGTATATTTATCAACTACTCAAATTGCGATTACTGGGTCAGCATCTTCTACAAATTTAAGTTTTACTTCTATTTTTAATTCTACTTATACAAATTATAGAGTTGTATTAAACTCATTAGCACAAAATACTTTTACTGCTTATCCCAGTTATGCTCTCGCTGGATTTTTGGGGACTGGTGTTCCTACAACTGGTAATTTATATGGTATGGAGTTAGTTAGTTCTGCTCCATCTGTCCTTTCTGCTGTTTATACTGCTGGTGCTACTTTATCGTCTGCTCCTTTGGTTTTTGCGGTTTCTTCTACTCCCAATAAACAAGTTGTTATAGAGATTGAAAATGTTGGATTTGCGAATACTACTGCTAATCAAGTAGGATTGAAATGTAAAAGTTTTTATGGAAACCCTGGGGTTAGTGGTTATAGAGACGCAAATATAACCGCGACTTCTTTGAATGGTGCGACCATAACTGGTTTAACTATTCAACAAGCGAGTATTGGTGCTGGTAATAATATGACTTTACAAGCGGTAGTTTATGGATATAAATAATCTTAATTATATATATGGATATATGTAGTATTTGTTTAGACCCTACTGAAAACAAATTAGAATGTTCTCACTTTAATTGTATCCCCTGTTTAAAAATATTAGTCAAAAAAAAAACAATATGTCCTATATGTCGTCAGGAGTTTAATAGTAGTCCTTATTGTTATGTTAGACCTAAACATAAACCTAATTTAAAAATACCTATCAAGCAAAAAAGATTTTTTAATAAATTTTTATTGAATAGATACAAGATGAGAAATTGTAATAAGGAAAAAAAGAAATTTTATAGCAATATAATGTTTCAATATACCAATAGACTATACTTATCTACTTACAATCATAAATATATATCCCCTGATGATATTATAGATTTTGATAGTAAATTGAAAGCATTACAATTATTCAAATATTTAAACTCTCCTAATTGTTATTATAGCAATTATGTAAAACAATCCTATATGGATATAATTGAGGAATATTTAATATACAGATAATTTATGGATACTGCTACTTTTGACGCAGTATTCTTTTCCTTTTTAATTACCTCTGTTATTGGTTGTATTTTAGGATTATCAAGAGTTATATATAAAAGCAAATGTCATAAGTGTTCTTGTTGTGGTATTACGATTGAACGAGATGTAGAATTAGAGGAAAAGGTAGATGAACTTGAGATTGAAAGGAGTAAAACTTTGGGTAATAACGATTTAGAAAGTAATAAAAAATAAATCCTATAATATATATGAAAATAATAAATATTATACCCTCTACTAAAAAAAATAAAAAATATACTGCTATATTATCTACTGGTAAGGAGATTGATTTTGGACTGGAGGGGTCGCAGACCTATTTAGACCATAAAGATAAAAAAAAAGAGAAAATTATTGGAAACGACATTTAGGAAATACAACAGAAAGAAACCTAATTGAAAATCATATTATAAGTCCCTCTTTGTTAAGTGCTGTATTGCTTTGTGGTAAATACGATAATCTTGAGGATAATTTAAAATTGTTAAATGAGTTAATTGAGGACGATTAAAATATAGTTAGATAGTATGCTTTGCTTATTATGTAATAAGTCATTACGAAAAACCAAACGAATTGATTTTTTAGGTCGCACTCATCATTTTTCTTGTATTGAGAAAATACGAAAACAAAAATACGAAAAAGAATTGGAGGAATTAATAGACCTATTAAGTGAGGGATTAAAACGAATTGATATGGACTTTGGAGGTAATATACTAATTACAAACGAAAGAATATAAAAAAATCCTATAGTATTATATTAGTATGAATGGAACCTATCTACAAAACAAAAAGAGTATTTACAAATACCAAAAGAACAACCCTGATAAGATGAGAGAAATTAGACGCAAAACTTATCTCAAGAGAAAGTTTAAGGCAACTTTATTGATTGAAATATTAAAAGAAATTGAACGGAGAAATTTAGGAAAAAATTAATTTTGTTTTATTATTAAAAAAAAATTGATTTAAAAATAAAATCTCCCTATAGATTAATAGAATGCCTACCAACTTTACTGACTTTATGTATTTTGATGAAAACGGAGTTCCTGATATGGATTATTTTATGAAACAAATAAATAAAAAAACTGAACCCAAGAAAGAGGAGGAAAATAAAAAGGAGGAACCTAAATATTCTCAAAGTGATAATGGGAAAAAAATAAAAGTGTTATTAGAAAATTTTGAATACTTTAAAACTCAGTCTATTAATTATACAGACTGGTTTCAAATAGTTTGTGCGATATTTAATTCAGTAGAAAACAAAGAGGAGGGATTACAATTAATTCACCAGTTTTCAAAGTTGAGTAATAATTATGACGAGGATGGTGTCAATAAAGAATATCAAAAAATATTAGATAGACATTTAAGGGTTGATAAAAAAATGACAATAGGAACTCTTATTTTTAAATCTCAAGAGGAAAACAAAGACCTTTACAATAAACTATTTCCTAAAAAAACAAAATCTAAAAAAATCATTATTGAAAATAAACCAAATCAAAGTGAAATAGAATTAATAGCAAATAAGGCAATAGAAAGCAATACGGAATATGATATTGCTGTATTATTAGATAAACTATATCAAAATAAATTTATTACAACAAATATCGCTTTAAAAGAAATGTATGTTTTAACAGATAAATTATTATGGGATAAGAATGGGAGCAATAAGGCAAGAAACTATCTATCTACTAAATTATATGATTACTTTGAAAAAATAGTAAAAGAGATATTAATAGAATTAGATAAAGAAACAGAAACAGAAAAACAAGAGAGTATGACAAAACAATTAAAAAATTTAGGTTCATTAATGAATAAATTAAAAAAAACAACAGACAAAAATAATATTATGAGAGAGTTGTGTGAAATCACTTATGACCCTGACTTTATTAAAAAAATAAATAGACAAGAATATTTATTGCCTTTGAAAAATACAAAAATATTTAATTTGTTAGATAATTCAGTAAGAGAACGAACTGCGGAGGATATATTTAACTTTGAATGTGATGTGGAGTATTTTGATGAGTTTGATGAAACCTTTGCGGATAAATATTTTAATGATTTATTTTGTAATAAAAAAGATTTGATACAGGTTGTATTAAATATTATTAAAAGTTGTATGACTGGAAAACCTTTAAGATATATATTTTTCCTTACTGGTGATGGTAATAATGGTAAAAGTTTATTTATGGAATTATTAGTAAAAATATTTGGTAATTTTATTGATACGATAAGTAGGTCTGTTTTATTAACAACGAAAGCAACAACTCATTTATCTACTGAATTTGAAAAGTTAGGTGTTAATCGTATGGGTTATGTAAGTGAAATGACTGATAAAGATGAATTAAATGTTCCAATCGTAAAACAAATTACAGGTGATGGTATTATTAATGTAAGAGGTATTTGTAAAACAGATGAAACATTACATATTGTTAGTAATCTATTTGCTTTAACAAATAAAATGCCTAAAATACAAGTAGAAAAAGCAATTAACAATCGTCTTGTCATTATACCTTTTATGAATTCTTTTGAATTAAATGATGAATACAAACCTATTCTCTATTCCCATAAAAACGATATTTTTAATTATATTATGAAATATGGTATAGTTCAAACAAAATTTGAATATACTGAGGATATGATTAATTCCAAAGCAGAATGTATTGAGGATAATACGGAGGACGAATTACAAACTTTTATTACTGAAAGATGTAATCTTATTGATGGGAAAAAAATAAATAGAAATGAATTTATTAAGACCTATAACGATTGGTTAGTAAAAAATCATAAAGACAAAGATAAACGAACAACTAATAAATTTACAAGAGATATGAAAAAAATATACAAGATTAATAGTAAGGAAAGTAATGGGAAAACAAATTATATTGATATAGAATGGAAATTCTCAGGTGAGGATGAGGAGGGGGAATAGAAACCCTCTTGAGTGGTATTCCAAAATAGAAATCCCTCTGCCCTTTGTTTTTTGTGTTTCTTACCTTTATGGTGTTAAACTCATATATTCTTATTATTATTTATTATCTATTTTTTTAATAAATAATAAGAAAGTGGGAAAGTAGGATTTCAAGGGCAGGTTGAGGGGGTCTATAGAAAAAAAGAAAAAATAAAAAAAAAATAAAAAGTAAAAAAAAAATAATGAGGAGGGGTAGAAATAAAGGTCTCTCCCACTGGTATTTCCACTAAAATCCCTCTTTCACTATAGGGATTAAAAAAAATTGATTTAAAAATAATGAATATATTTTTTTAATAGTAAGATGACGAAACAAACAAAAAAGCAAATCAAAGCAGAGGAGTTTGTAGATGAAATATTTTGGGTTGATATATTAAGTAGGATAAATATAGAAAGTAAAGAAACAGAACAATACGATAATATTATAATAGACGATAGAGTATGGTATATTTATAAACATTATTTACCAAAACGCTGGGAAGGAGAAAAAGACTTATTAGAAATACGATTAAGATGTAGTAATTCAAAATTTATAGCAAATAAACCAATCTCATTATACAATAAAAATTTAATAAGAAAAAGTTGTTGGGGTTATTTAGAGGGAACAAATAATCCTGTAAATGGGTCTAAAAAAAAGAATTATGTAAATCGTAATGGGTTTGATTTTGATTGTTTTGAAATCAAACAACCAAAACAAAATAATTAATTTTCAATAGACCAACACATATAACATTTCGTCTTTCTCGGTTCGTATTCAATTCTTATATTACAACTCAAACAATTTCTAAATTTAGGAGGTTCTTTTTTTATTTTACAATCCTTACATCTATTATGCGTTCTTGATTTATGCGTTGCTCCACATATTTCACAAGTCCTATTACATTTTTCAATAAATCGTTTAATACAACAATTACCTAACACAGCAAAATACCCTTGATACTCAATATAACAATTCTCAACGATAAAATGACCGCATACACAATTATCTTGTCTCTCAGGTAAATCATCATTAGGATAAAGAATTTTATAATAATTTAAATGTCGTCCTGTATTACCTCCAGCATATTTCCAATCATTTGTATTTTTACTGGGTAAATCATATTCATTCCATCCTTTCATAAATTTCTCGCTGATATTCATTTTTTATTAATTACAAAAGAGAAAATATAAATCAATTTTATTTTTAAGTTTAAAATATAAAAATAAAATATCTACCTTAATTATATGGAGGAACCTTTGAACCCACCACTATTATCTTTATCTCCTGATGACCCTGAACCAGTCCTTACTCAAGAGGAACAAGAATTAAAAGATAAAAAAGATAAAGTAGTAAAATGTAAAGCAATTGTTTTAAGTGAAATGGGATTTCATCCAATTACTACAGATACAAAAAGATTTTCTCAATTACAAAAACGAGTGCTTATTGAAAAGGTAAAATTATTGTTTGAGGAACAGAATGAAATAGTAGATGAAAAATTTAATGAAATTTGTCAGGACATTTTGTTTTCAACAGAGAAACAAGACTATACAACTTATCCAGTTTTCAAAAGATAATTTTTTTATCTTTATATATAACAAATGAGCGGACAACCAAATAATTTTCCAACTGATGCCTCCAAGTTTAGGCAAAATTACCTCGCTAATTTAGCACTACAGGCGAACATTAATGATATGAATTTACAAGCAAATAAAATTTATCAAAAGACAGGACAGACACCTACTACTTTAACAGATACGAGAACAAGTGAGGAAAAACTTGCTGACTTGGAAAGATTGAAAATAGAAATACGAGCAGAACTTTCACAAATCGCAGATGGTGCGAATGCTAATTCAATCGTTCAACAATTATCAGCAGAGCAATTACAATTTTTAGGAAATAATATTGGAGAGGTAGTAAAAATAATAAAACCAAAATATGCTACAGGTATTCCAGCAGATGTATTTATTGGTTGGTTAGATAGTTATATGGAGAACGCCAATAAAAATTATGGAATTGATTTAGGATTACAACAAGGACAAGGACAAGATATTATTGCTGGTATTCAACAACTCAAACAGATTGCCGACCAAAAACAATTAAAACAATTGATAGGACAACTAAGAGGAGATGTAGGATTAATGAACGAACAACTATTAAGAGAAATAGAACAAACCGCACAAGCATTAGTCAATATATTACCCTCAAGAGAATTAATGACTGCTATAGCACAAATACAAGATTTAAATACACAAGCAGTCGTTTCTCAATACACAGGACAAATTATTCAAGGAATGCCCTCGGCACAATCCCTCAATACTCTTTTAAGACAATTACAAGTGGCGACTTTACAAAAAGACAAACAAAGAATAAATATGATAGGAGAACAAATATTACAAGAAATCGCTCAATCTCCTCAAACAAAAGAACAAATGAGAATGATTTATAATTTGGTTTCAAGAGAAGTAGGAGGTTTAGAAAATCCATTTGAAGCACCTCCTCAAACAGCATTATCCAGTCCAAGAGTAGAAACACCAAGAGTAAAATCAGCATCTTTAGCAGAAGAAAGACAAAGATTAAAAGCAGAAAGTGAATTACAAAGAAAACAAGATAAATTTGATGCTTTAACAGAACTCGCAGATACAGCATTAGGAGCAGATACAGCAGTAGCAATGAATGACTTTATAAACGCAATACAAAAATTTAAAATTCCAAACACAACAAGAACAGATTTGGGTGTAAAAGATAAAAGACCTACAAATAAACAACATAGAAGTCTTTATCAAGACGCATTTACAGAAGCACAATTAGCAGTAAGTGAATATTTAGATAATTTAAAAGCAGAAATCAAAGCAGGTATTCCAAGTAAAGAAGGAGGAGCGCCAGTTTCACCAGCAGTTGCTCCTCCAGTTGTAGTAAAAAAAATACAAAGACCTAAAAAACAACCAGTAGGAGGTGCTGAAGTAGGAGGCGCTCAATCAGCAGAAGGTAGAGGAATAAAAGGCAGAGGATTAAAAAGAGTAAAACCAATAACGATTGATAGAACAAGAGGAATAATGCCTCAAAAGACTTATTCTCAATTAGGAAAATATTATATTAGTAATCCTAAACTCAATCAAAATATTATTAGTATAAGACGAGAAAACGGACATTCAGCAAAAATACCTGTAAAAAGAGTTTCAAGTAATTTAGGAGATGTTGTAAGAACAATTGTTGGAGGAGGTGTTCCCAATTATTCTCATTTAGATAAATTAAGTGATGATGAAAAACACTATTTATATAAAATCACCAAGCAAACAAACATTATTGATAAACTGACTATTCCTACACCCAATAAAGCAGAATTAGATAAAAACATTAATGAATTTGAAATTATGAAAGGAGAGATAATGAATGGTAATGATAATGTTGAATACATAAAAAAATTTAAACTCCTTATTGTAAAACTAATCAATAAAGATTTGTTGCCGAAAAATGAGGGAAAAGAAATATTAATGGAACTTGCGTCTTTAGGGTATTAAATTATTTTCTCAAGATATAATATAATGAGTTATAACTATAATTTTCATCCCAAGGTGAATAACCCTCATCTTTCTAACAACATACCTCAATTAAGGAGTGGTGGATTTCAAGCACCTTTTTTCTTTGGTGGTTCTCAAGTTCCTACTGCTTTAGGGATTGCTGGACGAGGATTTCATAAAGGTTCTCCCTCTAAAACGCATATAGGAGATATGGATTTTACAGCAAAGAAAGGAACAAAATCAAGAACACATAAAGGAGATATGAATTTTACTACAAAGAAAGGTGATAAAGTCTTTCATCAAGACGGACATTATGTATCTGTTCCATCTTTATTACCTTTTCAAAAATAAATCGTTTAGGAAAAAAAAATATAATCTCCACTTATAACAATATGAGAACCATTATTTTAAACTCCAGTAATATTATACAAGACGGACAGAACAATAGATTTTTGTATAAATTTCCAAACTCTATTTTGTTTAAAAGCAATTCAATTGCCGTATCAAATGTAAGTATGTATTATTCTTGGTATAATATTACTCAAGCATTAGGTAATAACACTTTTTCTTATACTTGGGTTGAGGGCGCTGTATCCACAACTTATACAATTGTTATTCCTGATGGTCTGTATGAAATTGCTGATTTGAATGCTTTACTCCAATTTACATTTATTCAAAACAATCAATTTTTAATAGATAGTAATGGTAAGAATGTTTATTACGCAGAATTTATTGTAAATCCTACAAGATATGCTATTCAAATTAATACTTATTTATTTCCTACCTCATTACCAACTGGTTATACAGCACCAGCAGGATTTGTTTTTCCTACTCAATCATTCAATCCTATTATTACTATTCCTCTAAATCTAAATGGTATTTTTGGTTTTACAACTGCTTTTGTAACACCTGATAATACAAATGATGCTTATGTTCCACCTGCTAATCAAACGCTTATAGTAAAAAATGGATATGGAACGATTAGTTGTCTTTCTAATACCTCACCTGAATTACAACCGAATAGTTCTATTTATCTTTCTATCTCTAATATTAATAACCCTTATGCTTTACCCAGTTCTATTATTTATTCAATTAGTCCTACAGGAGCGATTGGTTCTTTGATTACCTCAACACCTCCTCAATTTACTTGGAATTTAATGATTGATGGAACATATAATGAATTACTGGTTACTTTTTTAGGAGCAAATCTATCGCCTATTAAATTGAATGACCCTCAAACCTCTATTATGCTTGTTATTAAAGACGCAAGCGAAGGTGTAGGAAAGTAATGCGTATAACAATTTCTTTTATTTTGTATCTTAATTATATAATGAATACCAACGACTTGACCGAGCAGTATTTAGACACCCTTTACGACAACCTACAAAAAGAACAGCAATCTCTTTTAGCAGATATTAAAACAGGTGTAGATAGTGATAAAGAAAAAGACTTACAAAAACAATTTAGTCTTTTGAATACATTAATGATGAATACTTTAAGACTACGAAATCTCAAAAGAAAAATAAAACAAAAATTAGACAATTAAAATCTTGACCTAATATATAATGATTAAGAAAGCGTATTTTGCTGGAGGACAAAAGACCCATACATTTAAGAAAGGAAAAGGCATAGGTTCTGTTTTGTTGAATGGAGGTTTAGGCGGTCCGTCTGCTGGCGCCTCTTATAGTTCTTTAGAAGATTACTTTGATACAACCAACCAAAATCCTACTTTTAGGGGTAGTGGTATATCCAAGAATTTAGGAGATAAATTGGATAGTCTTATGATTAAAAAACCGAAATTAAAAAAAGATAAGAATATTACATTCAATTTCTAAATTTATTTTCTGTAGTAATAATATAATGGCGACCGACAAACTGATTTTTGATTTATCTAATGAGGTTGAGGCAACACCTAATGTCTTTGTTAAGAAAGATTGGTTGAATATTTTAGACAATCAAAACGGAAATTATAATGGTAATCAGTCCATTATTGATACATCCCAGTTGTCTAATAGTAATAAGTATATGTCTTACCGAGAGGCATATTTGCTTGTTCCTATGATTTTAACGACTTATGGAGAGTTTGGTGCTTTGAATACTCCAGCAACTTGCGGTGATTACTCTGTTGGTTTAAAGAATTGGTTTGGTTCTATTATTCATTCTTTTACTTTAGATTATAACGGCACAACAATTATTCAACAGACCCCTTTCTGTAATATGTGGAACTCATTTAAATTGCTGACGAGTTTGTCTTGGAATGATGTTTTAACGCAGGGAGCAACAATTGGTTTTTATCCTGATGACCCTACCAGTTTTTCAGTAAATGCGGTTCCAACTGCTACTGGTGCTGGTGTTTGTAATAACACTAATCTTATTCAAGTTACACAAGTTTCAGGTGCTTTTAATAATTTTAACAGCAACAGAGGTAATATTGGATTTTTGAATAGACAGAAAAATATTTGTTTTAATCCTCAAGGTATTGTTGGTGCTTTAACCGCAGGAGGCGCAACAACAATTACTTATGGTTTAAATCCTAATGGTGGTGGTTCTACTATTTCAACAACGCAATCATTTAATAATCTTTGGAAATCTTATATTACAACTCAAACCGCAGATACGCAACAGATTTCTATTACTGGTATTGTTTATCTTAAACATATTCATTCTTTCTTTCAGCAAATTCCTTTGCTTAAAGGTGTCTTTATGAAAATGACTATGAATTTAAATAATTCCAATATTGAAATTGAAGGCACTTATGCTAATGCTTCTACTACTCCACTTACGATTACTGCTACTGCTGTCAGTGTTCCAGTTGGAGGTGTCTGTCCTATTTTAGTTGCCTCTGCTCTTGCGAATAATGGTGGTAGAGCATATATTGGAAGTGGAGCAACTCCTTCAGTAGGTAGTTATGCTATTAATTTGTCAGTTGGTAGTAAAATTGTTAATGGTGGTTCCAGTTTCCCAACTAATCCAGTGGGTCCTCTATCCGCAAATATTTATTTGTATGTTCCTGCCTATACATTTAATCCTGTTTTTGAGCAAGCATACCTTTCTTCTCCAGTTAAAACGATTAACTATACGGATATTTACCAGTATCAAATTACAAATGTTACACCCAATACTCAATTCAATCAGTTGATTACGAATGGTATTGCTGGAATTAAGAGCGTATTGGTTATTCCTTTTATTTCGTCGGCAACTATCCCTGAATACCAGTCACCCTTTGACCCTGCTGGTTGCGGACCGACTGCTCCTCTTGCTCTCCTTACCAACTTTAATGTGGTTGTAAGCGGACAAAATGCTATATATAACACCCAACGATATGCGTTTGAGGAATTCAACAACCAACTATACGGATGTAACGCAGTAAATGGCGGACAGACAGACGGACTGACAAGTTCATTAATTGATTATCTTGCTTTCCAAATGTCTTACTGCTACTACTATGTGAATGTTGCGAGAATGTTGCCTGTTGAGGAAAGCGTCCCCAAGTCAATTCAAATTGTAGGAAATAACCAAACTACCTCTAACCTCAATCTGTGGGTCTTTATTGAATATGCTTGCGATGTTTCAATTGACCTACTCACAGGCAGTAGAGTTTAAGAAATCTCATTATTTCATAATTAATAAAATCCCATTATTTTTTTATCTTTAGTAATATGTATAAATGAATGTTATACATATTAAGGCATCCAAACATCAACTTTCAAAATTAAGACGAGGACATAAAGTAAGAGTTGGAGGAGCAATTCAAGGCAAAGGATATAATTTAGTCGTTCATCCGGAAAAATACGATTTAATGTCAAAAACATTTACAAGAGGTAAAGGTATGGAAATATCACTTTCACCTCAAGAGATTTCAGCAAACCAAGAGGCAACTCCTCAAATGGGAGGTCAAGGCATCTTTGGTAGTAAGTTTGATAAATTTTTAGATAAAAGAGGATTGAAAGAGGGAGCATATGCTATAGGTGATGCTCTCAAACCAGTTGCTAAAGCAGGTATTGTAGGAGGTCTTGGTGCTTTAGCAACTGGACTTGCTGGAACTGAATTTGTTGCGACTGGTGGATTAGGTGCCTCGGCAGTCCCCCTCATATATGGAACTGCTGGTTCTTTAGGAGCATTAGGAATGGATTATTTAGACAATCCAAGTAAATATCAACCAAAAAGAAATGCTGGCGGTCCTCGTAATAAAATCGCTCATTCTCAATTAGAGGGTGCTTTAAAACAAAATGAGGTATTGAGTAATTTATCCCAAGATACTGGAGCAAATTATAATGTTTTAGGAAAAGCAACTTTGAGTAATGCTTTAGCGCAAAGTCAAAGAGCAGTTATGGAGGGTAATAGAGCAAGCGATTTATCCAATACATATAATACTGGTGTTCCCTCTATTCTCCTAACACCTAAAAGCGTATTTGAACCTCCTCAACAACCTCAACAACATCCTGTATTTGGATTGGGTATTCATCATCATAAAACAAAAGAGGTAGGTAGTGTAGGCACAGGTAGTCGTTTCGTTCAGTCGGCGCATTCATTACCACCTGCTATGTTGTCTCAACCATTCAGTTCTAATTATCAGTTTAAACATACTCTACCTCCAGCATACGCAAGATATGTTAATTAAGTTTAATATTAAATAATATTTTCTAAATTGAATATATGCTTACAGACCACCAATTAGAAACCTTATCAAAAAAAATGAACTTTCCTTTAGAGGGTGTTTATTTCAAAGATGAACTACCAAGACAATTAAAATACAATACTGGTTATATAATTAATTTAGACAATTCTGTTGATGAGGGAGGAAACTTGAACGAGGGTTCTCACTGGACTTGCTTACAAGTAAATAAATATCCTAACGGACAAATTGAACCTATATTCTTTGACCCATACGGCGCACCTCCAAGTGAGAGCATTAAAAAGTTTGTAAAAAATAATTGCGCCAAAGACTTACCGCATACAAATAAGGATATTCAGTCATTAATGAATAATGCTTGTGGTTGGTATTGTTGCGCTTTCTTACATTATATTAATGCTTGGGAACATAGAACAAAAGACTTATATACAGATGTAGATACATTCTTGGAATATTTTGATGACTTGAATAAGAGTATTGATTGGAAAAAGAACGAATGGATATTGTCTCAATTCTTTCAATCTAAAGACCCTACAAAAAGAAAACCCATTGATGTATTGAGTGCTATTAAAAGTGATGATGAAAAAGGAGGAATTGATATGATGAAAATACCTGTGGATGTTAAGATGATTTAAAAAAATTGATTTCATATTATACAATACAAAAAAGTATATTCAAGATGGAGTTTATTACTAACAACGAAAAAGTCATTATGAAATATTACAGAAAACAAATACGACCTTACTTATCATCAGTAGGAGAATTACAAGAGAGTATTTATTTTAATCCTTTACTCCCAAGAACATCTTGGGTGAATGATAAGACAACAAATGAAATAAAAATTAAAACAGATATTCTACCTGTATTGATACAAATAAAACCTTTGATGTCAAGACAACTCTGTCATCATAACTGCGATATACTGGATACAATATTAAATAAGTCATCTCCCAAATATGAATGGATAGTAGGTTATAACTTTACATCTTGTCCTTGCGGAACTCATTATGTATTTGAACTCCATTCTGTAATGAGACATATTGAGACTGGGAAATATATTGACTTGACTGCGGATATGTATGCGGAGGAAAGCAAATGGTTCTTACCATTAATCAAGGGAGACTTATGTAAAATAAAATATATTAAGAATATAATGAAATGTGATTTTTGGGAAAGTTGTATTCATCATTCTTGTAATGGAATGAGTTGGGGACATCATCCTGATAGACCAAGAGGAAACCTAAAAGAATTTGTTGATAGTATCTTGGAATTAAATGATATGGAGATTTATTTGTAGGGCGTTTAATCAATTGTTAAGATTTTAAACAAAAAAAGAGTATATAATACAATTATTAAGATTAATAGTCATTTTTTTACTGAATTATGATAGGGTCTGCTAAATAAAAAATTTTTTATTAATCCTATATACACTTTTAATCATTAATTTATTAATATCTTTCTTAATTTTCGTATTATTCTGTTTAAAATCTTAACAATTGATTAATCGCCCTTGAATTATAGGGACTTTTTCATTTCTTTTCTCCGTATTTACATAGTTTCTCAATATACGCCATTTGAGTTTTTGTTTTGTCAGCATACTCAATATAGTCTTGCTCCTCAACAAACCAAGTTTTAGCAATCTCTAAACTCTCTGTAACTAAACCAGCATATTTAGCATACAACAAAGGAAATATTCTCTTGTTGTCTGCTTTCATTAAAGACTGATATATTAATTTTTCTACTTTCAAGATTTCAATATTCTTTTTGTAATTGTCAGCATCCAAAGAATGTAATGTTTCTCCTAAATCAACACCATCAACAACAAAAGATATTACACCTTTCATCATTACTCCTAAAAGTTTTGCCTCAACACTTTCAATTCTCTCATCAACATTCGCAATAACCATTTGAATTGTAGCACTATCCATTTTGTTTGTTTATATACCTTTTTAGTATTCTAAAATTTATTTCAATTTTTTTTATACAAGTCTCCTTTATTTTAACCATTTATCTTTTGAATAATTTAATAACCACTCACTCACTTCTGGATTTATTTTTTTTACTTTACTTATTAAATCTAATACAGCATCTTTTTTATTATTTATACCTAAATAAGTAGATATTAATATGTAATCATTTATAAAATCACCAATAAAATTACCCATATTTTTAAATGCTTGTTCCATATCAATAGTATGAAATCTTCCATCAGTCCAATATGTAATTGCTTTTGGGTTTGCTTGAGTTATTGGTTTCATTTCTCCCTTATAAAATTTACTTGATAGTTGTATTTTTTTATCTTTTTCGTAATTTAAATCATTAATATCAAATTTTATATCATTATGTTTCGTCCAAAATAAAATAAATTTTTTGGATAATGGATATAATATATTATATAAAACATTACAAATATTAATTATTTTTTTGAATTGATTTATATAATGTTCTTGATTAAATAAATCACCTTCATCTAAATATTTTTGGTATAAATCTAATGTATATCTTATTGTAAAATATTGAAATTGAAATTTTGTAATATCATATTTATCAAATTGTGAAATTTCATATTCACCTTCTGTATTAAATTTACTTTTTAATTCTTTTTTTTTTTTATAAGGATTTTTTATTTTTGTAGTTTCTAATACTATTTCAGGTTGTTTAACTGCTTTTTTTTCTTTTGGTGATAATCCTTTGGATTGCCTATAAGAGGCACTACAATTTGGGTCGCTTAAAGCACACCCATAAGATAATCCTTTTTGTTTAGCATATTCTTTTATAAAATCAGTCCATTTTGTCATTTTATATATATACTAAATAAAAAAAATATAAAATACATTTCAATTTTTTTTATATATCCACCAACAAATGAATAGGTATTTCAATATGAGGAACAGGATTTGGATTTCCTCCTTGCCTAAAACATCTAACATTTTTTCTTTTAAAGGTTTCAAATAATTCTTTATCATATTTTATATAAGAACAGATATTATTATTAAAATAAAATACAAAGAAATATTCTTTAGGAGTATCTATTAATTTATGTTCCGGTATAATAGTTGTAGGATATTGAGTTTTCGTATTTCTCCTGCTCTTGAGTTCCCAAATATAATTATCACTCTCAAAGTCGTATTTACAAAATCTATTGGATGTCTTTGTAATGGTTTCATCTTTCCAATTATTTTTTATAATATCAATAACCTTGATTTCATTTTCAGCGCCGAACTTTACATCATTTGCTAATGACCTTGACATACTATATTAGACCAATATTAATATTTTACTAAACAAACGAATTATTAAGTTTAATATTTAAAAATAAAATATTTACCTTAATTATATTATGGACTTGAAAGAAAAGATTAAGGAATGTCGCCCTCAACTATCTGCCTCAAGCATTACTACTTATAACTCTATTCTCAAGAACCTTTATAAGAAAGTCTTTGATAGTAGTGATATAGATTTTAAAAAGTTTGAGGAGACAGATAAAATTTTAGAACACCTAAAAGATTTACCGCCTAATAAGCGCAAAACAATTTTATCTGCTCTTGTTATTATTACAGATGATAATAAAAAGTATAAAGACCTTATGCTTGATGACATCAAAGACTATAACAAAGAAATAGGCAAGCAAGAGAAAAGTGAAACCCAAGAGGAGAACTGGGTTAATACAAGTCAAGTCCAAGAGGTATTTAACGATTTAAAAAAGAATGCTGATTTACTATACAAAAAGAAAGACTTGAAACCTGCTGACTTACAACAAATACAAAATTTTATTATTTTATGTTTGCTTGGTGGTGTATGCGGAATACCTGTGAGGCGTTCTAAGGACTACTGCGATTTTGTTATTAAGAACCCTGACAAAGAAACAGAGAATTATTTGGATAAAAACAAAATGATATTCAACTCTTATAAGACTGCTAAGTTTTATGGTAAGCAAGAATTAGTTGTTCCAAAACCACTTTTGAGCATAATAAAGAAATGGATTTCTGTTAATCCTACCAAGTATCTCTTGTTTGATAGTAATATGAATAAACTGACAAATGTTAAACTCAATCAGCGGTTCAATAAAATATTTGGCGATAAAAAAATATCTACTAACCAAATGAGGCATACTTACCTTACAAATAAATTTGGTGATACGATTGCTAAAAATAAAGAAATTGCTAAAGTAATGGGAGAGATGGGTAGTTCAAGTAATATGTTAGACACTTATGTAAAGAACGATTAGTCCTCCTCCTCCTCCTCCTCATCATCACTATCATCCACCTCATTTATTTCTGTTTCTGTGGGTGTTTTCCATTCAGTAGAGGGTTCATCACCACTTATTTCTTGTTTTGTTCCATCAACAAACTCAATATGTAATGTTCCATACCTTACCCAATAACCTTTTACCTTTGTTGTATCATTCAAATCAATCCCCTTGGGAATGACGAATTCAACATACGAATTGAAAGTTGCTGTTAATACTTGATGCGACATCTCTCTTGTATATATACCTTTTATTATTATCAAAAAAGATTTCAATTTTTTTTCTGTATATGAGAAATTGAATAACTTAATTTTTTTATATATTCTTTAAATTGCGCTTTTTAAAGAATATATACAAAAAAAAAATGGGTTAGTCGGTTAGATTTATTAGTGATACATTACCTTAGGCATCTCCACACTCTTTTTTATGTCGTTTCCAGTCTTGTTTTTGATGTTCTCTACAGCAATAATAAATTGACTTACAAATCACACACAACTTGTCTGCTGGTTCAGCACACACTCCACACACTTTTAGACGCTTTTTATGGTCTTTGCGGAGACTTTTGGCGAGTTTCATAGTCTGCTCTAATGTGTTCTCCTCCTCTGTATCAGGAAAACTTATGACAAATGCGTAATCGTCTCCTGACAATTCGGCATTCCTATATTTGTGTTTTATTAAGAAATGAATGTTTGCGAACCAACTTATGATGAAGTCTCGCAATTCAAATTTCATAATCCTACAAACCTTTTCAAGAACAAATTGGGTGATTTCTCCATTCACCCTGTTCTCCATTATCAATCCCTCAACCTTTTTCATTTCCCAATAGACATCATCCGCAGTGGCGGTTTTCTTAATCTCCTCAACAAGAGCGTCTAAGAGTTCAAAGAATTTGTCTTTGGATGTATGATAAGGAAAATTGATACTGACTTTTTTGAAAACTGACATATAGACTGACATTTTGATTGCGATTGATTGCGAGTGTTTCCCTTGGGAATATACATTTTCTTTTTGTCAAAAAAGATTTCAATTTTTTTTTTTGAATATCAATTTTTTCAATTACTTAAAATTTTTTATTTGAGTGTATAAAATCAATTATATATATTCTCAAAATTGCTCTAATTAAAAATATATATACAAAAAAAATATGAATTTATTATTAATTATATAGTAGGTTAGGCGTCTAACATTTCTTTTAATTTTTCTATTTCAGTAATTTTTTTTATTCTTTCATTAATTTGTTTTTTCATTTTTTTCATTTCTTTCTCTTTTTGTTTTTCTTTAGGGTCATTCTCTAATGCGATAAATATATCGCCGTATGGATGATAGGTTTCATACATTACACTATTACAAATAATATGTGATGGTATATCCATAGTTGTAGCGCCCTCCCAAGTCTTATCGCAAAGGACACCATCCTTATATTTAATTCTTTTATTCTGCCTACACTTGAAATCAGGATGGTCTTTTGTGTGAGCGATTACATACTTTATTCTGCGTCTGCTCTCAATACCCAGTTCCTTTTTCAGTTTTGTTAATGATTTCTTATCGCAATAAGATTTCATACAACTATATAAAATATCATCTTTTCCATACAACAAAGCATTTCCCTCCTCAGCAGTAATCACTTGAATAGTTAGTTCAGTCATCTTTATTATACCTATTCTATCTGTCAAAATTTTTTTCAATTTTTTTTTGGGGTATATATATTTTCAAAATTGCGCAATTTAGAAAGAGGGTTTTTAGTGGAAATACCAGTGGGAGAGACCTTTATTTCTACCTCTCCCAATTATTTTTTTTTTACTTTTTATTTTTTTTTTTTTTTTTTTTTTTTCTTTTATGTTTTTTGTAATTTTTTTAAAATAAAAATTTTTTT
>Ga0114968_10000672_pt1 | contig 25599 bp, 24 predicted proteins | sample M_130807_EF_Meta_FD_87020 | JGI IMG/M metagenome (GOLD analysis project Ga0114968, IMG submission 87020) | Freshwater microbial communities from Lake Montjoie, Canada to study carbon cycling - M_130807_EF_MetaG | ecosystem: Environmental > Aquatic > Freshwater > Lake | place: Lake Montjoie... | reverse complement strand
TTTGTCAAGCAGTCTGAACTAGGAAAAGGCACCACATTCCGCATCTTACTTCCAGTACCTTTGGTGGAAGGAACGCCCTTCAAAAGCAAAGGAATATGGGATGGGGTTTGAAAAAATAGCCGAAGACTAGCAGCTCCAAAATGCCTGAAGCAAATGCGAAAGCTGCGGAACTGCAACTTAAAAAAATGGGGTTCATTCATTTTTAGCTACCTTTGCTGCCTGAATTTTAGCTGTCATGAGTTTATCAACCGAAATCAAAAAACGTAGGACCTTTGCCATCATTGCTCACCCGGATGCTGGGAAGACTACATTAACCGAAAAATTGCTGCTTTTTGGAGGGGCGATACAGACGGCTGGAGCAGTAAAATCAAACAAGATTGATACGGCTACCAAGTCTGACTGGATGGAAATTGAAAAGCAGCGAGGAATTTCTGTAGCAACTTCGGTGATGGGTTTTGAGTACAAGGGCATCAAAATCAATCTCTTAGACACGCCGGGTCACCAGGATTTTGCAGAAGACACCTACCGAACCCTGACCGCTGTGGACTCGGTGATCATGGTGATTGACTGTGTTAAAGGAGTTGAGATCCAAACTGAGAAGCTGATGGAAGTTTGCCTCATGCGGAAAACCCCAGTGATATGCTTTATCAATAAACTCGACCGTGAAGGTCGTGACCCCTATGATTTATTGGATGAGGTGGAGTCCAAGTTGAAAATAAAAGTTCGCCCGCTTTCCTGGCCCATTGGTATGGGAAAGCGATTTAAAGGGGTTTATAATTTATACGAGAAGAAGCTCAACCTATTTACGCCTTCGCAGCGGAAGTTGAGTGACGATCGGCAGGTGTTTGAAAATCTAGATGATCCTCAGTTGGATGCCTTGATTGGCCCAGGCAATGCCAATCAGCTCCGCGAAGATGTAGATTTGATCGAAGGCGTGTACCCTGACTTTGACGTGAATGACTACTTAGAGGGGAAAATTGCCCCTGTATTTTTTGGTTCTGCCGTGAATAATTTCGGGGTGAATGAAATGTTGGATACGTTTATCCAGATTGCTCCCATTCCTCAAAGTCGGGAAACGGATCTTCGGAAAGTTGCTCCAGAAGAATCCAAGTTTTCTGGATTTGTATTTAAGATCCATGCCAACATGGACCCCAACCACCGAAATCGAATTGCCTTTTTGCGCATTTGTTCGGGGATGTTTGAGCGAAATAAGCCTTACAATCACGTGCATGGACCGAAGCCGCTTCGTTTTTCCAATGTGACCCAGTTTATGGCACAGGATAAAGAAATCATTGACGAGGCTTTTCCAGGAGATATTGTGGGTTTGTACGATACCGGTAACTTGAAGATTGGCGATACGCTTACGGAGGGGGAAAACCTAGTATTCACAGGAATTCCTAGTTTCTCTCCCGAGATCTTCCGGGAGGTAGTCAACAAGGATGCGATGAAGACCAAACAGCTGGAGAAAGGGCTCAAGCAGCTCATGGAGGAAGGGGTGGCTCAGCTATTTACCTTTGAGATGGGTGCCAGAAAAGTGGTGGGTACAGTAGGTCAACTGCAGTTTGAAGTGATCCAGTTCCGTTTGAAAAACGAATACAATGCTACGGTGGAGTTTCATCCGATGAACTTGTACAAGGCCTGTTGGATCAGCTGTGCAGACAAGAAACAATTGGATGAGTTTGTCCGCTCCAAAAACCGCTACATCGCGCGAGACAAGGACGATAAGTTGGTTTTTATGGCGGAGTCCAAATCCTGGCTACAGATGGTGCAGGACAATTACCCAGAAATCGAATTCCACTTTACCTCGGAGTTTTAAATAAATAGGGCTAGGTATCCGTATTGAAGCTGAGAAACTGGAAATATGTGGAATCTGATTCCACATATTTCCAGTTTGTGATTTAGAATATTGGAGTCACCTTCCTTTAAAAACATCTGTAAACTCAAATTTTTTCCCGTCAAAAAGCCCTTTGTCGCTGAGTTTGAGGTCGGGGATCACCAGCAAAGCCATAAAGCTCAGGGTCATGAAGGGTGAATTGAGGGTAGAGCCCATTGCTTTGGCCATGCGGTCGATCCGGGTGTAGGCTGCCGCTACCTCGTACCCATCTTCGGGGGACATGATCCCACCCACCGGTAGTGGAAGGACTTCTTCCTGATCTCCCCAAACTGCCGACACCCCACCCTTGGCCTCAATCAACAAATTCACTGCCCTGCAAATGGAAGCATCATCTACCCCTACGGCAATGATGTTGTGGGAGTCATGGCCTACTGAGGATGCAATGGCCCCTGTCTTCAATCCAAAATTTTTAATAAATGCGAGAGCGGGAGGAGCATCTTGGTAGCGATTCACTACGGTAATTTTGAGGATGTCTTTTGCTGGATTTGAAAAGGCAAAGCCCTCTTGCACTAAAATTTCACCTTGGATCTCGGGAGTGATCAGCTGCCCATCCAACGCTTCAATGACGCGGACTTGGTTGCCCGGGGCTGGGATTTGGAAGTCAGTTGGTCTTTTGGTGGAGGTATTGAACTGATTGATCACCTTATTTTTTACGCGAGGAATCCGTGTTTTTCCATTTTCTGCCACTTTTTCCCCTCGGATGTAGGTGGCGAGCACGGCAAATTTTTCCAGATCTTGGACTACTATAAAATCCGCCCCATCCCCTTCGCGGAGCTGCCCAACCGGAAGGTCGTAGTGGAGAATGGGATTGATGCAGGCCGCACGCAACACATCAAACACATTTTTTCCATTTGCTACAGCACGGATGACCAGCTCATTGATATGGCTTAGGGCAAGGTTGTCAGGGTGCTTGTCGTCCGAGCAAAATAGGAGCATCTCGGGATAGTCATCGATGAGGTCAATTAGGGCGTCGAAGTTTTTGGCAGCCGAGCCCTCCCGAATCGAGATTTTCATGCCGAGTTTTATTTTTCCCAGCGCTTCCGCGTAGGTAAAGCATTCGTGGTCTGTGCTTGGGCCTGCAGCCACATATTTTTCTGCCAATTCGCCCATTAAACCCGGAGCATGACCATCGATGGGTTTGCCATAGTGCTGAGAAATCCGAATTTTCTCCATCACTTCAGGATCTCGGTTTACCGTTCCGGGCCAGTTCATCATCTCCGCGAGGTAGCGAATTTCCGGGCGGCTCATCAGGGATTCAATATCGGCTACATTGATTTCGCCACCGGCAGTTTCAAAAGGAGTGGCGGGTACGCAGGAAGGTGCGCCAAAGAAAAAGTGAAAGGGAACCTGCTTTCCATTTTCAATCATGTATTCTACGCCCTGCATTCCACAGACATTCGCGATCTCATGTGGATCGGAGATGGTGGCAACGGTCCCGTGCACGACTGCAAGGCGGGCAAATTCCGAAGGAACGAGCATGGAGGATTCCACATGAACATGCCCATCAATAAATCCAGGGAGGAGGTAGGGTAATCCTGGTTTGGGATTTATTTTAGTTATTTTCTTAATTCTTTGCGCTGCTACCTCTAGGGCAACCGGGTAAATTTGTCGGAGGTGGAGGTCAATCAGCTGCGCTTCTAGGATCATGGAACACGAATTCAATGTGATAAAGATAGTTACTTGAATTTACAGCAATGATCTTTGATTTTTTGAAGATAGGTACTGCTAAAACTACTATATTTGCCCAGATTTTAGGCAGTAAAAAAGATAGGTTTTTTGATGAACAAGATTGTCATCGCCATAGACGGGTATTCGGGTTGTGGAAAAAGTTCGACTGCGAAGGAGGTAGCCAAGAAACTTGGTTTTACTTACATCGATTCTGGGGCCATGTACCGCGCCACAGCCTTACATTTTTTAAATGAAAATCTATCTCCACTTCGTGCTGCCGATGTAGAAAAAGGCTTGAAAAGCCTTCAAATAACATTTCAGCACAATCCTACGACGCACCAACAGGAAACTTACCTCAATGGGCTCAATGTGGAGGACGAGATTCGGACGATGCGAATTTCCGAGCGAGTGAGTGAGGTGGCTACGGTCAAGGAGATTCGTGCAGCACTGGTAGCGCAACAACAACAGTTAGGTCAAAAGAAGGGGGTAGTTATGGATGGAAGAGACATCGGCTCTGTGGTCTTCCCGGAGGCGGAACTTAAACTTTTCATGACTGCAGACGTAGAGACACGAGCAAAGCGCCGCCAACTAGAATTACTTGGAAAGGGGGAACAGGCTTCCTTAGAAGAGATCAAATTGAACTTAGAAACTAGAGATGAAGTAGACTCCAACAGGTCTGAGAGCCCCTTGCTCAAAGTTTCTGATGCAATCGAAATTGACACCAGTTCCTTGACTTTTTCCGAACAGGTGGAACAAATTATTGACTTGGTAAAAAAAGTAACGCTTAATTAACTAATCGATGCAAGTAACCATAGATAAAAACTCAGGGTATTGTTTTGGGGTGGAGTTTGCCATCAAGATGGCAGAGGATGAGATGGAGGACAAGGAACCCCTGTATTGTCTTGGAGATATTGTCCACAACGACATGGAAGTAAGGCGCCTAAGCGCGAAGGGTTTGGTGGTGATTGATCGCGAGCAACTTCAGGGTTTGAGCAATTGTAAGGTGTTGATTCGTGCGCATGGCGAACCACCAGAAACCTACAGGTTGGCGATTGAGAATAACATTGAATTGATTGATGCTTCCTGCCCTGTCGTACTCAAACTCCAGCATCGGGTAAAGAATGCCTTTGATAAGATGGAGCGTGAAAATGGTCAGATTGTTATTTACGGAAAGAAAGGCCATGCTGAAGTCATTGGACTTACGGGACAGACCTTAGAAAAAGCAATTGTGGTGATGGGGGATGCTGATTTGGAAAAGATAGATTACACTCGACCGATCACTTTGTTTAGTCAGACGACCAAGAGCACCAAAGGCTTTTACGCCCTATCCGAAAAAATTGAAGAAAAAATCAAATCTACCAATGGGGAGTTGAGCGAGATTGATTTCAATTCCAACGATTCGATCTGCAGGCAAGTATCCAATCGTGAGCCTCAGCTCCAGCGCTTTTCTCAAGAAAACGATGTCATCCTTTTTGTTTCAGGAAAGAAAAGTTCCAATGGCATGGCCTTGTATCAGGTCTGTCTTTCTGAAAATCCTAGGAGCTATTTCATTGAGAGTGAAGAAGAAATTGATCTCGCCTGGTTACAACAGGCCGAGCGAGTAGGGATTTGCGGTGCAACATCTACACCGATGTGGTTGATGGAGCAAGTGAAATCCTTTGTGGATGGCATTGAGGAGCATTTGCTTCAAGATTAAATTTGTCTCTCGCTAGCAAAATTCCTCATAACAAAAATTCCAACAAATAATGTGACTTTAGCTCCATCTCAAAAGGTTTTTTCTTAGATTTGTGGCGTTTTTAAAGGCTAATAGTTCCATACAGATATGTCAAAAATAGTGAAGCTTAAAAAAGGATTTGACCTGAAGCTAGTAGGAAAGGCTCCCTTAGAGTTTTTGCAAGTAGCAGCAGCGACGACCTTTGCCATTAAACCTTCGGATTTTCCGGGTATTCAGCGCCCCAAAGTGCTTGTTAATGAGGGAGATACTGTAAAGGCAGGTACTCCAATTCTCATGGACAAGGCCATGGATCAAGTAATCTATGCTTCTCCGGTCTCTGGGGAAATAGTAGAGATCAAAAGGGGTGACAAGAGAAAGCTTTTGGAAATAAAGATTCTCGCAGATACCACGGTTACCCATGAAAAATTTGGAGCCTTAGACCTCGGACAAGATCGAGCCACTTTGGTGGAAAAACTTGCTGCTTCCGGTGTCTGGCCAAATGTAATTCAGCGGCCTTTTGGAATTGTTGCCAATCCGGCTGACAACCCCAAGGCCATTTTTGTTTCTGGGTTTGACACCCATCCCTTAGCTCCTGAAGTTCCGTTCTTGCTTCAAGGCGATGAGCGCTACTTCCAAGCGGGTATTGATGTCCTTGCCAAATTGACTACTGGAAAAGTTCACCTCAATGTAGACGGTTCCAAGGCTGTTCCCGCAATTTTTTCAGGGGTTAAAAATGCACAAATCAACCAGTTTTCTGGACCACACCCTGCAGGAAACGTCGGTACGCAAATACACCACTTAGATCCAACCAACAAGGGAGATATCGCTTGGACAGTTGCTCCGTATGGGGTAGTTCAAATCGGAAAATTTGTTTTGGAAGGCATTTATGATGCTTCCAAGGTAATCGCTTTGACAGGATCTGAGATGTCTCAAAGAGGCTATGTAAAGACCTACACTGGAGCCAATGTGAGCACGTTTGTAGGAGCTAGCAGCCAGGCAGAAGATCTACGGATTATTGCAGGCAATGTGTTGACAGGAGAGAAAGTAGATGCTCAAGGGTATCTAGGTTTTTACCACAACCAGGTAACGGTAATTCCTGAAGGAAAATACGAGGAGTTCTTGGGTTGGTTGAAACCCAGCACTTCCAAACTTAGCTTTCACAAGGCGATTGGTATGTTCTCGTTTCTCAAGAGTGGCGAATTCAAAGTGGATACCAATACGCACGGAGAAGAGCGCCCATTTGTGGTGACCGGTGTATTTGAAAAAATAATGCCGATGGATATTTTACCTACCTACTTATTCAAGGCGATCGTGACCGAGGACTTTGACGAAATGGAAGAGCTAGGTTTGTATGAAGTGATAGAGGAAGATGTGGCGCTTTGCGAATTTGTGGATCCGTCCAAAAACGATTTGCAAGAGCTAGTTCGCCATGGGATTGAATTATTAATGTATAATTAAGCTATGAAGTTATTACAAAATCTCTTCGATGGAATGAAGCCAAACTTTGAAAAGGGCGGCAAGTGGGAAAAATTCCATACCCTGTATGAAGGGCATAGAACTATTGCCTTTGCCCCTGACTTGGTTACCAAGTCCAAAGGCACACAAATCAAAGATGCTACAGATTTAAAGCGAGTAATGATCACGGTAGTGATTGCCATGATCCCAGCTTTACTTTTCGGTATTTTAAACATTGGCCACCAGCACTTCATTGCTACGGGCGCTGAAGGAACTTTCCTAGATAAGGCAATTTTTGGTGCGCTTTCTGTGCTTCCAATTTTGATTGTTTCTTATGCGGTTGGTTTGTTGACCGAATTTACCTTCTGTGTGATTCGTAACCACCCCATTTCCGAGGGTTACCTCGTAACAGGGATGTTGATTGCTTTGGTGATGCCTCCGTTCATTCCGCTCTGGCAGGTGGCTTTGGCTACTATTTTTGCGGTAGTGATCGGCAAAGAAGTTTTTGGTGGCACGGGAATGAATATTCTCAATGTGGCTATGACGGCACGTGCGTTCCTTTACTTTGCCTACCCAGCACAAATCTCTGGAGACTTGGTATGGACTTACCTTGGAGATAAGCCTGCAGTTGACGGATTTTCTGGAGCAACAGCCTTGGCAGTAGCCTACAATTCTAGCGTAGATGGTACTCCTGTAGTGGAGGCTTTGTCTACACACAATGCAGCTTTGGGAGCCGATTACAGCTTCATGAGCATGTTTATGGGTTGGATCCCTGGTTCCATCGGTGAAACTTCCACCTTGATGGCTTTGATTGGCGCTGTGATCCTAGTGGCCACTGGTGTAGCAAGCTGGAAAATCATCGTAGGAGGATTTGGTGGTGCTTATGCGATGGGTCTTGTGATGAATGCCCTGCAAGTAAACGAATTCATGGCCATGCCGGCACACTACCATTTGGTAATGGGAGGTTTGGCTTTTGGTGTCGTATTTATGGCTACTGACCCTGTATCTGCTGCACAGACAGAGTTAGGGAAATGGATATATGGGATATTGATTGGGGTGCTGACAGTTATCATTCGTGTCACCAACCCGGCTTATCCAGAAGGCATCATGTTGGCGGTACTCTTTATGAATGTGGTGGCGCCATTGATTGATCATTATGTAGTGAAGGCAAATAAAACAAGGAGGTTACAACGTGCAACAGTCTAATACTTACATCATCGTTTATTCGGCAGTATTGACCATCATCCTGGGATTGTTACTTTCAGGGTCGGCTCAGGTATTGGGCCCTTGGCAACAAGAAGCCATCGCTTTGGATAAGAAAAAGCAAATTTTGGGAGCCGTGATTTCAGCAGAAGAGATCGCAGCCATGACTCCAGAACAAGTAAATAAGTTTTATGAAACACGTATCTCTTCTACAGTAGTGGACCTTTCGGGTGCTGAAATTACGAAAGAGGGAATTACTGCTGAGAAGGTTGAAATCGCAAAGGATTACAAGAAGCCAGCAGAAGAGCGTTCGTATCCTATATTTATTTTCCATGCTGAAGGCAATCCAGAGGCAGTTGAATCTTACATCTTTCCGATGTATGGAGCAGGTCTATGGGATGCGATATGGGGATACTTGGCCCTTGAAACAGATATGAACACCATTGGTGGTATTACCTTGGCTCACGCAGCAGAGACCCCAGGTCTTGGTGCACGAATCACGGAAGCAAAAGTGATGGAGCGTTATGTGGGCAAGAAAATTTTTGACGAATCGGGTGCCTTAGTCACCGTGATGATGCAAAAAGGAGAGGGTAAAGAGTACGGAGATGATGCACACAAGGTAGATGGCATGTCTGGTGCGACAATTACAGGAAATGGAGTCAACAACATGTTGAAAGCTTACATGGGTTACTATGAAAGCTATATCAAAGCAAAGTCAACTCCCAAGGCGGCAGTAGCGGCACTTTAACATTAACTCATTAAAACAACTGACTTATGAGTACTGAAACATTAGAAAATGAAGTAGTAGTTAAGCCTTCAGAGCCTTTACTCTCGAAAAGGAGAAAAAAATTAATTACTGACCCACTTATAGATGACAACCCAGTAACGGTACAAGTACTTGGTATTTGTTCTTCTTTGGCTGTTACTACGCAGATGCAGCCCACTTTGGTTATGGCAATCTCGGTAATCTTTGTAGTTGCCCTTTCCAATTTTGCAATCTCCTTGATGCGAAATACCATTCCTGCACGCGTTCGTATTATCGTTCAATTGGCGGTGGTTGCTACACTTGTTACTATCGTAAGTGAGATCTTGAAAGCTTTCGCATACGACATGTACAAAGAACTTTCTGTATTCATTGGATTGATCATTACCAACTGTATCGTGATGGGCCGTTTGGAGGCATTTGCCATGGGCAACAAGCCTTACGATTCCATGCTTGATGGATTGGGTTCAGCACTTGGATACTCCTGGATTATCCTTACTGTAGCTTTCTTCCGAGAGCTTTGGGGATCAGGTGCAGTTTTTGGTGTTCCTGTTTTCGAGTATGTTTCCAGTTTGTTTGGACCAGATTTCAAATTGGCCACCAATGGATTAATGGTGACGCCAGTAGGAGCATTTATTATTTTGGGATTGATTGTTTGGGTACAGCGTACCAAAACAGGCTATGTAGAACATTAATTAAGACAAGCGACCATGGAATTATTTAGCTTAGGTATTCGATCGATTTTCATTGATAACATGATTTTCGCGTACTTTTTGGGAATGTGCTCCTTTCTTGCCGTTTCCAAAAAAGTAAGTACAGCTGTAGGCCTCGGTGCTGCAGTAGTGTTTGTGTTGGGTGTTACTGTGCCCTTCAACTGGATATTGAATGAGTTTGTATTGAAAGAGGGAGCTCTTACTTGGATTTCTGCCGGTTTGGCACCCATTGATTTATCGTTCCTTCGATTCATCATGTTTATCGCGATCATCGCGGGCATTGTGCAGTTGGTGGAGATGGTAGTTGAAAAATTCTCTCCTGCATTGTACGGGCAGTTGGGTATTTTCCTTCCATTGATTGCGGTAAACTGTGCGATCCTAGGTGGTTGCTTGTTTATGGCACAGCGGGATTACACCCTTGCTGAGTCAGCAGTGTATGGCTTTGGATCTGGCTTTGGCTTTATGTTGGCGATTGTTTTGCTAGCAGCTATCCGTGAGCGTTTGAAGTATTCTCAAGTTCCTAATGGATTGAAAGGTCTTGGAATTACAATGCTTCTTACTGGATTGATGGGCATTGCTTTCATGTCTTTTATGGGAATTGACCTGTAATCAGATAAAGATTTACATAGAAGGCCCTGAAGTTTCTTCAGGGCTTTTTTTATGCATGAAAATTTTATTTACCTTGATGTGTTCACCTTGTCTCCTTATTCTATGAAATGCATTTTCACTCTAGTGCTCCTCTTTTTTATCCATGCTGCTGCCGTCGCCCAAAATGATTCTTGGATTGAGTTATTTTCTGGTACCAATCTTGACGGCTGGAAAATTTCTGAAAATCCAGGTTCGTTTTCGATCGAGGACAAACTGCTCAAAGTCTCAGGACCGAGGGGACATGCTTTCTACGTGGGGGAGGTTGGAAATGCTGACTTCAAAAACTTTGAGCTGTTAGTAGAGGTGAAAACCATGCCCAAGGCCAACTCTGGGATCTTCATTCACACGAGTTACCAGGAAACGGGTTGGCCAGAAAAAGGCTATGAGGTTCAAGTAAACCAAAGCCATTCAGACTGGCGGAAATCAGGTAGCCTTTATGCAGTGCAAGATGTACGCGAGGTGTATGTTCAGGATGGCGAATGGTATACTTACCATGTGGTGGTCAAAGGAGATCAAATCTCGGTAGCACTCAATGGCAAAGTGATCATGGAATACGACGAGTCTGCAGATACCCAAAGAACGTGGACTCCAGGAGATCCAAAACGCTTTGATCGAGGCACCATTGCCCTTCAAGCACATGATCCAGAAAGCGTGATTTACTACCGTTCAGTTAAAATTAAACTTCTTGATTGAATCTGGTGTTGATGCTATGCTTGGTTGAACTTATCCAAAAACCCTAATTATGGCTTTTACCTACCGAAAACTGCTTGCTTATTTCTTTAGAGGATTGTTGTTTCTCACTCCTTTAGCGGTAACGGTTTATGTTATCTATCAACTTTTTCTATTTCTTGACAATTTGATTCCTGTGCCCATTCCTGGGATTGGGATCTTAATGGTCCTCGCGTTGATTACTTTTGTAGGGTATTTGGCAAGCTTATTTTTTACCAAACCACTATTTGATTGGTTTGAGCGTGGCGTATTTAAAATCCCATTTGTAAACCTCCTGTATACTTCGATCAAGGATTTGATGGGGGCCTTTGTTGGAGAAAAAAAGAAGTTTAACTCTCCTGTAATAGTACAAGTTTCTGAGAATATGAAGCGACTCGGATTTGTCACCCAGGATGACATGAGTCCCGTAGGTGAACCAGACTTTGTAGCGGTTTATTTTCCACATAGCTACAATGTGTCCGGGAATGTATTTTTGGTGAAGCGGGAGAAGGTGACCCCGCTCAAAGGGGTGAAAAATTCGGATGTGATGAAGTTTATGGTGTCTGGTGGGGTATCTACTATCGAATAAAAGAGCGCTTGCTATTTTTTAACAGCCAAATTGACCCAAGTGGTGGTCCATGTGTTTGGCATGAAATAGTTCCCACTCCTCGTAATTGAGAAGCCCAAATCCAGGGTGTGGGGTCTGCAACGTCGGATTTTCCTTAAACAAGAGCTGGTAAGTATCCCAACCAGCAATCAAGGCTGATTTTGCAGTTTCCAAATCAGGATATCGAAGTTCAAGTAAGGTGTCCGGTAAGCCTGGCGCCTTAATTCCTTGCGGAAAAGGGATGTCCGTAAATAGTAGTGCTTGCTTTCTAGCGAGCTGTTTTTCGTTGGGTTCAAATTCCGGTATAGGAATTCTACCTGCAGACAGTTTGAGGGTGATAGTCAAATGTTCCACCATGTGCTGTGGAGTTAAGATTCCAAACTTAGCCTTGGATTCACTGTTTAACTGGTCTAGTCTTTGGAGTAGCGTTTCTTTCGTCATGGGAATGAATTTAGCGAAAAAAAAAGCGTTTGATAAAATCAAACGCCTTAAATAGTAATGAACTCTAGAATATCGATTTAGCTTCCGCACATCTCACAGCCTTCTGGATTATCCAGGGAACAGGCGATGGCATCTTGCTTATGTGTTTTTATGGATTCAGTTTCGTTAGCCTTTTCCATTTTTGGCTGCTCAAGCTGAGACTTGTCCAAGGTAAACTTGATTGCTGCCGTAGCTGCTTGAGAGCGTAGGTAGTACATGCCTGTCTTTAGTCCTTTTTTCCAAGCATAGAAGTGCATGGAGGTAAGCTTGCCAAAGTTTGGATCCTGCATGAAGATGTTCATGCTTTGAGACTGGCAGATGTAGGCACCACGATCTGCAGACATATCGATGATGATTTTCTGAGAAATCTCCCAAACTGTTTTGTAGAGGTCTTTGATGTTTTGAGGGATTCCAGGAACAGAAAGAACCGATCCGTTGGTGGAGATGAGGCGGTTTCTCATGGTATCATTCCATAGTCCTAACTCAATCAAATCCTTCATCAAGTGCTTGTTGACCACAATAAACTCTCCAGAAAGTGTTCTTCGTGTATAGATGTTTGAGGTATAAGGCTCAAAGCATTCGTTGTTACCCAAGATCTGGGAAGTAGAGGCAGTTGGCATTGGGGCTACCAATAGGGAGTTTCTCAAACCGAACGTTTTCACTTTTTCCTTCAAGGAATCCCAATCGTAACGACCAGATTTAGGAGTAACACCCCACATGTCAAACTGTAGAATTCCTTTGGAGGCAGGGCAACCGTCGAAGGTCTCGTAAGTTCCTTGGGATTTTGCAAGCTCCATGGAAGTCTCCACTGCCGCGTAGTAGATGGTTTCGAAGATGTCCTCGTTGAGTCCTCTTGCTTCTACAGAGTCGAAAGGCATTCGAAGTAGAATAAAGGCATCGGCTAATCCTTGAATACCCAACCCAATCGGACGATGTCTGAAGTTGGACTTTCTAGCTTCCTCTACTGGGTAATAGTTGATGTCGATTACCTTGTTCAGGTTGCGCGTAGCCACTTTAGTGATTTCGTACAGTTTTTGGTGGTCAAAGCGTAGCACACCATCTTCACCAGCGATCACAAATTTTGGAAGGGCAATAGAGGCAAGGTTACATACGGCTACTTCATCAGGAGCGGTATATTCAATGATTTCCGTGCAGAGGTTGGAAGACTTGATTGTTCCTAAGTTCTGCTGATTGGATTTGCCGTTTGCAGCATCCTTGTAGAGCATGTAAGGCGTACCGGTTTCGATTTGGGATTCCAATACTTCAAACCAGAGTTCCTGTGCTTTGATGGTTTCTCTTGCTCTGCCTTCTTTTTCGTACTTCTCGTACAATCTTACAAATTCCTCTCCATGGCAATCGGAAAGACCGGGAGCTTCATTAGGGCAGAAAAGAGACCAGTCCTCATTGTTCTCTACACGCTGCATAAATAGATCTGGAATCCACAAGGCATAGAAAAGGTCTCTTGCACGCATCTCTTCTTTACCATGGTTTCTGCGTAGTTCAAGGAAATCCTTGATATCTGCGTGCCAAGGCTCCAAATAGATGGCAAAGCTTCCTTTTCGCTTTCCTCCGCCTTGGTCAACATAGCGGGCAGTCATGTCAAAGTTTCGAAGCATGGGTACGATACCATTTGACACGCCATTGGTGCCTTTGATGTAGCTACCTTTTGCTCTTATATTATGGATAGAAAGACCGATTCCACCTGCTGATTGAGATATTTTAGCACAAGACTTCAAGGTATCGTAGATGCCATCGATGCTGTCATCCTTCATGGTAAGAAGGAAGCAGGAGGAGAGCTGAGGCTTTGGAGTACCGGCGTTGAATAGGGTTGGGGTAGCGTGGGTAAACCACTTTTCGGAAAGCAAATCGTAAGTTTCAATAGCTGCATCCAAATCCTCACGGTGAATGCCTACTGCCACCCGCATGAGCATGTGTTGTGGACGCTCTACTACCTTGCCATCCAGACGGATGAGGTAGCTTTTTTCCAAAGTTTTGTACCCAAAATAGTCGTAGCTAAAGTCACGCTTGTAATCGATCGCCTCATCGAGTTTCGCTGCGTGCTTCTTAATAATTCCATACACCTCTGTGTCGAGTAGCTGGGCATTTCCTCCAGTTATAGGATTTTCATAGGTATACAGTCTTTTCATGGTATTTGAAAAAGACTGACTTGTAGTTTTGTGTAGGTTGGAGATAGCAATTCGTGCTGCCAAAATTGCATAGTCTGGGTGTCTTACCGTAAGGGAAGCGCAGACCTCAGCAGCAAGGTTATCGAGTTCGGAAGTGGTCACCCCATCGTAAAGGCCATCGATTACCTTCTTGGCGACTTCTATGGGCTGAATGAATTTTGGATCTAGTTCATAGCAAAGGTTCTCTATCCTTGCAGTGATCTTGTCGAATCGTACGGATTCTCGTCTTCCGTCTCTTTTTACTACTAACATACTCAGGCGAATTTTTAAAGGGGGTGTTTGAAATAGGTATTATTGGGTACTTCTTGCTGTTAGAAATCCTCTCCAATAGAGAATCGAGCTGCAGTATCTGCTGGTTCGGTGGACTTCATGACACCAGCTTTCTGGTAGTCGCCCACTCTTTTTTCGAAGAAGTTTGTTTTGCCCTGCAGGGAGATCATGTCCATGAAATCGAATGGATTGGTGCTATTCCATTCTTTCTCACAGCCTAGTTCCATAAGGAGTCTGTCTGCAACGAATTCGATGTATTGACACATCAAGTCAGCATTCATTCCGATCAATCGAACAGGTAGCGCATCGGTTACAAATTCTTTTTCAATGGCTACAGCATCCATGATGATTTGGCGAACCGTCTCTTTTGGAAGCTGGTTATTGACGTGCTTGGTGTACAAGTGACAAGCAAAATCGCAATGCAATCCTTCGTCTCTTGAAATCAATTCGTTTGAGAAGGTAAGTCCTGGCATCAAACCTCTTTTTTTCAACCAGAAGATCGAGCAAAAGGATCCAGAGAAGAAAATTCCTTCAACAGCAGCAAAGGCGATCAAACGTTCCTGGAAACTACCATTGTCAATCCACCTTAAAGCCCAGTCCGCTTTCTTCTTTACGCAATCGATGTGCTCAATGGCATTGAGTAAACGATCCCGCTCCACGTTATCTTTGATGTAGGTATCAATCAATAAGGAATAGGTTTCAGAGTGGATGTTTTCCATCGCAATCTGGAAGCCATAGAAAAATTTAGCCTCAGTGTACTGTACTTCGGCTACGAAGTGCTCGGCAAGGTTTTCGTTTACAATCCCATCAGAAGCAGCAAAAAAGGCAAGAATATGAGAAACGAAGTGTCTTTCTCCATCGTTAAGATTTTTCCAGTCGGTTAGGTCTTGACTCAAGTCAATTTCCTCAGCAGTCCAAAAGCTGGCTTCTGCTTTTTTATAGTATTGCCAGATGTCGGCATGCTGGATTGGGAATAAGACAAATCGGTTGCTGTTTTCTTGTAAAATCGGCTCGTGCTGCATCGCTCTCTAGTATTTGTAATCTAAGGGTAGGGTATTTTTAACTAATTAATTGCCTTAGGAGGTTCCTATGAAGGAAAAAGCCGTCTTTTCAGAACAGCTTGAACACAAATATGAGGATCAAAAAGGGAATAAAAAAGTCGGTTATGGTCCAAAAAACATGAAAATGACCAATGGTCAAAAATGATTTAAATGACTATAAATCAATTAAATATATTACAATCAATTAAGTATAAAATCAATCTAATTCTTCAATTTTGCCCGTTTGAATAATTTTTAAATTCATAAAATTTTTTTTTGTACCTAACCCTGACCTACGTTTTGAACTAAAGTCAATAAAAAATATAATCCTTTTAAAAAAGCAATTATTTAAAAATCAATGAGTTATACAAAAGGCAATTTTTGCTCAAAAATTTTAGTTTTCCTAAATGAGGAAGCAAAATAGACTGAGAAAGCTGCGTTCAAAGATCTACTCAAAAATGGGATCTTATCTTTTATCATTTTCGGCAAAAGTTTTTTTAGTTTCATTTCAATTCCTATATTTGCACTCCGATTTCGATAAATCAAGAACATGTACGCAATTGTTAACATCGCAGGAAAGCAGTTCAAAGTAACAAAAGATCAGTTCGTCTATGCCCCTAAACTGGCTGGAGCAACTGGCGCTTCCGTGGAATTTGACCAGGTTTTATTGGCGGAAGCCGATGGCTCTGTGTCTGTAGGTGCTCCGCTAATCGCAGGAGCCAAGGTATCCGGAAAAATTCTGGATCATGTAAAAGGTGACAAAGTGATTATCTTCAAAAAGAAGCGCAGAAAAGGCTACAAGAAGAAGAATGGTCACAGACAAGACTTCACCAAAGTAATGATTGAATCAATCACCCTATAAGATTTCTTTCCAAAGAAATCCATAAACGAAGAAAACCATGGCACACAAAAAAGGTGTAGGTAGTTCCAAAAACGGACGTGATTCGCAATCCAAAAGATTGGGTGTGAAAAAGTTCGGCGGTGAAGTTGTCATCGCAGGAAACATCCTAGTTAGACAAAGAGGTACAAAACATCATCCAGGTTTGAATGTAGGTTTGGGTAAAGACCACACCTTGTTCGCTTTGACTCCAGGTGTTGTATCCTTTAAGAAAAAATTTGATGGTAGATCTTACGTAAGCATCCTGCCTGCGCAAGATTAATTTCTAAGCCATCCTTTTTAAAAACCTCTTCCTCGGAAGAGGTTTTTTTTTGCCCTAGTCCCAACTTTCGTCCACTAATCATTTTTTTGAATGCCTTTTCCTATATTTTACCTACTTTAAAATTTAGATATTAATTCAATCCCTATGGCTCCATTTCAATCGTTTCTACGGGGTGGCATCATCCTGCTACTTATTCTAACTAGTTTCCCTTCTATAGGGCAACAAATTCCTGACCCCAAACTTTATGATGCCGTTCAATGGCGCCTTATTGGTCCTTTTAGAGGCGGTAGAGCCGATGGGGTAGCAGGAATCAAAGGAAATGACAAGTCTTATTACTTTGCCTCCACGGGAGGAGGGATTTGGAAGACGACCAACGCGGGTCAAACCTGGAAATCCGTTTCAGATGGATTTTTTGGAGGATCCATGGGTGCTGTCGCTGTAGCGGAATCAGACACTTCAACTGTCTATGCTGGCGGTGGTGAAAAAACCGTCCGAGGGAATGTTTCCTTTGGTTACGGAATCTGGAAAAGTGCGGATGCAGGTAAAACCTGGGCTCGAGCAGGCCTCGATAAAAGTCGCTTTATTTCCCGACTTCGAATTCATCCAACCAATCCAAATGTTGTTTATGCTGCAGTACTTGGAGATATTTTTAAGCCTGATGCCACTCGCGGCGTGTACAAAACTACAGATGGCGGCAAGAACTGGGAGAAGGTACTCTTTGTTAACGATGTCTCAGGCGCAGTAGATCTTATTTTAGATCCCAACAACCCAGAAGTACTCTATGCCTCTACCTGGCAACTGCAACGAACTCCCTATAGTCTAGAAAGTGGTGGACCAGGTTCCAAATTATTTAAATCCTCCAACGGAGGGAAGACTTGGGAAGAGCTTTCCTCCAAAGAAACTTTTCCAAAAGGACTTTTGGGCATCATGGGCATCACTGTATCTCCAAAGAATTCCAATCGACTGTATGCCATCATTGAAAATGACAAAGGTGGCGTCTACACCTCCAAAGATGCTGGGCAAACTTGGGAGCTCGTTAATGAAGACCGTAACCTTCGTCAACGCGCTTGGTATTACTCTCGGATTTATGCCGATCCTCAACAAGAAGAAACTATTTATGTACTCAATGTGAGTTACCATAAATCCACGGATGGAGGCAAAACTTTTAAAGGAGCGAATGCTCCTCATGGAGACCACCACGACCTGTGGATTGATCCAGCCAACAATCAGCGGATGATTATCGCCGATGATGGTGGTGCCCAAATATCAGAGGATGGTGGGGACAACTGGTCTACCATGATGAACCAGCCTACTTCTCAGTTTTATAGAGTGACCACGGACAATAGCTTCCCTTACCGAATTTACGGTGCACAGCAGGATAACTCAACCGTCCGTATCCGTCATCGTAACGATGGTGGATCCATCGGTGAATCCGATTGGGAACCTACTGCAGGAGGAGAGTCTGGCTGGATTGCTCCAGATCCTACGAATAGTGACATCGTCTATGGCGGCTCCTATGGAGGACTACTTACTCGTGAAAACCATAGAAATGGAACTTCCCGAACGGTGAACGTATGGCCTGATAATCCAATGGGCCATGGTGCAGAGGGGATGAAGTACCGATTCCAGTGGAACTTCCCCATTTTCTTTTCTCCTCACGATCCAAAATTACTTTATACGACCAGTAACCAATTTCACCGCTCCTCCAACGAAGGACAAACCTGGGAGGTATTCTCTCCAGACTTGACCCGTAATGACAAGAGCAAACTCGGTCCTTCAGGGGGTCCGATCACAAAGGACAATACCTCCGTAGAGTACTATGCCACCATCTTTACAGCTGCAGAATCTCCGATTACCAAAGGGGTAATCTGGGCTGGATCAGATGATGGATTGGTGCATGTGACCACTGACAATGGCAAAACCTGGCAGAATGTAACTCCTAAGGACTTGCCAGAATGGCTTCAGATCAACTCCATCGAAGCAAGCCCATTTGCAGCAGGGGAGGCCTATTTTGCAGCAACAGGCTACAAGACCGGCAACTATGCTCCTTACCTCTACAAGACCAAGGATTATGGCAAAACCTGGACCAAGATAGTTTCAGGAATTGATGCCGAGCATTTTACCCGCGTGGTGAGAGCAGATCCTGCCAAAAAAGGCATGCTCTACGCAGGTACCGAAACCGGCATGTACTATTCAAAGGATGATGGAGTAAGCTGGCATTCCCTACAGTTGAACCTACCCATTGTGCCGATTACGGATTTGGCAATCAAGGAGAACAACCTAATCGCAGCTACCCAAGGCAGATCGTTCTGGATTATTGATGACCTCACAGTCTTGCACCAAGCAGAGGCTGGATTGGAAAACAAAGCATTCCACCTCTACAAGCCACAAGATTCCTACCGCATCGATGGCATGAGACGCAAGAGCTTGACGGATGGAAGCAACCGTCCGGGAGGCGTATTGGTGTATTACTTCCTCAAGGAAAAGCCGGCGACCGAGATGAAAATTGAATTCTTCAATGCTCAAAACCAACTCATCCGTGTGTTCTCTTCCAAAGCAGGAAATGGCGAGATCCTCAGTCCGAAAGTGGGTGCAGGAGAATTTAACTGGAACCTACGCGGTGAAAATGCAGAAGGATTTGATGGAATGATCCTATGGGCAGCAAGCCTTCGTGGACCTAAGGTAGTACCAGGCACTTATAAAGTTCGAATGACTGTAGACGGTCAGTCCCAAGAGCAATCTTTCAAGGTGCTTGCGGATCCACGCTATGAGTCTACCCAAGAGGACTTAGAAGCGCAGTACAATTACTTGTTGGCTGTACGCGACAAAATCACCGAAACACACCAAGCGATCAAGCTGATTCGTATTTACCGCTCTGAATTGGATTCGTTGACGACCAAGCCTGAGAATCTTGCTCAAATCAAAGCTGAAATGCAGGAGATCGAAGAGACCCTATACCAAACCCAAAACCGAAGCGGTCAGGATCCGCTTAACTTCCCTATTCGACTCAACAACAAGTTGGCGCACTTGACAAGTGTGGTGGGTAGTGGAGACTATCGTCCAACTGATTCTTCTGAAGAAGTTCGGAAAGAGATCACAGCACAAATAGATGTGCAGCTCACACGGTTCCGAAAGCTGGAGCGGGAACAAATCTCCCGAGTCTTGAATATCGAAGAAATGAAGACGAAGCTGGAAAAGAAAAAGTAAGGAAATGGCCCCGTACCTACGGGCCCATTTTTTTTTAGAACGGCCTATAGGAAAGAATTTGCTCCAAAAACATAGCAGCGCTATTTGGAGAAAGTAAAAGGATGCAGACTATCCCAAAAATGGCTCCATAGAGGTGTGCATCGTGATTGATGTTGTCCTGTCCTTGCTGCCCTTTGACAAAGGAATAGATCAGAAAAAAACCACCCAATAAGAAACCAGGAAGGCAGAGTAGCCCAAAAAGGCAGATGTCCGACAGGGGCATCAAGATGATGCTGGCAAAAACAGTTGCTGAAGTACCACCTGAAGCACCAAGGGCTTGGTAGTAGCTATTGCCCTGCTCTTTGAGGAAAGTAGGAATATCTGCAAGCACTATGGCAACAAGGTAAAACCCAAGAAAGATCAGTCCGCCTAACTCCAGCCCAAATTGAAACTTAAAGAAGCGCTCTACCACGCCACCAAAAAAGTAGAAGGTAAACATGTTGAACAACAGGTGCATGTAATCCTTATGGATAAATCCGGAAAGGATAAATCGGTCCCATTGATTTCGTTGTTTGATTCGGTAAGGCATAAACATCCAGCGATCCAGTAAGGCAGGTCGATTGAAGGCGATGATGCTCGAAAGTGCCGTAATCCCGATGAGGATGGTGGTGAGGGAGAGATCCATGGGTACTTATTTTTCGCGATGCATGAGTTCCTGAGTCACCGCAAGGAGCGCTTGAGAATAGGTTTCATTCGAGAGCTGTAGCCCTTCAAATTGTCTAAAACCCTCCTCAAAATAAGTCTGCATCTTCTGTTCGGTCAAGGAGCGAATGCCGAGCTGTTCGTAGATTGCTTTGACGGCAGCAACTTTCTGGGCTTTATCAAAATCTTTCAATCCCAGCCAATGCTGTAATTCTGTCTGCTCTTTTCCTTTGGCCAGTTCAAGGGCCTTGAGCAGTAGAAATGTTTTCTTGTTGGAGATGATATCGCCGCCCACCTGCTTACCAAATTTGGTTTGGTCCGCATAGACATCCAATAGATCATCTTGAAGTTGAAAGCCTACGCCAATATTGACTCCAAATGCATAGATTCGGTCCACATCCTCCTTGGAAGCTCCTGCCAATAGCGCTCCGAGCTGAAGGGCAAATCCTAAAAGAACTGCAGTTTTCAGGCGGATCATTTCGATATATGCTTCTTCCGTTACCGTTTCATAGCCTTCAAAATTCATATCCAATTGCTGCCCTTCGCATACTTCGGCAGCCGTTTTATTGAAAAGGCGAATGACCTCAGGCAGTAACTCTGCAGCGGTGGGAAGGAGTAAGTCATAGGCACGAACCAGCATGACATCTCCGGAGAGAATGGCGATGTTGGCATTCCACTTTTCATGAACCGTAGGCTTTCCTCGTCGGAGCGGCGCCTGATCCATGATGTCGTCATGCATGAGGGTGAAGTTGTGAAATACTTCGATTGCAGCAGACTGACTCAGAATCTCTTCGGGATTTTTCCCATACATGCCATAAGCTAGTAGCGAGAGCAAGGGGCGAATGCGTTTCCCACCCAAGCTCATGATGTAGGTAATGGGATCGTACAATTCTGCGGGCGACGCACCAAACGAGTGGCCGCTGATGTGTTCTTCTAGCTTAGTTAAAAGGTCGTGGGCGAGATTTTTTTCTGTCATGGTCTGCAAATTCCAAATCTATGGTTCTTCGGTCGATATCGGTATTAACTACGCGGACCAGAACTTTGTCTCCCAAAGTGATCATTTTTTTCGTTTTTGATCCAATCAAGCGCATGTTGCGCTCGTCAAAAGCGTAATAATCATCGTCCATGTCTTGGACGCGTATCATGCCTTCACACTTGGTTTCGGTGATTTCAACGAATACGCCCCATTCCGTCACGCCGCTGACAATTCCATCGTAGTCTCGTACCTCAGCAAGGGACATGTACTCTACCTGCTTGTATTTGATGGAAGCACGCTCGGCATCTGCCGCTCTTTTTTCCCGCTCAGAGGAGTGGAGGCATTTTTGTTCCCAGGAGTTAGCTTCGGGAGATTTACCTCCCTCGAGGTAGTGCTCAAGCAATCGATGCACCATCATGTCAGGATACCTTCGGATGGGAGATGTAAAGTGGGTGTAGTGCGCAAAGGCAAGTCCAAAGTGTCCTTTTGGCTCCGTGGTGTACTTTGCTTTGGCCATGCTACGAATAGCAAGTTGCTCCAAGACATTCTGCTCGGGCTTGCCCTGGATCTCATCCATCAGTTTGTTGAGCGCAGCTGAGATTTTCTGGGGCTGGGTGGTGTCCATTTGATGCCCAAATCGCTTCGCAAAGCCCGAGAAGGTCTCCAAGCGATCCATATCTGGGCTATCGTGGGTTCGGTACACAAAGGTGTCCATGCCCTGATTTTTTCGAAAAATAAATTCGGCAACATACTTGTTGGCCAGTAGCATAAACTCTTCGATGAGCTTGTGAATGTCTTTGCGCTCCTTCACAAATAGGCCCAACGGAGTACCTTTTTCATCGAGTTGAAACTTTACTTCCACCGTTTCAAAGTTGACCGCCCCTTGATCAAATCGTTGCTTTCGTAATTTTTTAGCGAGATTGTTTAGAAGGGTGAGTTCTTGGAAGTGATCCCCAGATTGGGTGTCGATGCATTCCTGAGCTACTTCGTAGGCAAAGCGGCGATTAGAGTGGATGATCGTTCGACCGATCCAATGGTTCACTACTTTGGCCTGAGGATCTACTTCAAATACGCAGGCAAAAGTGAGTTTGTCCTCATGCGGTCGCAAGGAACAGAGCCCATTGCTCAAGCGCTCGGGCAGCATGGGGATGGTTCGGTCTACAAGGTAGACAGAGGTGGCCCGGTTGTAGGCTTCTTTTTCTAGGGCAGTTTTAGCCTTCACATAATGCGTCACATCGGCGATATGCACCCCGATTTCGTGGTTGCCATTCTCCAACTTGCGGTACGAAATCGCATCGTCAAAGTCTTTGGCATCTACCGGGTCAATGGTGAAGGTCAATACGTCTCGGAAATCTTTTCGAGCCTTAATTTCTTTTGCGGTAATTTGTTCCGGAATGGCATTGGCTTCGGCATCTGCTTCCTTCTCGTATTCGAATGGAAGGCCAAATTCCGCCATGATGGAGTGGATTTCCACCTCATGGAGTCCTGCTTTTCCAAGTACTCGAATGACTTTTCCAGTAGGATTTTTGTCGTCTTCTCGCCAATCGGTCAATTTGACGATCACCTTTTCGTTGTGTTCGGCACCCATGAGTTCGCCACGATGCACAAAGATGTCTTTGTGCATTTTCTTAAAGTCTGGTACCACAAAGGCAAAGCGAGGGGAGATTTCTACTCTGCCCACGAATTCATCCCGGTTGCGCTCGATGATTTCTAGTACTCGACCTTCTGTTCTTCCGGTCTTTCCTTTGACTGGGAATACCATCACACGAACTTTGTCTCCGTCAAGTGCTTGCTTGAGGTCTGCATCCTTCACCAAAATATCTCCTTCCACGGCATCGGCCTGGTCGGGGATGATAAAGGCAAAACGAGGATTCACGAAATCTACTGTGCCCGTGATGAAGTCTGGGTCTTGGGTAGAGGAAAAAAAGTTACGCGGGCTACGGGAAATTTTCCCATCGGCGACCAATTGGAAGAGCGCAGGCTCCACGCCGCCTTTATTCAAGGAATCGCGAATTTCTAATTGTTTGATTAGCTGCTTGGCACTGAATTCCTGGCCAAAGTTTGCATTTAAAAATTGAAGAAGTTTGCGTGCTAAAGAAGCACTATCAGTATTCCCCTTCGGACTTGAATGGGTTTTTTTGGAATTTTTTCGATCGGATTTTCTTCCCATGAGGGCTTTGTTTGTTCTAAGGTATAAAGTTTTGTTTGACCTGAAAATTTGAAGAGATGTTCTTTTTGTTACGATTCTGGGTATTCGAATTCTAGGTCTACTGGTTCAGGTTGTGGGTGCATGGCCAAAAAGATTTTGGCGGTAACTTCCACATCACGAAGGCAGTAATTTTTGATTTTTTCAAGGTTTTTATCTCGGTAGTAGGTAGGGTTGACTTCGCTACCATCGATGCCTTCCTTGGAACTTGGAATTCCAAAAGCAGCAGCCAACAGCTCCAAGCGAGTGTAGTATTTGTAGTCGCCAAATCGCCAGAGTTCCATGGTATCCAGGTGCCGGATTTCCCAGGGTTTTTTGCCAGCCAACTGTAAGGGTTCGGGCAAAGAGATGCCTTGGATCAGCATCCTGCGGCAGAGGTATGGAAAGTCAAACTCTTTGCCATTGTGTGCACAGAGAATCCACTTTTTCTTTTCTAATAAGGCTTTTAACTCCAAAAGAGTTTCCTTTTCATCTTCCTGAGCAAAAACTTTTGATCGGAAGTAGTACTTTTTCTCCTTCTTTTTGGCTTGAAAAAAGCCTACGCCTACACAGATTACCTTGCCAAACTCGGCATGTATGCCTCCTCGTTCAAAGAAAAGTTCGCCAGGTTCCAGTACACTTTCTCTCCGAATGAGGCGCTCTTTTCGGATCCATTCGGGTTGCAGCCGAGCGTCAAGCTCCGCAAAGGATTCAGTAGCCGAGGCTGTTTCAATGTCTAAAAATAAAATGTTGCCGAGCTGTTCAAAAAATGAGGACATGATCTAAAAATTAGGAGTGAAGTATCCCCTCCAAACCCAATTCTGGAATCATTCGGAGGTGGGCAGGGTCAAAACTGCCTGGAGTAAAGATAAACTTTTTATCAAAAATCTTATCCAGAATGTAGTAGCTCACCCAAAACTCATTGGTCAAGGAAAACACAGCGGGATCGATGGGTTCAATCCGTGCCACTGAATCCGCGCCTAGCTCCTCGATCAGGTATCGTAGGGTGGAGGTTTTGCGAAGCTCTCCTTCCAAATGACCATAGCCTTGGGAGGTAATCATGACGGTAGTGAGTTCGATGAGGTTGTAGTTGATCAGGTAGACGGCCCATTCAGGCCCCCCTTCTTTTTCTTCTTTCGCAATGGCTATTTTCACCCCGGTGACCGGAGCAAAATCAATGTCTTTTTTCATTCGGATTCAATCAAGATCATTTCAAAAAGTGCAGCGAGGTGTTTTTTTACCTTTTCCTTGACCTCTTGGACGTTTACCGGATGACCCAATTCTAGGTGCAATGAGGTAACTGCTTTGTCGTCGATCCCGCAAGGGACGATGTGACCGAAGTAGGAGAGGTCCACGTTTACATTGAAAGCAAATCCATGCATGGTCACCCAGCGGCTGGACTTTACGCCCAAGGCACAGATTTTCCGTGGGTTCTTTCCCCCGTCATGATCCAGCCAAACGCCTGTAAGCCCATCGATTCGACCTGCCGGTATACCGTATTCCGCAAGTGTCAGGATGATGGCTTCTTCCAAGTACCGCAAGTAGCGGTGGATGTCGGTAAAAAAGTGGTCCAAATCCAAGATGGGATAGCCCACCAATTGTCCGGGGCCATGGTAGGTGATATCTCCCCCACGGTTGATTTTGTAATAGGTGGCGGCATGGGATGCCAACCCGGTCTCGTCTAGCAAAAGGTGCTCTGGTTTCCCGCTTTTCCCAAGGGTATACACATGCGGATGCTCTACAAATAAGAGGTAGTTGGGAGTAGTGATCTGCTGGTCCTCGGGAAGGTTTCGGTTCTGTATTTTTTTGGCGACAATGTCTGCAAACAAATTTTCTTGGTAGGTCCAAGCTTCTTGGTAATCCATGGAGCCCAGATCACGAAACGCTACCGTTTTTTTTGTATCTTCAATCATCGTCATTTTTTCAGCATTTTTTAGACCCTTCTGGGTAGGCCATTTCACTTTTCAAAATTAACCAATATTTCGCATGGCAGCACACAATGATTCAGGAAGACTCGCAGAACACGAAGTCGCCAAATGGC
>Ga0114968_10000671_pt1 | contig 25628 bp, 30 predicted proteins | sample M_130807_EF_Meta_FD_87020 | JGI IMG/M metagenome (GOLD analysis project Ga0114968, IMG submission 87020) | Freshwater microbial communities from Lake Montjoie, Canada to study carbon cycling - M_130807_EF_MetaG | ecosystem: Environmental > Aquatic > Freshwater > Lake | place: Lake Montjoie... | reverse complement strand
GTTGCGGCGTATGGGCTCATCAATGGGCTCTTAATCGCTATGCCGATATGGAAATATTTGGTCATAGAACTCATCCTAACCATTGGATGGAAGCTAACTGAACGTGAAATAAAAAAAGATGAATAATTGTTATAATTACCTAATCATGAAACCCAAAAAGAACCCAAAAAAGGAAGTCCACCAACTCATTGTTGGCCAACAGCGCGAAAAACAAAAAGATCAAGGATTTTTTGACGGGCGCTTTGTGCAACGTGCTGAACCATCGAAGAAGATTTACAGTAGGGGAAAGAACAAACGGTGGGGGAGAGGAATGAACGATGAATTTAATACAACACCAATTTAAACGAAACATCAACCCCCATGATCAAGGAATATATTCGCATCAACAATCAACCGTTTAGTGTCTTATCCCTGCTGCGTATCGTAACCGTTTTAGCCCTCATCATTTCCTGCTTCATTGTTTTCGATGGAATTGGCTCAACGCCGCAATGGACTGGGATTTACATTTAAACTATTGGATTTGCTTTGCGGTATTTGAAACCCTCGGGTTAGGCTTTTGGTTAAAAAATATCCTAAGTCCGCTTAACTCGGAAGGCCAACGTAATGCATGATTGTGCGGGTCGGAATAAGAAAGCCGATTAATGAAGATGACTTAAAATAAATGGAGGACTTCAACACCCTCCAAGCCAACCCTTAAATGATAACTTACCTTTTTAATATTGATTATAGATTTGTAAATACGATTTGAGAATTTCAGGAGGAAATCGTAAATTGTGACGTTAAATTTCAAAGACATGAAACAAAAAATCGAAGGGTATTTAAATGAGCTCATGCAGCTCAAACAAAAATTTGAAACTACAATTGCACAATTCAACCAAGATTTAGAAAATCTTACACAACAAAGAACGAACAAATTAAAAGAGCTCAAAGGTAATTTTGAAAAGGAGCGAGTTCAAGTTCTTGAAAAGCTCGATTACCTGAATGCCGAAATATATCGCTACGGAGAATTATTGAAAAAAGAATTTAAAGTAAGTGATCTTTCAGGTGTCATGAAGGAAAGATTTGTTGAGTTAAAAGTTGCTGTCGACGACTATGTGTCGTTAAAGTCAAATGCACATCAGACTGCCCACGATAAAGAACTCACCAATCTAAATGAAAAGTTCACGTCCACAGAAAACGAACTCGCACAAAGAAAAGAACTGTATAAAGAAGAGGCCGAAGCAAAGTTAGGGCAGCTTTTGAGTCTTTTACAGCAGTTTTTAACCGAGCAAGTTGAATCCAAGAAGAATACTTGTTCGCCATCAAATTTGCACACCTTTAGCGAAGCATCATTCGATCATACATCAGACGAACTTACTATTGGCCAACGCAACGTGAGCTTTGAAGGCATGCCCGGAGATAAATCAATTACAATCCCACACCTCAGCGCCTTTAAAGACGCTGTTAATCTCGTTGTCTACTACAATAAAGAAACAGTGGATATTGCAGAAAACATTTCTGACGTGCTCATTTTGAGGATGTTGCTCTCACACCTTCCGGACAAATTGAAAGTGCATATCTACGATAAAAACATGAATGAAAAATTCAGAGAATTTTTGTCGATTCCTGAAAAAGTATTGTCTCGAGGTTTTGAATGGGTTCAATTTACACAGCACCTACACCAATGTGAATCTGAAATTCGTTCAAAACTTGGGCGTGTTTGGTCCGATATCACTTCAGATCATCAAACATTACATCAGTATAATCTAAAATTGGTTCGCGAAGAAAAATATGACGATATCGTCGATTATTTTCTTTTTGTTTTCGATGATTTTTTAAGTTTCCTTAATCCGCATGAATACCTCAACACACTGCAGCGTCTAGATCAATTGCTCAACTACGGCAGCAATGTATTGCTCATGGTAAAGATAGATGATGATTTTCATAAGGATAAACTACTTGGCCTCGAGACGTCACTTCAAAACATGCGTTTTCAGGCAATTGATCTTACCGATACTATCAGTAGTGTTGAACCATTACAAGGTGAAGTAGTGTTTGAAAATATTAACTTGGGGCAGAAGAAAATCATCGTAGAGAACTTCTTGAATTCCCTTAACAATTTAAATGCTACAAGGGCCAAGCTCAAATTTAATGCTTACGCTGTTGGCGCAACTCAAACTTGGTTTACTTCAAAAGCGTCGGCAGAAGTGAAGGTCCCAATTGGGAAATCCCAGCAAACGGTTGGTTTTGAATATTTATCCTTTAAAACCAAGGATATGCTCTCCAATGCACTTTTGTGTGGAGGTGTTGGTTCAGGAAAGACGAACTTTTTGAAAAGTGTGATCGCTTCTATTGCGTTGAATTATTCTCCAAATGACGTCGAGATGTGGCTCATCGACATGAAAAACGGAGCAGGTTTTAGTGTTTTTAACATTATGAAATTGCCACATGCAACTAAATATGCGTTCAGCGCAGAAAGCGAACTCATCAATGACATCTTCTTTCAATTAAAAAAGGAAATGGAAGAGCGATACGCCTATTTTGCGCAGTTTTCTGTAGACAATTTAGATGACGCCTCTAAATTGGCAGATGTTGACCCAACTAAACTCAAGCGAATTGTATTGATTATAGATGAGTTTGCGACTATTTTTTCGGACGACGATCCATACATTGAAGAAATTGGTTCCAATTTATTGTCGATTATCCAAAAAGGTCGAGCAATGGGAATCAATATGCTTTTGGCAGCTCAAAACTTTAACAACATTCGAAATTCAAGTTTTGCGCAAGCCGTTACACTTATCCCAACAAGAATTCTTCTCAAATCTAGTCCTGAAGCGGCACTTTCAGTTCTCGGTAGCGGTAATAACGGCTCTGTTGAAATAACTCGTATCGGAGAAGGACTGATCAACACCAACTATGGTGAATTAAATTCAGGCGGTGGAAACAACTATTTCAAATCATTCCTACTCGATAATGAAGATTTGAAACCATTACTCGACGCAATAGGTTCCGAAGTAGACGCGCGCAAACTGACGCGTCCATTTGTGAAGTTTATTGATGCTGCTCAACCAGCCGTATTTTCAAAAAATCATGAACTCTTTAACAAATTAGTTAATCCAAATTACAATACTTCTTTTGTAAAGAACGGAATTGATTGTTACATGGGAGAAACTTATCTCATTAGTAATGATTCACATTTCTCATTCACTTGGAAGATCAATGGGCGACAAGTTGCTCAAAATATTTTGATTACAGGAAATGAGCGTGAACATTCAATTCAAGCAGTATTTAGTACGCTTTCCAGCTTGAGTTATGGCATTCCAGAGGGGAAATTCAGAGTAAACTTTTTGAATGCCTTAGATCCAGATTTCTCAAATGATCTAGGTCTTGATACAATAGCAACTGCGCACAGTCATTATGATTTCGAGATTTATGAAGAAAGTCAGTTAGAATTATTGTTAAATCAATTAAGTTTTTTAATGGAGCAGCGCAGACAATCAACAGAGCGCAGTCCTATAGTTACTTATTTAGTCGGCTTTGAAAAGTTAGTCAAACTTCACAAGTCAGATTATGTTGATGCTCAATTATCGGAACAATTGAAAAACCTCATGAGTACGGGTTCTTCTTACGGTTTGTATTTTGTTCTAGAGGTCAACAAACCAACAAATCTTGATAAAGTTTCTCGCGATCTTATTGGTTTCATCGAACACCGCATTTGCTTTTCACTCAACGTTGATGAATCTAATTACCTTTTGGCCAGTAAAGCAGCCACCAAACTCATTGATCTCGATGCGCCAAACATTCGCAATAAAGCCATTTATTATGCACTTTCTGACGGCGAAATTTCGAAATTCAAATCCTATTATGCCCTCGAGAAAGAAGTCTCATTTGTAAGAGAACTAAATAGTAAGCTTGAATCTAACATCGATTTGATAAATTTCCTTGCCAACGCCGATCAAGCGCTAACTTTAGCTGAAAATGTCGCACCTTACAGTGACGACATCAACTATTCTGAAGAAGAGAAAACAATTTTTAGCAACATTTCAATTGATGATTTATAAAATGAAACCTAATGCAAATATCTAACGACGCCACAGCGGTCAAGAAAATGGCCTTAAAAACGGCAGAAATCATTCAAAAGCTACAGAAAAACAACAAAGAAATTGAGTCCGAGTTGGCCGCATTAAATACGCGCTGGCAGGATGCAAATTATGTCAATTTGCGTCATGTTATTGAAGACAAAAAACAAGATTTGGCCAATCTGCTTAAAGAGTTGGAAAAGTTTAAGCAATGGCTTGACCAATTACAAGGGCGCTTGCATCAATGGGAAAATGCTGAACAGTTAAAATAATCGGAGATGAGTAACACAAAAGTAACCCTGAATGAAGTTGTTGAATTCAACAGAAAAATAAAGGATTTTAGTAAAAATCTAGATGACTGTTTTGAAATGATTAATAGATCGATGAGTGAATTAAGTCGACACTGGGATGACCCTATGTTTCAGCAGTTTAAAAGTAATTTTAATAAGCATTCAACCAAGTTGAAGCCCTTAAGTGAAGAACTTGCCAAATACAACAAGCATATCGATTCATATTGGGTACCTAAAATCAAAAGTATCTTGGAGCAGTATAAAAATAATCCTTGATAAGATGCAAATCAAAAATGATTACAAGGCCCTTGAAAAAGCCATAAAGACCTGGGAGGAGCAACTTGCGAACTTAAAAAAGTCTTCCGCTTCTCTGCAAAAAGATATGGAGCAGCTTCATTCAAAAGGTTGGCAAGATAAAAATTATACCAATCTCAAAAACGTAATAACGCAACAGCAAACTAATTTGCAACAAACCATGCAAGGAATAGAGCAAATGAACTTGGAACTCCAAAATCGAACTAAAATTCTCAAATCTTATTACGCGATAAATTTTTAAGATGAGTGATTGGATTGTAAGAAACCCTGACGTTTTTGTTCAATTGTCAAAAGCAATAACAGCCGCCTGTCAAGATACTCCTCAGCATCTAAATCAATTTGTACAATTGTTAGGGCAGTACAATGAAGCGCTGTTCACAGACTTAAAAGAAACTCAAACCCAAATAATGCAGCGTAAAAATGAAGTCCAGGACCATCAGGCAATTGGAGATTTGAAGCAAGAGAACACTGCTAGGGGTGAGGAATATAATCTGAAGCACAAAGAACAAGAACTAAAATCTGCACTTTCGAGTATCAATTTAATGCTAACGAGAATGAAGGCAACAGAGTCACGTATACTCACGATGCGAACTTCTTCATCAACGGGGATCAATGCACTAAGTCAAATGGAAGGTTTGGCTCGCAACTATATCAGTGGCGGCACAGCGCATATTGGTGGCAATTCAGAACGGAAACGCACCAGTGGCGATCACCAGCACGACGCAAGCAATACGCTCACTAAAGTTGGCGATGCTTTTCATTTTAAACTTGACTCCTCAAGTCAATTAAACCAGCATATGATTGATACAATGATGCATCAGGCCAAACAAAATAACATAGGATCCGGATCTGCGACTAAGATATCCATAGGTAATGTCAGCAAGTTATCCTTTTCTATGCTTGAAAAGAATGGTTTTACCATTCAGCAAATTGCTCCAAACGATTTTTCCGCCTTTAAAGAATTATAGAATGAAAACAGAAAAAACATTTTATCTTCAAAATATGAAATCGCTGGTCAATCAAATGCAGCAGATACAGCGAGAGCTAAAGGAGACTACCGAAAGGTATAGCATGGAGTGGAAAGACAGACGCAAAGATGAATTTTATAGAAAACATGTGCATCCCAATCTAGATGATATCAATAGTGCAGCATCCGAAATGCAAATGATAATCCATCAATTGGAGGTTATAGACAACTCACTAAAAGCTTATGGAAATTAATGCGCAGGCTCTTTTTTCTTTCTTACTTATTCAATTAACACCTTTTCAACTTGGTGCAAATTTTAAAGCGGTTTTTAATGGTTCTGTTCAAACAGTGTCATATCTAGAATTGAAGCATCCCTTTTATCAGCTGGAAATGGCTCAGAAAAAAGAAATATTGAAAAAAATCCATTCTAATAAACAGTTCAAGCATCTTTATAGAAATAATATACAACTAAATACAAAAATAGAATTTGTCAACGTCAAATTAAGGGAAAATACGGTTAGACCTTAAATTCCAATATTTTTCAAGGCTCTTTCTTTTTAAAAACTTAAATTTATCCAACAATCGCTTTTCTATATTGGAAATTGATTTAAAATTTTTTCTTACCAATGAAAATTCAATACATCTGTAAAAACGATAGTTCACACGTTTTTGATGAACCTACCTCGGACTTTTGGTGTCCATTATGCCCCATTGACCAGAGAAGCATGTTACATATGCTTGAAAATGACGGGCAAGACCTTAATGATTCCGAATCGAATGAAGGTTCTACTATCGTATCAGACTTGGAAACAACCACCGAAGTTGTGAAGAACGATACGTCTGAGGTGGAAATAGAAGAGCCAAATGTAACCAATTCCGAAACAGCAGATATAGTTGAAGCTCAAGAAATAATTGAAATTAAACCTCCAGTTCTCTTCACCATTGGAAATCAAACTTGGATGCTAGATTATCTAAAAATTTCAGAGCTTGAGGATAATGAAAAGATTTGGCTTGCGACAAATGAGAAAGACTGGATGCTTGCACAATCCTCTAAATTACCCGCTTTCTGTTATCCGAATGGAGATAAAGAACTCGCTGAAAATATTGGATATTTGTATAATTGGTACGCAGCAAAGGCGATAACCCGATTAATGAAAAATGGTTTTCAAGTGCCAAATGTTGAAGACATTTTGTTGCTTAACAAAAACCTTCAAATCAGCAATGAAACATTTTTTCTACCTGATTATGCTCTGGAAAAAGTCATACACATCGAACATCGTTTGCCAATGTCAACCTATGCAAATGGAACTAACAATCGTTGTTTTTGGACGGTAGATGAACACGTTCATTACACAGCCTTTGCTTTTTTAATATCTAAAGACAAAAAGGATATTGAGCTGCGAAAGATTGACAAAAACGCAGGTTACTTTATTCGATGCATTCAAAAATAAGTATGGCAGAAATTTACATATATATCTTCATTGCCATTCTTACCGTTGTTACGCTTAATAGCAATATCGCTTTTGGTGGAAACAGAAAGGTTGGAGTCGGTGCGGAAAATCTACGAATCATTGAGCATTTAACCCAGCACAGTTCTAAAAGTAAAAATTATAGAAAAACGCCAAAAGGTTACAGATCCCACGGATATGCAGTGACCGGGGAAATTTCTGGTGATTTAGCTTACCTGGATTATAAATTCCCATTAATTGATAGTGCCGAGTCTCATTTCAAAATCAAATTAAACAAACACAATGTTTCTTCCATTGTGAGCGAATTTGGATGTAAAGCAGATTGCTACAGACCTAAAGATGAGCACAGTTATGAATTCGCTACAAATGACGAAGTATATCTTAAGGACAATATGAATAAAGATGGCTTTTATTTCGAATCATTTGAAGAAGGCAAATACGGTATTGATTACAACCATACAATCAATATTTCCAGTGAATTAAGCATTCAGATTGCTTCATTTATTAAAAATGAACTTGTCAAAAAAGGGAAAGATACCTACGAAAATAGGGTACGGGGAGCCTTAAACTTTGTTCAGTTTATTCCTTACGGAATTCCGGATTTTGACAATGAGCAAGATTGTTATTTTGGTTTAGCTCTCCCCCATGAATCATTGGCAATATCATATTCAGATTGTGATAGTAAATCTACCTTATTTGCGAGTATTTTAAGACACTTAATCAATCCTGAAAATATAATTCTTGTTGGCTGTCTAATTGAGGAAGGCGCGCATATGATTGCAGGTGTGACGGGTTTTAATTTCCCTGGACAATATTACCATTACATGGGAAAAGACTTCTTGTTAATAGAGACGACAACCCCTATTCCACTTGAGCTTCAGCCTAGCAATAGATTTCAACAAATAGAAATAATTCCATTAAAACGAACATGACAAAATTCTTTACTTGGGTTAGTAATTTACCTCCCGAACAGTCGTGGGGGTTGTTTGCCTTCGTATGTATCGTTATGGCAATCGTACCCTTTTTCGATTATTTTAAAAGAATAGTTCTCATATTGTTCAGAAATGAAAAAGCTGAAATCTCTGACTTTTCGTGGAGGGTTGGCAAGGATCATTTACTTTTTACGAAACCAGGTAAACACTATTACTTGAGGTCTAATGGCAAACAATTTATTCTAGAAGGCGGGAAAATCTTCATCAATTGGAAAGTAAAAGGTTCATACCGGGTTGATTTACTTCCAATAAAGAGGAATATAAAAGGAAATACCGTTGGAATCATTGCCCGTCAAAACATGACAGAGTTCACCTTAGTCGCTTACACTTTGAAAGGTAAATTGGAACAAAAAATCAATCTTGACCCAACGCTATTTAGAAAACTAAACACTTTAAACATAAGCCAGGAAAAGCATTTTAGACAAAAACTTCAAGAAAAAACAACCACATCTTTCGTTAATTCATCATGGATGTCAGGGAAGTATACCCTTGAGCGTTTAAAACCTTTACCCTCTGTTCTAACCAAAAAATTACAAAACATTGAAAATAGGATTAACTACAAAAAACGAATTAGACATTTAAAAAATTGGTCATCCAGAGACTATGCTTCAAAAGTAAAAAGTTATGCTAATCAAAGGCATTTACCAATGTATGCCTTTCACCCCAAACGATACAATCAATATCTTGAAACCAATAAATCCGAACAATTAATCAGTTAACTAAAACCTAAAAAAATGAATGAAAATAAGAATACCATCGGTATGAATGAATTGGTAGATTACCAAAAAAAACCCTACGGTCGCTTTATGGATCGCGTAATGAAATTTCTCTGGAAATGCGGAGGCGCCGATGCGCAAATTTTGCAATATGCGCCTTATTCTGACCACATTAAAGCAGCTGGAATCGGAGGGGTAGTTTTGGCCACAACGGTCATGGCCACCCTAGCCATGGGCTTTGCCATGCATACCATTTTTGGAGAAAATGACAAATATGGTCACCATGGTAATTGGTTTGTAACCATTCCTGTTGCCTTAATTTGGGGACTTATTATTTTCAATCTAGACCGCTTCATTGTTTCTACCGTAAAAGGTGATGGTACCGAAGCCATTACATGGGGAGAATGGAAATCCATGCTCCCACGTTTGTTTATGGCTGTATTGATTGGACTAACGATTTCTGCACCTCTTGAAACGTATATTTTTCAGAAGGAAATTGTGCGAGAATGGGGCTTATCGATGGATCAGTTAGCAATTAGTAAGAAATACGAAATTGAACAGGTTGAAAATAAAAATCAAAAGGAAAAAATTGAAGAATATGACCTGAAGAAAAAAGAGGTTGATGAGCAGAAAAAGACATGGGTAAAAGCGAATGATGCTTGGGAAGATCAAATGCAAGGAAGAACGGGTCAGGGTATTGGACGCGGTGAAAGAACAATTGAACTCGAGAAAGTGAGAGATGCTGAAAAAACTAAGTTGGATAATCTCACAAATGAATTGGCAAAATTAGAAAAAGTCAGATCAGTTAACAAGGATAATATCAAACATAAACAAGATTCAGTTATGAATTTGGTTAAAAAAGAAATGCCTGGATTCCTTGATCAAATTATGATGCTAGAGCGATTATCGAGTTCTGGTAAAACAGTGCCAAAATTTGACCCAGCCACTAATAAAGTAGTTAAAGGTGAAGAAATTGAAATCTACGGCTCTGCTTTTTGGCCAATTTGGTTGGTGCGTTTGTTGTTCATGATTGTGGAGATTGCACCGGTGATCTTTAAGTTTATGATATGGAAGTCTTCTTATGACTATATGCAAGACAACGTTTCTCAAATTTTAGAGGCGAAGCAGGGGATTTCAATTGAGCTCATTCCGGATGAAAACAACAACCTACACAAGATAAAAGAGAATTACAATGCACGTCGTATTGTGGAAGTGGCAAAAAGGCAGAATGAGCTAGAAAAAGAAAATGCTATTCATGCCATTACCCTTTATGCGGAGAAGGAACGTGAGGAAATTGAAGCCAATCCAGAAGGTTTTATCCAACAAGTAGACAACTCCAATAAAAATAGTTAAATCATTCGTCAATTATGCCTTCGGAATATATTGTTTTAGGTGATTTTAAGGGTCGATTCATGACAAATCAAGAGGTAATCCTTGGTTTGTCTGAATCCTTTCCCAAAGAATTAGAACATAAAGTACAAGTATACCAAGGCGCTTTAGAAAATTCAACATTTGAAGAGGTTTTCTCCCCAGAAAACCACAGAATTCTCAAAAGCTTTGAACTGACAAATGTTCCTAATGTCTCAATTAGTGGAAATGAAAATGCGCCCTTTCCAAATAAACGAGTATACACTTTCAAAAAATTAATAATCATCGATCCGAAAATCATTCGGACCTTTGAAATGAAAGGAAAAACCTATGGTGAACTGGAAGGTAAAGCATACGGAATCACTGAAAAAAAACCACAAATAAATAAACTAGATCCTCCACCAATCGATACAGATACGGGCGGCAAAGGTGATGGAGATGCAGGTAATAATACAGGGAGTGTAGGGTCTACAGATTTTAACGAAGCGTCTGAAATTGGTCAATCTCTTAATCGAGCTAAAACCGGCTGCCTGAAAACTTTAAACGGTTGTTGGACAAATCTATGGAAAATCATTTTAGCCATACTTTGTATTCTCTTCCTTTGGTTGCTTGTAAAATCATGCGACGAAATGGCAAAAGATGACGGGGTATGTGACCGCCGAATGCGAAACAAAAAAATGTTAGAATTAGAAAAGCAAAAGCGAGACTCATTACAGCGGATTTATGATAAAAATGTAGCCAAAACATTGGCAAATATTAAGAACATTTATTTTTATCAAAATTCTACGGATATACATGAATATTCATTGGGTTCGAAAGGAAGCTTCAACCGTCTGATAGAATTGATTCAAACCTGCAATGATAAATCATTTGAAATCATCGGCCATCACTCCGGAGCCACAATCGAAAATTCATCATTAGACAGTCTCCGAGCCAATTTAGTTAGAGATAAATTTATTGAAAATGGAATTAAACCAGAACATTTAAAATTGGTTTATAAAGGGAGTAAAGAGGCAAAATATGATAAAAAACTAAATGATTTTTTGTTGACAGATTATACCACTAGACGATATAATCGAAATATGCGTGTTGAGATAAAACTTAAACAAAATGATTGAAATCAACCGACGTATTTTAAAAGGAAGGTTTGAAGGTCACTTCAAAACAAATCAACGTGCCTTTTTAACCTCAGATGAACCATTTCCACCAGGAAATGAGCATAAGGTTCAGATTTATCGTGGAATCGTGTCGAACACCCATCAAATAAGTTCAGAAGAATTAAACGAATACAATGGGTATTTCAATTTTAATGATGTAAAAAACGTTCAAGTCAATGCTTCCAACCATTGGTCTGTACCTAACGATCGTATTTTCACATTTGAAAAAATGAAGTTGAGCAATGTGAAATTTAGCAATGTTCAAACACTTGGCGATGAAACCTTAGGTGAAATAAGTGGTGATATCGCAGCAGAAGTTAAAGGTTCTTCTGAATTGAATCCCGAAAATAATTCAAAGGCCCCTTCCCCTCTCCCTCCCCCTTTTAGAACAGGCGAAAATCCTGATCCAGATAACACAGGGAAAGAACAAACACATATTGGGAATAAAGATGAACAGGGTCAGAATCAATCTGGTGGTGGCAATGGTGGCCATGGAGGAAATGGAGGAACTGGAGGAACTGGAAGTTCAAGAAAGGGTTGTTTTAATTTGGGATTGGATTTATCTTGGCTTCGTTGGTTGTTACTTGGTCTACTTATTTTGCTTCTCTTGTATTTACTCGGTAGATGTACGCAGATTGGAAGAAAAATGTACTGCAAGATTGATGATTGGCGGATTGAAAATGAACGCCAAAATATAAAGGAAGAATTAGATACATTGCGTGATAAAATCGAAAAAACAACCTATCAAGTGGAGCAATGTGGAAGCGGTGGGAAAGCCGATGGAAAAAACTTCCTATATGAAAAGGTGTTTAACTTGGGGACAAATGATGGCTTGGTTACAATAACTTTTAATGCTAAACTTCTTCCAGATAGAATGGAGGTTATTTATGATGGTGAAATTGTCGATGTATCAAACACCCAAACTTTTGAACCTTATGAATCAGACGACTTTTTAGAATTAAAAAAAATAGGATTTACGCAATACGAAAGTGAATTGTCCTATCGCTACACCTACAAAAAGGATAGACCAACAGAATTGATGATTCGGGTCATTCCTAACAAAGACTATGAATCAACAGAATGGGATTTTCAACTTAACTGCCCTCAATGAATCTAGGAAAACACATATTTGGAATCCACGAATCTATCTTTACAGAGGTGGATGAAAGTGTAAAGAATCGACAATATTGGGCATACAATTTATTGGCATTGATGTTTTACATACTTGTTGCAGGTTGTGTCATTTCGGGGGTTGTATATGGACTGGTTTTATTCAACAATTGGATCATTGCGATTGGAATGGGTGTGCTACTTGGCTTCATAAGCTTTGTACTATTGATTTTGGTTTTATTTCTTAATATGACCACAAATCATCGTGATTTGTACATGAATATGACCAACATGTCATCTATTTTTGAACCTTATCTTGGGCAAGATTTTTCAAATTTATCTGACGCAGATGCAGTAAAGATGGTGAAAGAACAGAAAGTATTACTTCGTGAAACCAACCATACGCCCTCTTTTGATCATTTTCATATGTCGGGTGTTATAACGTCGCTAATAAAAGTTTGTCTTGTGTTAATTCTATCTTGTGTCGTTGCAAATGCCGTTGAAATTTTGATGTTTCATAGTAAGATTAATCAAACGTTACATTTAATAAAGGATAATCCTACTTTAAAAGAAGCAGCTTACAACAATGATTCAACAGCGATGTACCCAGAAAACAACCAAATTTTGGCCAAATGGACGTTGGATATGGTAACCGAAGATCCCAATAGCCCATTCCTTTTTATTGACTCTAAATCAATTTTACTGACTCATAAAGTATTGAATTTATCAATTGGTAATTTTAAATACCTCATGGATGTCTTAATCGCTTTGCTGTTTTTGCTACCACTTATCCTGGTAAGAAAAAGCAAGGAATATGGCGGAGGCGAGTTTCTTAAAGAATCTGCATTGCTAGATATTTCAATTTCCTATTATGCTTTTCTTATCACTCAACGTAGCTGTCAAAAGATTAAACAAAAAATAGAAAATGATTATGACTATAATTCATTGGTAAAAAGCTTGGAAAAATGAAAAGAGAAAGAAATTTCCTGAACATTAGCAATTGGATTTTCTGGATTGTATTAGGAATCATCTTATTTATGTTATTGCCATATTTTAAAAATGGTCTATACAATGAGAACGAAATAGAGTCTTGGCTTGCCACTTTCGAAAAAATCAAACCCGAGCCAAAGCCAGTACCAGAAAATGACACAATTCCTTTTGATAATAAGGATACTACAAGTATTTTAAAATGGCGGGATTTCGAAAACAATTGGCAATACATCAAATACAAGCATCCAAAGGACGCATTTGACAGAGCAGAAAGCAATAGGCTTAAAGGAGAACCTAATTATAGTATTTATAGCCTCATGTATGAGCAAGATAAAGTTTTTTTGCAGGATCTGATACATCAAATGAAAAAGCATATCAAACGTAAGAACTTAGATTACATGGATGCCATGAGCTATGTATGCTCCTCAATACAATTTTTCAAATACACATTAATAAACACATCGGACAAACCTTGTCCATGTGAAGAATCGTTTGGCACATATGATCAAGATTGCTCTTACAAAACGGGACGCGGTTGTTGTTCAGGTGTAGACCCATTTGCAGTATATTCGCCATTCGAGTTCTGTATAAAACACACCGGTGATTGTGATACAAGATCATTGCTGGCATTCACACTTTTAAAAGAAATGGGATTTGATGTTGCCGTTATGGTAAGTGAATCTGAAGGTCACAGTGTTCTTGGCGTATCCCTTCCTTTTAATTCTCATTACCGCATGAATTTCGGAACAAATGAATTTGGCAAGAAATATTATCTTTGGGAATTAACCGACGAAGATTGGAGATTCGGAATTGATAATGTAAAAGGGGCAGATTGGAAAACAGCATTACAATAAAAATTAAATCTAAAAACCATGAAAGAAATCATTAATCTTATTTTGTTGATTGTATTAGGAATCCTATATTTAACATCTTATACAAAAATACAAGTTCGTTATTTCAATAAAATTTACACCGCTCGTAACAACGCGATTACCATAATCTATTTATCTTCTGTATTTTCATCGGGTTTAATTTTATTAGATATTTCCAAGGTAATGACCGATGCATTTTCTTTTTATTACAGTTCAAATAATCTAACCAATGGGATTTTATTTATCGGACTGTTTTTTATTTTGGCATGGGGGGTATCCTTTGGATTATTTCACACCAGTTTTAAAATGGTATCCTTACTTACAAAAGAAAAGGAGAAAGAAGAATTAAAAAACAACAATGTTGAACTGGCTTTAATTCATGCTTGTATATTAATAATTTTGTCGTTAATTATTGCCTCACCGCTTTCACAATTTTGCGCAAGCCTAATTGAGTATCCAGAATTACCTTTTTAAATTTAAAATACGATGATTGATATCACTTGTATTCTTCTTGCCATACTAGGGGCCATTTTTTATTTGATACTATCCTATAAAGTGATTATGCCTTTTTTTTGGCGGATGAATAATCCTTTAACGAATGCTACAAAGCTTTTAGTAGCGCTTACATTCATTTCTTTTGCCATTGTATCATTTTACTTTTCTTCAAGTGGATTGGTATTAACTCGCTCTCTGCTGTCTAAACATTTTTTATATGGTATACTTTTATATTTTATTCTACAAGTAATTGGATTTGTTTCCGCCCTGGTTATTTTTAGATTATCATCAATCGTTTGCCAAATCAATCTTAAGGAGAATGAAAAGGCAGAATTGGCTAAAGACAATTTTCAAGTGGCAGGATTTCATGGAATTATCAACATTTTCTTTTCTCTTTTGCTATCCGCTCCTTTGGTAAACTTCGTCCTTATTTACCTTTCTAAATTGTAAGGAATGAAACGTAATTCAATTCCTTTGTTTTTTTTAATTTTTTTTAATTTTTCAACTTGTTTTTCCCAAGAAACCCAAACAAAGGACACGCTCCACATAGGTGTTTGGGTCGAGTCAATCTATAACATTCATTATGATGATCGAACTTTTGAATCTGTTTTTTGGATTTGGATTAATTCATCTAAAGAAACTTACGAATTAGATCAATATCTAGATATTGTGAACGCAGTTGAACAAAATAGTGATTTTCTATACACTACTAAATTAGAAAATGGTCATTATCATTCTGAATGTAAAATAAGAGGAAAGTTCCTTAACAAATTTGATGTAAATCGTTTTCCATTTGATAAAACAACATTAGAAATTAATGTTGAATTTATTAAAGATGCTTTTCGAAATTTTGTGGTTGTTTTCGATACAACTGAATCTAATTTTCTCCCAGAAAATCTACACGATTTTGATACCAGAAGTTTAAAACCTCGAGGAAATATTCATTTGCATAAATACCGCACTAATTTTGGAAACTCAGATATGGGTAAATACCCGGCATTTCATACGCTTCAATTAAAAATTGATTTAAACAGAAAGTCTTGGAGTTTAGCATTCAAGCTATTTTTTACGTTGCTCATTTCAACCGTTTTGGCTTCGGTTAGTATTTTATTGCCATTCGAACAGAGTGAAGAGAAATTTGCATTGATTGTGGGATCTTTGTTTACTGCCATTGGTAACAAATATATTACGGATGGAATGCTGCCCGTATCAGGTCGTTTTAGTTTATCAGATTTTATTCACATGGTTACTTTTATATTTATTCTAATAGGTGCCATTCAAGCAGTAATAGAACAGCGTTACAAAATAAACCGAAGCAATAAAAGTGATTTAAGGATGTTTATTATAGTTATCATAAGTTATTTAATAACGATATTAACCATTATCAAAACGTTTTAAATCTAAATGCAAAAAAGTAGAGATTATTTCATCGATCAATTAAGAGGTTATGCGATGTTCATGATGTTCTTCGCACATCTACTACCAATTTTTAATAAAACTGGAATTGATTCAATGTTTGTTTATAGAATCATTAGTTCTGTTGCAGCTCCTCTATTCTTATTTTTGGTAGGTTACAATTTTTCCTTAAATCAAGATTTTAAAAGTGTTATAAAGAAGGTCTTGGTTTTTTTATTATTTGCTGGTTTAATTGATGTTTTTCTATGGGGAATTTTACCATTTTATTCGTTTGATGTTCTTTATTGTATTGCATTTGGTTATTTCGCCCTTTACTTTTTCAACCAGCTAAGGAATTCTCTAAAACTCTCCGTTTTAATCATATTTGTACTTGGTGCGTTCATTTTTCAGTTTTATTATTCACAGAAACTCAATGAACCTGGAATATTTCAATTCAATGATTTTAATTATTTAGTGCTATTACAAAACTTGATTTTCAATGGTTGGTTCCCTATTTTTCCATGGTTATTTTTTATCTTTTTAGGTTCTTATGTTAGATTTTTTCAATTTAATTTATTTCGAAAATGGTTACATATAGTTTCACTTATTTCATTTTTTGTGTGCAGTTATTTAGTTTATTTCAAGGGTGCATACATGCGCGAAATGGCTGTTGAAATTTTCTATCCAGCTAATTTTTTGTATTTAGTTTTGGCGTGCTCATGGTTATATTTTGTTTGGAACCTAAAAAATTACTTTAGACAATTCGATAACAACCTAATTGCTGAATTTGGAAAATATGGTTTACTATTCTATGTATTGCATCTTACCATATTACATTTCGTCACAAGCATACTTCCTTTTACTCTGTCAATCATTCCAAATCCACATATTGCGTTGCTAATTTTATATGCTTGTTTATTGGGAATTCTATTCCTTGGTTTAAAATCTATTGATAAATTTAAAAAATCCTCTATTTATCAAACATCAGCAAGGTTTTTAATTGTAAAAATGTTATTTCACTAGGGATAAGATAAGCTTCTAAAAACGGAAAACACAACTCAAGTCTAAAAACAATAACAGACTGAATATTGGTTTTTTCTTTAAGGAACCCTTGAAAAAAGAAGGGAAATTCAGATGAAAAGGGTAAGAACTTCCACAAAAAGATTTCTAATTATAGGAATTATTCCTTGTATAACACTACAAAATATCGTTTTAAGATTCTGGCCAGCTTTAAATCACTTATTCATAAGCATTGAGCTTTTCGATACGCTCATTTGTTAAGTCCTCCAAACAACCACATAATACTAGAGGCTGAATTGAACCACCTTCATATTGATACGCAATGGCTTTGCAATGCGCTTCCTTATATTTAATCCAAGCCCTTTGGGTTGTTAACAACAAATCTTTTTCTGTTTGAGTTGACAAACGAGCCATAAGCGTTTGGTAAACCTTAGTCATTTTTTTGTCAGCTAATAAAAATGATTCTGAAGCTTGTTGATTCATTTCAGATTGGGTTTGTCCAAGAGAATAATTTGCAATCAAGAGAAGTATAAAAAATAATGTGTATTTCATTTTGTTAATTAAGATTCGTAATCAGTCATTCAAATTCAATCAATTTTCTAAGGTTTTCAAGCTCTTCGCTTATAAATTCTATAGACGAGGTTTCATTCAATTTGCGACTCAACCGATGTTTCTTTTATTCTCGAAATAAGTTTGGGTTTCTTGTTCCAGGTAAGATCCTAACAGACGTATTTTTACTTATTTATCCTCGATTCCAGAAGTTGGTAAGATACATACCGACCTCTCAGTTTGGGTAATTAGCGCAATTAATTTAAATTTGAGAAATAAAATTTAATAGTATTCTATTCTAAATAAATTTCTTTATGAATTCAATACTCGGTATTAAACCATACCTAAATCGAAGTCAACCCTTAGATGAAGATATTTCGATTACCTTAAAAGGTTCTTATTTTTTGGTGCTTATCGATATTTTGGCCAAACTGTTCATTTTATTGCTGGGATATGCTTTATTTATGGCTTCCCACAGAGAAACCGATTTAGGAAAACATATTTATATCTTCGGTATTTGGTTATTGAACTTCTTGGTTCTTGTGGTCACCATATATTACGCAATGCGTCGCCTGAAGGGGATTCAAGTTTATTTGAAATACCGGATTATCGCATTCCCTTCATATTTACAAAAGCAAACTTCCAAACGTCCCGAAGAACATAAATTATTTATTTATTCGAGTTCGAATGAAAATAAACTATTTATTTCGTTCTTGTATGCATTGATCAATACCTTAATCACCTCTCCATTGTTGTTTTTGTATCCTGTAAACATCTTATATCCGCTTATTCTCAGCCTTTTAACGTTTATATTTTCTTTTTTCATTGCTTGGCATTTTGGTTGCATATTTATCGAACGCAAAATACTAAAGGCTGCGTTTATGAAAAAAGAACTGAACAAAGCAGAATTACAAGCGCTAGAGGAAGGATATCTGAACAAGGAAGTATTTGTTCAAGATACTTCTTTGGAATTTTGGAATGATAAATTTATTATAGGACTAGAAAAGGATTTTAACATTTACAAAGAGAAACTTGACACCTTTCTTTTAGAAAGTGTTTTTTTAGGTGCGCTTACCTTTACCACCTATATTCAATTAATCAGCAATAAAGAGAATTGGAGAGAATTTTTAAAGACTTTTACTAGATTTATTTCCAATCAATCCTTACATATTTGGAACGAACATTCGCTTAGTTCAAGTATAGGTTTCAGTTTACTGCTAGCGGGCTCTGTAATCAGTTCGCTTTTTTACATGGTTATTTTATTAAAACGCTTCCCTATAATCAAAAGTATCGAGAATGTCCGTTGGCTTTTAAATATGGCCAAGTATTACAACACCAAAGAAGAATCCGAACAAAATATTTATCCAAAAGAAGATTATTCGAAACAAATTCAATTTGAAATTGCAAGATGCGAAGAACAAAAAATCATCCTTGATTCTAATTTTCGTATTATTTCTATGTTGCGAATGGCAGGCCTATTGTCCTTTTTCTTTGTACTGCTAGTTGCAACTTTAATGATTGATATTTACTTTTTTGCTTTCAGTACTTGTTTGATGTTGTACGTAGTTGTTGCGGCAAAACTCATGGAAGAAAACAAGCTAATGAAGTTTATTATGGATAATCGCGCCATTAATAAAACGAAAAAAAACGAGCGGAAATTCACCTCATAAATTGTATTCATTCAGCCTTATTCCAATCTCTCAAGTTTTCTCATGGTTTTTATGGATTTAAATTTAACACCTTGTGTTTAATTATTTACTACCTCCACCCAAATTTTGTCGGGATAGGCCCCGTCAAAAACATATTCGGTGACTGGACATAACCACATGCGGTGATTTGATAATTCAGGGATTCTGTAATACATCCCATAGTCTACCTGTGCATGTCCTACCCGGTCTAAAATGCCTAAATTCATTCCCAAGCGTTCAGATACCAAGGTACATTGCGCTGTTTGAAATGGCGTTGTTTCTAATTTTAAGCTTATCACATTGCCATGATTACTCAATATATCTAAAAATGCATCGGAACCATCTACCATTAATAAATTGTTGTATGTACCCAAGCCTGCTTCTATGTAATCCGGCAAGTCCACATACCATAAATTGTTTTGTTTGTAAAATCGTTTAGTCATACGTAAAAATTTTGGTCAAATTTAAACGCGACCCCTAGGGAACACCTTCTCCTTGCAAGCTTGTAAGCAAGGGGATTTAACTTATGGATGTCAGATTTGGGAAATGCAAAAGGCGAAAAAAACTAAAGTTCAACGCCTCAAGGATCGTGCACCGTGCTATTCCCTTAAAGAAGATTTATCGGAGGGAGAGGGGGAAGCAGTGGGGAGTGGAATGAAGGGGGGGGGGATTGATGAAACACTGAGTTTAACAAAAACAAGTTCGCTCAGGAGTTTCCGGTGTAGTGTGGGTCATTAAATGACAAGATTAACGTCAAATCTATTTGTAATAAATTAGTTCTTTGTTTTTAACGGAGAAAACGGCTTTTAACTTTTGAGATTCTATTTGTCGGTACGCATATGTTTCGTCATCAACCGGTATCCAATAAAATTTCTGAAATTCAAAATCAAATGAACTATTAATTGCTTCCGAATTATTAGTTATTAAAGAAGAAATTTGTTTGAGTATTGCATTTGATTCATGCTCACTAAGCACGTATCGAATTGTTTTTCTGTTTTCATTGGATACATTAATATAATTGAAATCTATTTTAAGCTCTGCCGGCAACCATTCTGGACCAAATTTATTTCTTAAACCCTTCGAAATTGCCCAAAGAATAAATAAGAAAAATAGAATACCCAAAACAAATAAAGCTCCTATAATTATCAAAAAGATCCATACGTAATTCATGTTATTGTTTGTTTGCTATATTGGTTTAGTTTTCTTTAAATTAACCGTTAATGGTTTGTAGCTGAAAGAAGCAGGGGTTTTTGAATACTACATCACCTTTATAATGATGAATAGTTTTTAAAACACCATTGGGATAATATTGTGTTATTTGATGTTCTCTTTCATTGCTGGTTTTGTAATAAATCAACCAAATTAAGAAGCCAAATAGTATAAGCAAAATACCAAAAATGACAATGAAATTAATAGTTTTTAATTTTAATTCCCCTTTATCAAGGACACTCTCCCTCTATTACACAATTATCACAAGCCCCTAAAGAATATTTTGATCCCACATATTCTGACTTAAAATTATCAAATTGGGTTTTAGTTTGTGGACCATATAATCCATAACCTTCTCCATTAAGATGTCTATCCGGATATAGTGGTGTATAATTCAAATTGAAATACCTCCCGTTTTTATTTATCCAATTTGGATGATTTAAATCCATCCAATCCTGAAAATCTTTGATTTCATCTTCACTTTGTAATTCAAAAGTAACAGCTATTGATTCAATATCTGAAGTTTCAATACAACCATCCGAACCACAATACGGGCACTCCAATTTTTCTTTACCATTAAACATTACAGTAAATGTTTCAACAAAAATATTATCTACAGATATTAAACTCAGAAGTAGAACGAAAACTGTAATTATCCCACATATCCAGAGATAAATTACCATAAAATCATCTCGATGCTTAAAAAACAAATATCCAATGAGAGATAAGCTCGTCGCAATAGTAAAAAACCAAAGTATGTTTGATTCAAATTGAAAAAAATAATTCAATAAGGAAGTAATAAAAATACCTGGACTTAGAAAAAAAAGAAGTACTAGAATTATCGCAATTAAGACACCAGCAACAATTCCTGAAGACCCGCTCGGATCCTTTGAACCGCACTTCGGACAACGACTTGACGTTGCATAGGGGTAGTCACAATGAGAACAAGTTGCCATAGTTAAGTTAATATTTCAAAGAAACAAAAAAATATCACAATTCGTAACATTATAAAGCTAATCTGCAAATTGCAATTGACATGGATCAAATTTAAAACAAGCCACAGCCTAACTTTCAGCAACTTTCTATCAACATCAACTAACTACCCCACCGCAAACCTGATTCCAGGTCACTTTAGTAGGCAAGATCCTCACTTTACCACCAAAAGGAACGAATAATTATTATCCTTATCCCGTTTCAAATAAAATCCAAACTTAGTCGCCTTGGCGGAGTGTATCGAAGGACACACTTACTGAGTAATCCGCCGTGTCGGATTGTATCGAAGGACACATTTAAAAAAAAACGCAGGGTCCCTCCCATCCAACTCTACCCATCAATGACTTTTAGTATGCTTGGTTTTCTCCTGCTTAAGTTCTATTTTATGTTTTACCCCTTGATCTGACGAATCCGTATCATAGGCATAAGCGCCCGCAAGTTGACGACTCCGACATCCAGTTAATATGAGCAGCGAGGATACAAAGAATAACATCAGGGGCTTCAATACACGGTACCGATAGCTTGATGCGTGAACCGTTTGGTACCAAGAGATTATCTTATCCTTCCAATTCCCAAAAGGTTTATTTAATTGTTCCGCATAAAAATTACCACAACGATGCGCGGAATCGTCTTTTGTAATCTCATCTTCAATTTCCGCAGGGCGGGTTCTTAAACCCATAAAAAATACGGGAAACCCAAAACTTTCCCTTTTACACCCTAAATTTTTCATCCAGAAAGAGATTTTTCTGTTAAATTCACTGAAGAAAGCTTGTTCGCAACAACAAAACTTCGTCAATACATGTAGAATTGGAGTATAGAAGTAGGTTTATATTGGTTAAAAGTAAGTTATGGGCAATTTGAATAGAAATAGCGATTCAAGGCAGGCTGACCAATTAAAGTGACAAACAAAATGTTGAGGCAAGAAAACAACTCCGCCACGGCGGAAAAGACAGCGAGAATTCTGAAAATCGAAAAGAGTAGGAATAAGAATTAATGAAAAAAAATGAAATATCTATTGATTGCAGCAACAATTTTACTAACCAGTGGCATTGCAAATGCTCAGAAAGCAAAAGATGCTAAAAGTTTTACTATAAAAAAATATAAAGATTTACCCTCTTGGTTTGAGCAAGTTGAAATAACTTATATGCTTAATGATGATAGGATAACAGATCTTGAATTTATTGAATTTATTGGAGGTTATGTTCCAAACAAGGGTGAAATATTTTTTATAAACAACTCAGAAGTAATATTCCCAGAAAACCAAATTTCATTTAACGAAAAAGGAACGGTAGTCACCAAAACTTTAACATCAGGGCAGTATTCTATCCAAATGATTTGGGATACGGAATTAACAACTGGGGCATACAGCGAAGGAAAAATAATTTTATTCAACAACAAAGTTTCTGTTTTTAATTCTCCACTGATAATTTCCGGATGGTAAATAAAACATTCTGAATTTAATAGCTTTAAATAACCAATTATGAAATTAGAACAAATCAATAAAGGTCTCCCAAAGGAATTGACAAACCAACTAATGTCAAATGAAACAATCTACTATTTTTCGTACCTATCTATGAAGGGAGGTTGTGGAGTAGGAGGTAAAAAAGAAAATTATTGGATAGCTCTTTCTGATAAAAGAGTGCTCTATAAGACAAAAGTTCTTGGACAAAATAAAAATTATATTGAAAGGGATGGAATAATTCCATTTGACAAAATATCCTTTCTTGAAGTTTCAGAAGTAAAGACTGGTCAGGGCTGCCGTAAATCTAAAGGATTTGTATTAAACATTAGTTCATCGGGTGGTCAGGCTATTATTCCAATTCCTACGAAAGAAAAAGGTCATGAAATAAGACAAGTTTTTTCTGAATTGAATAATAAATGATAAAATTCCTAACATATCCTCTTAATTCACTATCAATAATTGCGATCAAAGTTTACAAGAAAACAAAAAGGCGCAAGTATGATAAATGCCTACACTATCCTTCGTGTTCAAACTATGGAATTATCGCATTTAAGAAATATAATTTTTTTGTTGCAGTTTGGAAAACTGTTAACAGAATTCGAAATTGCAATCCTTTTTCTAACAAACCTTTTATCGATTATCCATAAAAAAAACTACTAAAAAAGCAGATAAAAAAGATTGGCTTATTTGTAGATTGGATATGTTCTAGGTAGAAAATTTGTAGCCAACGTGGTTGAAATTATCTAAATCTGAGGCTGCTTTTTTACAAAGTTGAAAGCAAAAAGAAAAGCCTCTATGGCTGGAGGATTAGAAACCCTAAGAAGTTTATAATCCTGATAAGCTCCGCTTCGTCAGGAATCAAATGTCTTAGGGTTTTTGCTTTTATGGGTAAAGCCAGTTGGTGTGGAAATGTATACAGTTTATATTATTTGTAATCCTCAAAACATTTATTACAAAGGTTTTAGAACCCATGTTTCGCGTCGACTGGAAGCGCATTATGCTTAATTTTACACACTCGTAAATCGATTGCATGGAGAGGTATTTCTATAAAATAATAGACAACATTGATTTTGTTTGGAAAATCAGCCTCAATGTTTTAGATCCATACAAACAGGGGGAAATGGATTTCGGTCATTATGTGAATAACCAACGTGTTTTTAACCCCTACTTATTTGAGAGTCTAACAGATTTTCAACAACGGGCATTCTCAAGCGATTACAAAGAAATAGAAGCAGACTTGGTAAATGAGGATAACTGCTATTTTGACCGAAGCATCGGACTTTTACATACGGATGGATATTGGCCAAGTCTTCACGCGCACAGACACGTTCATTGCTTTGATAAGATCGTTCCTATTGTTTTTGGCGGCGGCGAGGAACAGTTGAAATCCATCGCAAAAAAAGACCGTGAGCGATACCTAAAACTCATGGATTGCGGCCCCGAAGTGGGTGAGGCAATTTACAAAGTTGCACACGATTATTTTAAATCCTTGTGGGATTTTGACACGCATTTTTCTAAAACGAATTTGGATACACTCGCATCGTTTCTTCCTACCTTGGAACTGCAAGCGATTTATTTAAATCAGGAAAAATACGAAGAAGATACAGCGTGTGTGGTTTTTCGTCCTTCATGGGATCCAGAACATGGATTGGCAATTCTTATAAATCTTGATTCGCAGGAAGTGAGGTTATACGAAGATTAGGTTGTGATCCGATTGAAGGCGCATGAACCCTCTTTCCATTGTAGAATCCACCTGCTTCTCCATTCCCATCTTTACAACGCTGTTGGTTTGGGTCTTTTGAAGATTTTTTTAATAAAGTTCAGCGGATTTTTTTGACTTTCCGGTACATTTTCACCCAAAAGATAGCCAAAGGGCTTTAAGGAGTCAATGTGATCGAAGATGACTTTTACAATTGCCGTAATGGGAATGGCAATGAACATCCCAGCAATGCCCCAAATCGCACCCCCAATGATCACGACCATGATGGAAAAAAGTGCATTGATTTTAACCCTTGCCGCAACCACTTTTGGAATCAGAAAATTGTTGTCTATGAAATTAATGACTGTATACAGGATAAAAACATACAGCATGTAGATCGGCGTCTTCGTTAACAAGGCCACCAGCATAAAAATTGCAGTCGCAATGATGGAACCAAGGTAAGGAATGAGATTTAAAAAAGCTCCTAACAATGCCAAAAGCAGTATGTATTCCATTCCAATGATGTACAATCCAATTGAATTTAACATCGCAACGATGAGCATTTCAATGAAAAGTCCAACGAGGTAATTTTGAATGATTTTTTTTGCGTTAGACAAGACCTCTTCAACAGCGTTGTGGTCTTTCAGGCGAAACACCTTCCGAATAAAATCCAGTAAAAGTGGTTTGTAATAAAGCACCATCACCATGTAGACGGGGATTAAAAACACGGTAACCATTACATTGCTAAACCGTGTGAAATTTTCTTTCAGTGCAAGATTGTTTAACACTGTTTTTTGCATGTCATTGACCCATG